>Ga0268279_1001007_pt1 | contig 16633 bp, 16 predicted proteins | sample saktaG_6_FD_190142 | JGI IMG/M metagenome (GOLD analysis project Ga0268279, IMG submission 190142) | Saline water microbial communities from Sakinaw Lake, British Columbia, Canada - sak_2010_1_5_80m | ecosystem: Environmental > Aquatic > Non-marine Saline and Alkaline > Saline ...
GATATCAATCCATGGAGATACCAGTCTTTATTCTCATCTGTCTGTATCGCGTTTTCTTCTCAAAAAAAACCTGATACAATAAGATGTGTCTTATTGGTTGCGATTTTATGTATCATGTGAATGAGCATGTAGGTGTGCCCTTTGATAGCGATGTGAAAAAGGGGCTTTAAGTACTGTTACTGTACGTTTCCCAGGAACGTCTGACTGTATACGTTTACCTGCACTATTGAGTGTACTCTTTATCATCAATCTACATAATCTCAATGAAATTGGACTGAACTTCTGATAATACCTGGATTGTTCCCTTGCATTACTCTTGCCTTTACTATTTTAAAACGGGATGAAAGCGCCGGTTAGAGTCATACGTTCATGGGAATACTGCCTGAATATAGTTTCTAATGTCGTAATGACCCCAACTATATTGTAGATACAAAATAGAAAAGAATTATGAAGATTTTAATTTGTACTTTCCTTATTTGCGCATGTCTGATGATGGGGCAGGTGACTGCAGATCATACGAACTGGAAGATGATTGATAAGGATCCACGCTATGTGATTAGTATTCCCCCGACATGGTCCCTTATAATAACGGATTTTGACAGCATTTTTGGAAGATCATTATTTGCATATAGTGATACCACAACAGATATACCCATTTTTGTTTTTACCCTTGCTGGTGAGAATTCATCTCACATGCCATTCTCATCAGAAGAAGCGCAAGAGGCAACATTACATTATATGGAGAAACTGGATCTTGTTAACACAAAAATTGGAGAGAGATATACACACTCGAACCGGTCAAGTATGTATTTCACGACATGGGGAGGAGAGGGAGAGAATCATGAAATGGGGTTTACTACAACATTAGCAGATGCTGATATGTTTTATATAATCGCAGGAATTTTTCAGGATAGTGATGCATTAGTGAATTATGCCTGGATGTATGAAGAAATAATTGAGACCTTTACCATTCCATCTTCGTCTGGGAACTGACAGCCATATGCACCAGCCGGATTATAGTGCCGGAAATAACGCATTCTTATAATCGAAGTTAAAAGGAGGGTATTATAAAGTATAGACGCTGATTGCGCTACTTATATTAAGACAAATGTTCTGGAACGTTTGTCATTACCTATATCCTCCTCATCCAGATGGATGTCTGAGAACTCCGGGTTTCCAACAAGATTCTAAAAAGGAGCTTTTTATATGCCTTAATTGGCTCATCGCTAAACTGAGTGGGTTGTTAGATATTCAGATATAGGGATTGGGGCTTCGCCCCCCTCCCTTACACCCACCCCCCAGCTATGATAGGCTTGGTGGGATGGGCAAGCATCCCACCTTCGCGGGGATATGTTGTTAAGTACATCTAAATAATAATCAATTATGAATCATCATGGGATTGATATCGAAATACTTCAGCGTGCTCTTGGAATATTGGATCCTTGGATTATAGAAGGTGTTGAATTTGACGAGGAAAACAAAAGATTTGACATATTCCTAGATTTTCAAAAAGGGGCAAAATTCAATTGCCCTTCTTGTGGAACAGAACATTGCAATATTCATGATACAAGGGATAAAGAATGGCGACATCTTGACATATTCCAATATTCCACATATCTTCATCTTCGAACACCAAGGATAGAATGTCCACAATGTAATAGCGTATTACAAGTGGATGTCCCTTGGGCTCGAAAATTTAGTTCTTTTACTTATTTGTTTGAATCCATGGTTGTTCTTATGGCACAAGACACGCAAGTAAGTCATGTTGCTAAAAGGGTAAAGGAAAATGATACGAGAATTTGGCGAATAATCAAGTATTATATTAAAAAAGCCAGAAAAAAGTTAGATTTCTCGAATATTACTGCAATATGCTTAGACGAAACATCCGAAAAAAAAGGACACAAATACATCACTATTTTTGCAGATAAGGTTACAGGACATGTCCTTTATGTTTGTAGAGGTAAAGATGCAAACACGGTAGGGAAATTTTTTATTGAACTTTTATCCCATCATGGAAACCCATGGAAAATTACTCAAGCTTGTTGTGACATGTCAGCTGCATTTATCAGTGGAATTACAGAGTATTTAGAAAACGCACAAATTATCTTTGATAAATTTCATGTGACGCAACTCGCAAATAAAGCTGTTGATGAAGTGAGGCGTCTTGATCAAGTAAAGAATACTCTTCTTAAAAAAAGCCGTTATATTTGGCTTAAAAACCCTGAAAATCTTACAGAAAACCAAAAAAAGCAACTCGCATCACTTCGGTCAATGGATCTAAAAACTGCAAGGGCATATCAAATGAAACTTAATCTCCAACATTTTTGGACTATACCTGATCAAGAAACTGCACAGGCATACCTCAAAAAATGGTACTTTTGGTTAACTCATTCAAGATTAGAGCCTATGATAAAACTTGCTAAGACCATCAAGAAACATTGGGATGGAATTATGAATTATTTTGATTTTAAGGTTACAAACGGCCTCATGGAAGGGTTAAATAGCATTGTTCAAACGCTTAAACGCAGTGCCAGGGGGTACCGAAACACTGACAACTTCATCCTTATGATTTACTTAAGATGCAGTCACCTTAAATTTGACTTACCCACCTAATATAGCGAAGAGGCCCTTAATTTACAAATAAAATCAAATTGAAGTATCAAAGTGAGTATTATGCCATTCTCGGACACCCCCACAGTCTGATACGACTGTTTACCTCCTAATGGTCTGATTTTATTAATGGGAGGCATCTGGCCTATGATATGGATCTGAAATCGCATTAATCGAATTCGAACCCTTTTTCCTGATAATATACCTGATACAGGTATCGTTTGTATAGGAATTGAAAGGAGAATGAAAAAAGGTATCAGGGACTTCAGAGTTGTGATAGAAAAAAACGGGATCCCGACCCAGCATGATATCTATCTATATCTTTAGTACCAATATACCCCTATGGGTTGGTATCAGAATAGTTTCATTTGCGTAATATTCTTCATCGCCTTTGTTTTTACTGCCGGATGTACATCTCTGCCCCAGCAATCCGGGGAATATCAATATAATACTCCATATCCTGTGACCGTTGTCAGTGTCACTGATGGTGATACCGTCCATGTAACCATGCCTGATGGAACATTAGAGATTGTTCGCCTCCTTGGGATTGATACCCCTGAGAAATCAGCAGATGACAATAAACCTGGTGAATATGGCTCAATACAGGATATGTCCTATCTTGCTCTCTTTGGTGAAGAAGCAACTCGGTATACTACAGATACCCTTAACGGAACCGGAGTAGAGATAACGTTTGATGAAGATGCCGGACTTCGTGACCGCTATGGACGTCTGCTTGCATATCTCACTCGTGAAAATAAAGAAGATTTTAACGCCAATCTGGTATCTGATGGATATGCCCGTGTGTATACAGAAGAGACATTTACACGTAAATCCTTGTATCAGGATCTGCAGAATGTGGCACAAATGGAGGGACTCGGCCTCTGGCATTATGCAGAAGAGAAAAAACTGCCTGAACCGGCTGGTGTATATATTCTTGATGTCATGTATGATGCAGCCGGAAATGATCTAACAAATCTGAATGGCGAAGAGATAATTCTTGCAAATGCTGGAGATTCTCCTCTGGATTTAGGCGAATGGCAAGTCAAAGAATCTGAGGGTGTTGTGTATACCTTCAATGGGGCTATTATCCCCGGACATGGGCGACTTGTGCTTCATAGCGGATTTGGAGATGATACCATGACTGATAAATACTGGAATCTTAAAACCCCTGTTCTTGGGAATGATGGTGATACCGTTGCATTATATGATGTCAATGGAGTGTTAGTCAGTTCTTTTGCCTGGTAATCCTGCCTGTATGAATCAGGGACACAAATTGCAGGTTCTGGTAGTATAATCAGAAGGGTGCGGGAGAGCGTCTCAAAAATGATATCCTCATTTTATTCAGCATCTTTTCGCAGCCTTTTTCAGAACACATATAATTCGTTCAACTCTCTGACCTTTTGGTGCATGAATAAAGCTGTATGGAACCTGTAATCCATCTATTGGTTCGTGATACAGGGCAAGTCGATTTTTGTGTAACAGATGGCCAATGTCAATGGAATGCCTGTTTTTATCATTTGTTTTGATCTGGGGAAATATGATGACTATTGTTCCGTCTTTTGCAAGGATGGGAGATAAAGCCGAGAGATAACTGTCATATCGCCTGGTAAGATCTGAAATTATCTTTCGCCCTATATCCGGTGAAGGATATTCTTTTAATGCCGGTCCTAGATAGGGTTCGGTTACGATTGCAGGAATAGAGCCTCCATCAAAATGAGAAGCTGCACATGTTACATCAAGCTGAAAAATATTCTGGTCTGGAACTTGTCGCAATTTATTTTTTTTAGAAATCCACTGGATATTTTTTCTGGTACCCTGTATGCAGTTCTCATCTATATCAGATCCAACTGGGTGAAACCCGCTGAGGAGGGCTTCTTGTAACACGATACCGGTTCCACAGAAGGGATCATAGAGCACTTGTTGTGTCCCGGTTCGTGCAAGGTTCACCATGGTTCGTGCAAGAGCACCTCCAAGTCCCAGTTTTGGCCTTGTGTATGGCCGGTTACTATCACGTTCCTCAAAGGCTCTGATATCAATAACTTCTATGGTCAGACAGACGATTATTGTTTCTCTTCGATGCCAGAGTACACATTCAAAGCCATTGTCCAGTATTGACTTTGTATGGATCTTTTGTGGCATAACGGTGTGTTTTTGATATTCTCTGTCATGTTCATAGGATCTGACACGGTCGAGTTCTTCATCAGGGGGAATAAAAGTACATTTTTTAATCTTATGTCTCTTCAGGGCATCTCTGATTGCCAGCATAAAGAGATCAAAATATACCGTATCTGTATCTCGTTCTTCATTGTATGCACTAATACACCAGTGACACTTGTCCTCAATAATGAGTGAAGCAATTAATTCATCTGCGATTGCCTCAATATCTGTTCTGTCATCAGTCGGGTCTGCAGATTTTATCAGAAAAGAAACCGGGATAGCTTTTTTTAAGAGTGATCCTGACTGGAGTACTGATGGAGTCTTCTTTTCCTCTTTAATGATTATCCCTGATGGAGAGATATCGGTTATTTGTACATCGTTTCCATCTGCATGCATCATTGTCTGCAGTTCTGCAAATGAGAGTACTGGATTTCTTCCAAAGATGAATAATCGGTAGGAACGGTCAGGAATATTATCTGATATGGTAAGGTGTTGAATTATCTCTTCTATCTGCATGTGAAAACCTCGTGGACGTATGTCATGAGAGTAGGATGCATATTTATATGGTTTGCCCTTTTGTGGAGCAAAAGGGTGATATTACAATGGTAATCTGATATTTTGTTGTATTGACCCATTTTCGATATTTGTATGAACAAATGTAGTATACCATGGATAACCAAGAACCTTTTTCCGTATTAATACAGATCATTTCACCGTGTGTATATTCATTAGCCGATATGTTGTGTCTGGTTATCTTTGCTTATAAATAATGAGGAGATATCTTAAAAAAAGGATGCAGTCAATTTATTTCTTGACTGAACCTGGAGCGCTGGTAACTACTTTTAGTGATTCTACAACGTCTGTCAGTAACTCTATTGGCATTCCCATAACCATCTCATTATCAGCAATTCCTGAAAATTTCCTGGATCCATCACAACCCAGAGAGAAGTTTGCTTTTCCGGTCAGATAGGTCTGGGCAGTTGCATCGCCACAAACTGACTGGATTCCTGAGAATGATGACTGAATCCTTCCTCCAAGGCGATACAGGGTTGCCTGTGCCAGTTTCAGCATAATTCTTGGTTCATCCACTATCATTACAACTGTAGGATCAAACGGTGTCTTCTCTAGCGGAGCATACATTGTTGCATAGGTGGAAAGAGGTTCTAATGCCGGTATTGAATTAAGTGTCCGCTTGCATGCAGGCCAGCTCTCAAACTTTCCTAACGCATAATAGAATTCTCCAGACTCTAATGATGGGGTTAACTCTTTGAGTCCAAGAGCAAATGCGCCACCGTGACATGTATGTTTGTCAGGTCGTGCAAAGAATATCTTTCCTTCTTTTCGAGCTAGATGTACCATCTGGCAGTGACGGGTTGCCTCTTGTATCTCCTCTACTCCATCCGGAATGTCATCCTTGCTCTTGACAATTTTTATTGCGACAGGGGAACCTGCTAATCCCAAGAGGTCTTTTAATGTTTTTGCTGCTGCTGCATAATCAATAACCGTTCGTACAGTATCTTTCATTATGTTCACCGTATACACTTTTGATGGGGAGTAATAAAGGGTTATCGGGTATCAAAGATGTCTGAGTTTCTCATTGCATTTAATAAAAAAATTCTTTTCTGTAATGACGAATAGAGCAGGTTCTTCCGCTTTGTATACATCTATGACAGCCTCATGGTTGATGGGTATTGATATCTGACCGTCCAGTACCAGTTTTACCGGTTTCGGGTTTATTAACTGGATGGAGAGACGTCGTTTTGAATGGATGAGATGCGGCCTGTTTGATAGCATAAACGGAGCAAGTGGCACCATAAGAAACCCCTCAATTCGTGGATCAAGGATGGGTCCGCCTGCACTCATGGCATATGCCGTAGATCCGGTTGGTGTACTGATAATGAGTCCGTCTGCGCGAAAGGACTCTGCAAGAACATTGTCAATCGTTACATGAAATCTCAGCATCTTGGCTGGCCTGTCTGTGACGATGAGAGCTTCATTAAGTGCTGTGCCCACATACTGGCCATCAACAGTGAAACTGATTCTCATTCGTGGCTCAAAGGAAAACTTCTCTTTCACAGATGCAAAAAACCCTTTTATCTCTTCTGGTTCGATATCTGCAAGGAATCCGACCTCCCCGCAATTAATCCCAAGGACCGGTACCTGAACCGGCATTCTCTGGATACTGAGAAGAATGGTTCCATCTCCACCAATAATGATGACCATATCAGGTGGGTTTTCCTTATGGAAGAGAGGGGGAAAAGGTGGATTTGAAGGTACTTTCTGATCAGCTACTACTATTTCATGCCCGTCTGAAGTGAGCGATTGTGCAAGGATGCTGGCATAGGTATATGCCTGATCTTCCGGTATCCGTGGTACGATAAGGATCTTCATTGGTATCACCTGATACATGAGATGATTTCGGTGTGGAGAATTTTATTCGTCGCAATCAGACAATTCTCGATGCTGACTGCATCTGGAAAGAAGATTGGATTGCCATTCCAGTCAGTTGCTTCTCCTCCGGCTTCTTTGCAAATAAGTACTCCTGCAGCAACATCAGTAACCCGAAGCATACCTCTGATGTCAACAAAGCCATCAAGACGGCCTGCAGCAACGTAGCAAATTTCAAGAGCAGATGCACCAAACTGGCGGGAACGTCGTATTTGCTGATTGAGGTGTGCTATTTGTGCATGATGACTTTTTCTTCTGTACATACATAAAGCACTCCGGCTGAGTTCTTTTGTATCTGATACTTTAATGGGAATGCCGTTTACATAGGCTCCCTTACCAATATCAGCAGTAAAGGTCTCTTTGTGTGCAAGATCCCGTACAAAGGCTTTTTTAATCACTCCGTTTTCTGCATATGCAATTGATAGGGCATAAAAGGGGATTGCAGCAAGTGCATTAAATGTTCCATCTAAGGGATCAAGAAAGATAGTGCCGTCTTTGCCAGGCATCGTCACCACTCCGGCTTCTTCACTAACGACCCTGGCACAGAGCTGATATTTTGCAATAAGGTTGAGAATACAGACTTCAGCTATTTCGTCTATCACTTTTGTCGGGGTGTTATCTGCTCCTGTCCTGACTATTCGGTCTCCTTCTTTCGTTCCGATTAGTGGGGTGATACATATAGAAACTTCATCGGCAATGGTATTGCAGCAGTTAAAAAAATCCATAATGTGGTCTCTTTTTGTCGCAATTGACTGATGTATTTATGTAAAGGTATACAGATAAATATAACCAGTTTTACGGAAGTGAATAATGAAAGAGCAGACTGAAGTCGGTAAATTAAAAGAAGGAAGATATATTCTCATCGAAGAGGAACCCTGTAAAATACTCTCAATCGCGACCTCAAAGCCAGGAAAACACGGTGCTGCCAAGTCCCGTGTTGATGCGGTTGGTATCTTTGACGGGACAAAGCGTTCTATTGTACAGCCGGTCTCTGCAAAGACGTATGTTCCGATTGTTGAGCGGAAAGCAGGGCAGGTTATCTCTATCACTGGCAACTCAGCTCAGTTGATGGATCTGGGAGATTATTCTAATTTTGAGATACTTATTCCTGAAGAGATTATGGGATCAATAGAGGTCGGTAAAGAGATAACGTATATTGAATCCATGGGAAAGAAGAAGATTACTACCTGATTTTTCTGGTGTTTATGAGTTCTGGCATACAGTATCAGTTTGCTGATGCACATTGTGATTATACCGCTTCGGTGTATACCATTTTTGGTGTTCCCTATGATGGAACCACCTCTTTTCGGCCGGGTACCAGAAACGGCCCGAGAATAATCAGGGATTTGTCCTATAATTTTGAGTCATGGATAGAGGAGGCTTGCATGAATATGAACGATATTCCTCTCCATGATTATGGCGATCTTGATGTTAGTGTATTACCTGATATGGTTGTTTCTGAAGTCATGTATACGGTACAGACTTTTATCAGTGATAAAAAAGTTCCTGTGCTTCTGGGTGGTGAGCATTCGGTAACCATCGGTGCAGTGCGTGCCGTACGTCCTGACTGGTACGTGGTTTGTGATGCCCATCTTGATCTCAGGGAAGAATTTCGGGGAACTGCCTATAATCATGGATGTACTACGCGACAGGTGATTGAAGATGGCATTTCCAATGTCATTATCATTGGTGCACGTAGTGGAACATACGACCAGTACCGGTATGCAAAGGATCATGTGATATTGTATACTGCAGACAGGGTAAGAGAACTGGGCATTGCCAGGGTTATACAAGAGGTCAGCGATACTGTTGGCAATGCCAGGGTGTATTTTTCTGTTGATGCAGATGTCATAGACTGTTGCCTGACTCCGGGAGTTGGAACTCCTGAACCGTTTGGGTTAACTCCTGTAGATATCAGAGATGTTATCAGGGCATTTGCTTCCCGAACGATAGCATTTGATTATGTTGAGGTCTGTGATTTTGACAACGGACAGACTGCCGCTGTTGCAGTCCAGTTGATACGTGAATTTATTGTGAGGAACTGGCTTTTTCGGCTCAGCTCCTGAGTACAATCAGGGTATCTAACTGCCATACCCATCCGTTGTCTTTTTTGATTGGGATGTCATTGTATGTTCTCTTCACGATGCCATGTACATCCCAGATTATCTCTCCTTTCAGCACTCCTTTTGATCCTTGGATTGCGGTATCTGATGGTATGAATTCTTTCATGGTTACTCCCTGTAATCTATTTGTAACACATGTCCGGTAGATTGCCTGCAGACTACAATCCTCACTAGTGGTGCAAATACGGGAAGAACTTTCACAGTATGGGTCTTTAAAAGCACAGCATTTTCCCTGTTCTTCCCCATAATTGCACTGGATGAGTGCATATTCATCTCTTACTGCCTCTGTAACCAGGTCACTTATGGCCGTAGCATAGGTATCATTCGAGTAATCGGAGTTGAATGCGGTCTGATATTCCTTCATCAGATACCTGATAAGTTCTTCTGAAGAGAGGTAAACAAGAGAGTCCAACTGCCATATTCCTTCCTGGTTTCGACTGAAGGATAAGGTAACTGGTGACGTTATGGTGTTATTTTGTATTTGCCATATAACACTCCCGGTAAGTTCTCCATGATTACCCTGTACCCATTCATCACCAACGAGAAGGGAATCAAGTGTAGCCCCGGAAAGCCTGTCTGTAATGAGTGTTTTGTATTCGGTATCTGTCTGTAAGTTATTCCGGGCAACAGGTGAAAGAATGGCGGTAATATTTGAAATATAGGTGTCTTTATAGACGTCTGCATTAATCAGTTCCTGATACGGTATAAAAGCGAGATGTAAAACATCGCTCTTTTCTTTTTTGTATCCTGCTCCGGCAGAGGTACTATCGTCGGGATTCGGAACCAGAATGAGGATTGTGTATTCATCTATGAAGTATGAATCGATATCAAAGATGAAATCACCGCCTGAGAAGAACTTTTCTGTCCACGGTCGTGGATCTACATACGTATCATCTTCTGTCCATAATTTTGGGTTTAAACCACCTTCAGGGGTTATTTTTCTGAGGATAGTACCGGTCGAGGCATCACGGACGGTAATAGAAAATCGTGGACTAACTACAGAAAGTGAGACGACATTCGAATCTTCTGATGATGATGCAGTTTTTGCGAGTGCCTCTTCTTTTGTTCGGATCAGGGTTCCAGACTCGATTTCTGCATTGGTCAGGTCTTCTGGAAGTTTGATATCATATTGTAGTTCCCAGTATCCATAGGGTATTGAGACTGGTTTTGTAATGCCGCTGGTCTTTCCTGACATAGTGCTATAGGTCAGCATTTTGCGATCTGGTACAGAATTTGTAGGATACGCTCGTGGGAAGATATATGTCCCGGTTTCAGACTGTAATTCCATTATTGTCTGAGATTTATCCCAGGTCGGAACAGCAGTTGGTGTTGCATTTGGTGTTGGTGGCAGAGTCGGTATAAGTTCTGGTTCCTGGTTTACCGCTGGCGGAGTCTCATTTAAGAGTGCTGATATATTTTCTTCTTGTTGTGACACGTTTTTTATAAAAGACTCATTTGACTCAGGAAAGAACTGGACCTCTTCTCCGGTTATCATGGGCTTGACAAATACAGCCATGATGAGGACGATAATGATACCGACAGCTACGATAATGAGATCACGTTTCTCCATAGGTACAAGTGATACTGGTGTAGATTTAAGGTCTTGTAGAGATGGGATGATTCATCTCTGATATCACTTGTGTAGTATCAAAAAAGGGGTTATCAGATTATCCCGGAACCAAAACTAAAAAGTTTCATCAATTAAGTTTTTGATATAAAATCCGACAAATTGGTTATCGTTTCACTGATAAAGATAGTTATGAGACAGCATGCTATGAGTTTTCTTCAATATATTTCAGAGGGACGAGTATTGTTATGGTATACTCCTGTAACTCTTCTCCGGTAACAATAAAATAATAATTTCTGTCTCCTTCAAAGAACCTCCCTTCCTTTTGTTCAGTTTCTGTTCCGGGCCGCCATGTTATTGTCCTGATAAGAGTGTCTTTCTGGACTCCTTCTTCCATTACATCAAGAATAAAAACCGGTGTATCACCGAGAGGAACGACTGAGTACTGGATTTCCCAGTAGGGGAATGGCATTTTAAACGTCCCGGTTTTCCCACTGTATTTACTGGTAATCGTTGCATAGGGCGTCATTCGTACTGCTGGCATCGGCATATCAGGGTCTGGCTGCCACATGGATCCTTCCGGGGTAGCAGTTGTCGTCGGTCCTTTTTCTGTTACTGATGGGATGATGGGAACTGGTGCATCAGAAGTGGGTTTTTCATAAGCCGGGGTTGCCCCTGGGGTTATAGGAACTTTGGTCTCTACCGATTGTGCAACAGGTAGTTCAGGCGATTTCGGCAAAAAAACTACTTCTTCCCCGGTCATGAGCGGTTTTACAACGACTGCCATGAGCAGTACAATGATAAATGCAGCGATAATGACCAGGTAATCGCCTTTATTCATGATACCTTAAATTTCTCTTTGTTAGCATATAAGATCATTTAAGAAATGTGGTTAAGATAAGCGCTCTGTAACAGAATGTCACATAATAAAAGGGTCGGGATGCCTGATGTTCCCGAATGCTTATCGGGTATCTCCTCCCACTACTAGAGGTAAAGAGTGGAGATGTCAAATGTCAAAAGACCAGACCAAACCATCAGAGAACTGTGATTCAAATTGTTCTTCCTGTCAATACGGAGCGACCTGTGAAGACGCCGAAAAGAAAAGTGATCTCCCTTCTAAAGCAACAGTTGATGTCAAACATGTCATCCTTGTTCTGTCAGGAAAAGGTGGAGTAGGTAAATCAACGGTATCAGTGAATCTTGCCTATGCTCTTTCCAACCATGGCAGACAGGTCGGACTCCTTGATCTCGATATTCATGGCCCGAATATCCCAAAGATGCTGGGAATCGAGAATCATCAGCTCCTTGCTGAAAATAATAAGATAGTGCCGGTACGGGTTACTGGTTCATTACAGGCTCTCTCAATGGCATTTTTGCTTCCAGAACCCGATTCCCCGGTAATCTGGCGGGGTCCAATGAAAAATACCGCAATCAGTCAGTTTCTAAATGATACCAACTGGGGTTCTCTTGATTATCTTGTGGTAGATCTTCCTCCCGGAACTGGAGATGAGGCGCTCTCCATTGCACAACTTGCTCCAAACGTACGTGGAGCGGTTATTGTGACAACTCCACAGGATGTCTCGACGCTTGACTCAACAAAGGCAATCTCCTTTATTGAAAAGATTGGACTTGAGGTGTTAGGAGTGATTGAGAATATGAGTAGTTTTTCATGCCCCCATTGTGGAGAGATGATTGATCTCTTTGGATCTGGTGGTGGTGAAAGGATTGCAAAAGCTCACTCGGTTCCGTTCCTTGGGAGTATTCCTATTGATCCTGAGATGCGAAAAGCAGGCGATGAGGGTCGTCCATTTATTATCAGACGGGGTGAGAAGACACCTGCCTGGATTGCAATTAATGATGTCATGGAACATCTTGTGGCAATTGTTGAAGGATGAGAATGGATTATCTCCGCATTTTGTGTGGAACTGAGGAGTCACTCCCGGTATATGCTGATATTGTCGTATGTCTGCAAAATATATCCATATTTCCGGATTTAATTGAACCAATCTACCGCAAGGCACTTAATATGGATGAAGAAGATCTGATTCGCCTGCGGTTTGGTCTGCTCAGACTTCAGATGTATGCTGACATTAACCGCAATCAGGATCTTGATCTGGCCCAGCGGATAAAATATGTTGCTGAACTTCTGGAAGAGACACTGTTTGGAGATATTGCAATTACCCTTTCAGGTCCGGTTGAAGAAGAAACCTGATATCTGACAATCAGAGTTCTATTCCTTTGTTTATGATAAATCAACCATCTGATCTGCATTATCTGACCATCTGCCTATCAGATTCAGGTAGTGTGCGGGAAATAACAGATCTGGTAACCCGGCACGGTCTGGTTATCCGGCGCATCAGATATGATGCAGATATTGATTGTACATACCTTTTTATGTGCCTCTCTGGTCTGAAAGAGAGTTATGATGTGGCAAAGCAGGCACTCAGTAAGGCAGGTTATCAGATCCCGGTTGAGGATGAGCGGGTCCTTATTACTATTGATTTGAATTGTGATCTCGTGCATTTGGCACTTTCTGATATCCTTTCTGATGCACAACGGATGGGTATGTCACTGGTTACCCTTGATGCAGATAACAGGGGCAGAGATCCCACTCACATTTATGCCAGGTTTCGTTCTTTTCCTGATGCCATGGCAAGAGCTTTTATTACAAAAATACAGGCAGATTACCCGGATATTGTCTGTTCTCTCTCCTCACTTGAGGAAAATCCCAGCGGATATAGTTTTTATGATCGATATGCTGCATCAATACAAACGATTACGAACGGGGTACAAAGGCCGCCGGTGTATGAACTGGTGAATCGTTTTACACATGCCGCCCAGGCATTGACTCAGTATGATCGGGATTATAAGACTACTCTTGCACGGATATATGAGAACGGAGTAGAACTGCTACAGACATGTGGGGATTTTTTCACTGCTGAGATTCAGCAGATACCTGTTGTAGACGGGATGACACTGATGTGTTTCCAACTTCCGGGTGGAGGGAATATTTTTCTTCTTGATACCTGTGATGAACTTGTGATGATAGATACCGGGTATGGCATTTATCATGATGATGTGATGCAGATGTTTGACGCATTACATATCGACCTTAAAAAACTCTCCCGGATTATTCTGACACATGGTGATACAGATCACTGTGGAGCAGCCGGTTTCTTTGATGTTCCGGTCTATACTCATGAAGGTACTGCAAAAGTCATAGAGACACATAATCGTGCAGCCGGATCTCGTAATGAAGACTGGGTTATTGAAGAAGTATATACGCTTATGATAAATCTCTTTGGCAGGATGAATCCAGGCGATTCGTTTTGTTTTTTCCCCTCTGCCGGTGAAAAAAATCTGGAAGGGTTTGCAGTTTTGGATTGTATCAGCATCGGGGGTCATGAATTCATGATTCTTGAGAGTCACGGGGGGCACCAGCATGGACTCATATATCTGTACTCCCGGACAGCAGGGGTTCTCTTTACTTCAGATACGGTTCTGAATCTTGCCAGTCTGACCGAAGAGAGGACACGCTATAATGGATTTGCCGTATATCTGGTGACTTCTGTTAATGTTGATCCTGCGCTGGTAAAGATAGAACGGACTGCGCTTACTGCTCTTGCACGAAAAGCAGATACACTGATGCAGGAGAAGATGGGCCGTCCTCTCTTTATTTGTTGTGGACATGGTCCGGTATCGGTATTTATGGATGGCGGCCTCGCCCCTGCAGGGAAGGTCATTCAATATACACCTCATCGTTACTCTTCGTGATATTTTGCAGTGACTGGGGGGAGTAGTAGAAATCATCAAGAAGGCCTGTATCATATTCATACCTACGTATGATCCATCGGGTTCAGGATATGATGCTTCTCATGGCGCGGGAGATAGAGGCAGTATCAAAAACAATATCTGATGAAGAGGTGACGGCCTTTGTCAATGAGATTCTCAGGTCAGGTCGTGTCTATGTGATGGGTGCAGGTCGCTCAGGTCTTGTGGCAAAGGCGTTTGCGATGCGTCTGATGCACCTTGGGCTTACGAGTTTTGTTGTTGGCGAAACGATTACCCCGGCACTTCTTGCAGGAGATCTGGTAATTGTTTTGTCTGGTTCCGGCCAGACCCGGACAATTGCAGAGATTGCTGAGATAGCAAAGAAGATTGGTGGTCGTGTCGGTCTTATCACGTCAAATTCGTCATCGGCGATAGGAATGCTGGCTGATGCCATCGTCGTCATTAAGCAGCACCGTGAAGATTTAACTGATGATTCAGTAAATTTTGATATACGGGAGATGCTTGGCGAACATCGATCATTTGCACCTCTTGGAACATTCTTTGAGACTGCTTCTATGACGTTTTGTGATGCCATCATATCGCATCTGATGGAAATTCGGGAGATTGATGAGGCTGAATTAAAGGGCCGCCATGCTAATATTGAGTAGATATCTATGGAATTAGGACCAATAGCAACCAGAGCAGAGCAGGTTTCTGAGTCAGGGATTCGAAAGTTTTTTCAGGCAGCAAAACCTGGTAGTGTCAGTCTCGCACTTGGTCAGCCTGATTTTGTCACCCCGCTTCATATCAGACAGGCGGCAATAACCGCGATAGAAGAGGGAAAAACAGGTTATACGTTTAATACTGGCATTCCCGAGCTCAGAGAAGCGATTTGTTCAGTTCTTCTGACACATAACAATCTCTCATATGAGCCGGATCAGCTGGTGGTAACAGCAGGCGCAGGTGAAGCTATATTTGTTGCGATGCAGGCGCTGGTGGATACAGGGGATCGTGTTCTTATCCCCAATCCCGGGTTTGTCTCATACCGGGAGTGTGTTACCCTTGCAGGAGGCTGTCCTGATGCTCTACCGCTTGATGCAGATCTGCATCTTAATGTGGAAGTGGTACAAGAGCATCTTGACGGAGCACGGCTGATGGTACTGAACTCTCCTGCCAATCCTACCGGTGTTGTCGAGCCGGAAGAGACGATTCGTGCCATTGTTGAGTACGCAAATGACGCTGGTGTCTGTATCCTCTCTGATGAGGTCTATGAGCATTTTGTATATGATGCAGAGACGGTGAGTGCTGCCCGGTTTTCTGAGGATGTTATCACAGTGAATGCAACAAGCAAAACATATGCAATGACCGGCTGGCGGGTAGGTTATCTGGCTGGTCCTGATGCCTATGTACGACAGTGTGTAAAGATTCATCAGTACTGTCAGACCTGTGCCTGCTCAATATCCCAGTATGCCGCGCTCGCTGCATATACCGGTGACCAGTCCTGTGTGCAGGAGATGCGGGATGAGTATGCGCTTAGGCGTGATCTCCTTAGTAAGGGTCTCTATGATCTTGGATTCTCATTTCCGATGCCACAAGGGGCATTTTATCTCTTTGTGCCAATGGATGCAGAGACGTTTTCTGCCATTATTGAGCAGGGAGTGGTTATTGTTCCAGGTGATGCATTCGGTAGTGGGGGAGAAGGATTTGCAAGGTTTAGTTATGCAGCCTCACGTGAAGTTATACAGACTGCATTAGATAGAATAGGTCACGCACTCTAAGAATAAAGGTGAAATCTGATATGGAAGCATTGCTAAAACGGCTCTCTGATGCTCATGGGGTATCAGGATTTGAAGGAGAAGTACGGGACATTATCCGCGAGGAACTCAAAGGATTTGTTGATGAATTCATTGAGGACAGGATGGGAAATCTTATAGCTGTCCGCCGTGGCAGTGCGTTT
>Ga0268279_1001014_pt1 | contig 16480 bp, 16 predicted proteins | sample saktaG_6_FD_190142 | JGI IMG/M metagenome (GOLD analysis project Ga0268279, IMG submission 190142) | Saline water microbial communities from Sakinaw Lake, British Columbia, Canada - sak_2010_1_5_80m | ecosystem: Environmental > Aquatic > Non-marine Saline and Alkaline > Saline ...
AAGCAACGCACCCATGAGACCGGGACCGCGAGTCACGGCAATTCCATCAATGTCATCAATGGAACAATCAGACCGTTCTAATGCTTCTATTGTCAGCCCTTCAATCATGCGCATATGTTCTCGCGATGCATATTCCGGGACGACGCCGCCATACTGATGGTGTAATAATTGAGAGCTAACCAAATTTACAAGGACATTCCCGTCGTTTAAAACTGCGATGGACGTCTCGTCGCAGGATGTTTCGATACCTAATATTTTCATTTATCTTTCACGAACAATTCGAACTTCAATACGTCTTGGTGTTAAATTACTCCAACTAATTACTCCTGCCGGAAGTTCCACAGAAGGAACATAATAATTTTCGCCACGCTTCCAGTTCTTTTTAAAATCAAAATAAACATTAATATCTTCCGGCTGAATATTGGTCAATTGACTTACGGCAGATGAAACCGTTATAGTGACTTCCGATGGACTGATCTCTACTTTCGTTCTACTCGGCACACCGACTATTCTGACAGGCACATTTGTAATAGCTTGTTCTCCGATTTGCTCAACATCTTGATAAATATGTATCTTAGATGTTGAAATATTGATATTATCTGATGCGGGAATTTCCAGATTAAGGTCTAATTCAACCGGTGATATCACATTAGCCCCGACATATTTCTCAGTAACGATTTCCTTGTATTTTTTCATATAGGTTCGGGGACCGCTTAATATAACACTGTCAGGCACGATTTCAGGATCGTTTACAAGAATATATCCCGGAGCTGTCTTGATATCCAATCTATATCGAACCGGAACCTTTAAAATATCCAGGCGATCAAGTTCGACCCGTAATGATTCAGGATATACAATATGGTTAAATGTAACATTAACATTCCGCGGGATAATGATCTTTTCAGGATTTTCCTTAAAATACTCATTTAAATTAAAATCATAAAACCAGCGGATAGTTTCGACATCAAGCACAAACTTGAATGATGATTTCCGCGTAGTCAGCAGATAAAATAGATCAACTCCTCTGCCGGAAAAATTAGCCTTGATTTTCTCCGGTAACTTTTCCTTTAACGTTTTGCCTTCTTCGATATTTCTTATATCAAGAGAAGTGTCGATCGTATAGGTGTACTGATTGCCGAGAATTGTAAAAAACCAAATAATGATGACAAATAGCAAAATCCCAACTTTTACCCGGGTATTCTTCATAAACCAGTTTTTAAACTGACGACCAATTTTTAATAAGAAAGATTCATCAGCCATAGTGCAACCCAATCAATATTCAATAATTAACATCTGAAAATAATATAGGGGCTTGATAATATCAAGCCCCTATATGGTTTTTTATTCCGCAGTTTTAAATGACATTTCACTCTTTTTTTGCTTCGTCAATGTCCTCTGATTTCACGTCATTTTTAACAGGCTTTTCGGTTTTTTTTGTTGTCTTTTTAGCCTTAGTTGCAGGTTTTTTTGTCGTCTTTTTTACAGCTGCTTCTTTCTTAGTTTCCGCCTTTTTTGTTGTCTTCTTTACCGTTTTCTTTTTAGCCGGTTTCTCCTTAACCTTATCGTCTTTTTCAGTCTTCTCGGGTTCCGGTTCTTTTTTCTTTTTGGCGGCAGCTTTCTTAGTGGTCTTTTTCGGTTTCTTTTCTTCAGTTACTTTTTCGACAACCTTTTCAGATTCCGCAATTTTTCCCCGAATCTCCTCTGGAATTTCTAATCTGTCGGAAACATCCGCCTGTTTCATCATATAGGCTTCTGCGTCATCCTTTGGTTTTTTCGGTATAGCCTGTTCCCTGGAGAGAATCACCCGTTTTTCATTCTTATTGACCTCAAGGACTTTTAACTGAACCTTTTCACCGATATTGACTACCTGACTAAGATTGTTACGGTCTTTTTTAGGCATCTGTCCGATTGGTACAATACCACTAACGCCATGTTCCAGGTTGATTACAATTACCTTATCGGCAATCTTTGCAACTTCGCCTTCAACAATCGCGCCTTCGGCGTATAATACTTCAATCATAGGCCACGGATCTTCTTCGATCTGTTTAATACCCAGGGTGATTTTGCGATTTTCCTTGGATACTTCGAGAACTTTGACCTGGATCTCATCTCCCCGTTGCACAAGCTCACGTGGGTGACGAACTTTACGAATCCAGGAAAGATCAGAAATATGGACAAAGCCATCTATGCCTTCCTGAAGTTCGACAAATATACCGTAAGGAGTCAAATTGCGAATAACACCATTATGGATTGAACCTGGCACATAGGTCTGTTCTATCGTTTCCCAGGGATCCGGTCCCAACTGCTTATATCCAAGCGATATCTTTCTTTCTTTACTGTCAATGTTGAGTACTTTTGCCTCAATCACTTCGCCGAGGCTGAAAACTTCGGAAGGATGTTTAATATGCTGGGTCCAGGATATTTCCGATATATGGATGAGACCTTCAACGCCTTTTTCAAGCTCGACGAACACGCCATAATTGGCGATGTTAACAACTTTTCCTTTAACCACGGAATCAAAGGGATAACGATCCTCTATACCTTCCCACGGATGAGGCATCAGCTGTTTTAAGCCTAATGATACCCGCTGTTTTTCAGAATCATAGTCAATAACCTTAACAGTAAGTTCATCATCAATATTCACGACTTCTCTGGGATGATTTATTCTTCCCCATGACAAATCAGTAATATGGAGCAAGCCGTCTAATCCACCAAGGTCAATAAATACGCCAAAATCAGTGATATTTTTGATACGACCCTTGATAACATCGCCAACTTTAATTTTGGATAGCAGATCGTCACGTTTTTCTTTCAGGCTTTCTTCCAGCAGCTCTTTACGGCTGAGGACGATATTTTTCCGCAGTTCGTTTAGTTTAACAATACGAAAATCAAAAGATCTACCAACATATGAATCAAAATCCGTAACCGGACGTACATCAATTTGTGATCCCGGCAGAAATGCATCGATTCCCATAATATCGACCACCATTCCACCTTTGATACGGTTTGTAATGCGACCTTCAATGGTTTCACTGTTATTATGAATGTCACGGACTCTTTCCCAAACACGCATGAAATCGGCTTTACGTTTGGATAGAATCATCTGACCATTTTCGTCTTCCAGAACATCAACAAAAACTTCTATCTGATCGCCGATTTTAGGTATCTCACCTTCTTCAAATTCGTCTCTGTTAATAATACCTTCCGATTTAAATCCAACATCCATCAGAATTTCATCGTCATTAATAGAAACAACAGTACCAATGATACGCTGTTCCTGGGAAATATCCTTTAAGGAGCTTTCATAGATTTTTGTCTGATCTTCAAGCGATTCTTCTTTGATCTTTTCGAGATCTTTCATCTCGAATACTTTAATTTCTTCGGATAAAGGACCGCTGCTTACAATTTCTGTTTTATACATTTTCGAAGTGGTTTCTTCAACGGGAGGTTCTTCAGAAGATTCCTTAACAGTTGATTCTGCATCTGCCGCTATTTCTGGTTCTTCATTAGATTCCTTAACAGTTGACTCTGCATCTGCCGTTATTTCTGGTTCTTCAGGATTTTCTGTTTCTTCCGGGTTTTCGGATTCTACCGGTTTTTCCGGTTCAATTAATGTTTCAGGTTCTGCAGGTTTTTCTTCAATCTTTTCTGAAGGGTTAGGGGTTATTGTTTTTTCTTCCTCAGTCATGAAATAAGTTCCTTTGGTTTAGGGGGTTATGATTTTCTCTGTCTTTTGTATCATCGATCTATTCCGATACAGGTTGTGTTTAATGTTGAATGATGGTTACAATCTTTTTAACCTGGTCCTCAAATGTAAGGTCGGTTGTGTCGATTATAATCGCATCCTTTGCTTTTTTCAATGGTGAATGGGAACGTGAAGAATCAATCTTATCCCGTTTTTGCAATTCAAGAACAATTTCATCAATACTCAAATCTTGTCCGATATTTTGATAGTCCTTAATACGTCTACGGGCTCGGACTCGAGTGTCTGCATCCATATAAAATTTATAATCCGCATCGGGGAATACATTCGTCCCGATATCTCTTCCTTCCATCACAATATTATCAATCATTGCCATATGTCGCTGCCGCTCGACAAGCACTTCTCTGACGCCGGGAATTGCACTGACCGGGCTTACCATATCGGCAACCATTGAGGAACGAATTTTATCAGACACATCCTCATCATTTAAAAAAGTATGATGAACACCTTCAATCCATTTAAAACTGATTGTAATTTCTTTCGCGATTTGAGCAACCTGGTTTTTATTCTTTACGTCAACTTTCCGCCGAAGAGCTTCGAGAGTAACGGTACGGTACATCGCACCAGTATCAACGTATGTAAAGCCCAATCGCCGGGCAACTTCTTTGGCAGTACTGCTCTTACCGGAGCCCGCCGGACCATCAATTGCTACTATGATTCCCATTCTCCACCTTTCAAATAGCCAGAAAATTTAATTCTATATAGTATAAAAACAAATGTTTTCCTTTAATAATTTAAACCGCATTTCTTCTTTAAAATCCGGACTTCTTTTTCATGTAAATAACGCCAATGTCCCCGGCTCAACCCAACGGCGGAAATATCCGCATATTTTAACCGATCCAGTTCGATTACCTTGTATCCCAGAACTCTGAATAAGCGGTGGATTTCCCGGTTCAATCCTTCCTTTAATTCCAATCGGACAACCGATTGATATTTCAGGTTTTCTATTGATATAACATTTCCACGAGCCACTTCCTGATGATTTAATCGAACACCCTTTTGGATTTTATCCGAAATATTTTCTTGAATTATTTTATCCAAAACAACCTGGTATAATCGTGATATTTTATACTTTGGATGGGATAGCCGGTACTGGAGATCACCATCATTAGTAAACAACAATACGCCTGTTGTGTTTTTATCCAGCCTTCCCACCGGCTTAACAAATATATTCCGGGGCAGTAGCATTCCAACATGTTTCCGGTTCTTTTCATCTTGAAGCGTCGTGACAACTCCCTTCGGTTTATTCATCACAAGGTAGGTAAACCGTTGAGGTGTGATTTTACTTCCATCCAGCGAAACAATGTCATTTTCATAGACAATGGTGAACAGACCGGCAGCAACCACACCGTTAACGGCTATTCGTTCGTCCAGTATGAATTCTTCACATTTTCGGCGGGAAGCTATACCGCAGAGTGACAAATACCTATTGAGGCGAATCCCCTTCTTCTTCATCAACGATTCCCACATTCATTATTTCTTCGATTTCTTTCAGTCTAGGAAGATCCTGGAGAGAATTCAATCCAAAGTATTCCAAAAAACGGGAAGTGGTTCCATAGAGTAATGGTCGACCCGGTCCTTCCTGGCGACCTTTCGTCTCAATCAGGTTTTTTTCCAATAATGTTTTCAGGTAGCTGCTGACACCACGAATGGCATCTATTTCACTTCGAGTGATTGGTTGTTTATAGGCAACGATTGATAAGGTTTCCGTTGCCGATTTGGATAACTTGACATTTCCACGATTCTGATATAATCGCCTGATCCAGGGCTCATATTCTTCCCGAGTCATCAGCCGGTAACCGTCCGAGACCTTCTGTACCCAGACAGGTGTTTTTTCCTGTTCGTAATATATATTAATATCGTCAATTATATCATCCAAAGGAACGGACTCTTCAACGCACAACTCGACCTGAGATCGAGTCAGCGGTTCCTGAGCCGAAAATAGTAGCGCCTCGACAATTCTATGCGTCTGCGATAACATCGACATCCTCTGTTTGAATCCTGGTCAAATAAATGTCTCCATAAACTGTTTTCTGAGATATTCGTAATTCGGCAGTCTTAACCATTTCAAGTATCGCAAGAAATGTAACAACTACTTCAAGCCGGTTCGTCAATGTCCCGGCAATCTTCGAAAATAACAATCGCTTTCTTTTTAAAAACATCGTCCGAAGCAGTTGAGCTTGTTGACTGATATTTATCTTATATGTTTCAATCTCGTAATATTTCGGTTTGGGCATGGATTCTAAAAGATTTTTAAACGCAATACCCAGATCAACAAGGTGAATGTCTGAAAGAAACAGACCTGGATCCCAATATGTATTATCAGACGGAGTATTTACCGTATAATATTTCAATTGTTTTGCCTCAATCTGGCGAAAAATAGCACTGGCGTCCCTATATTTCTGGTATTCAAGCAGCATTTGAACGAGTTCGGTTCGCGGATCCTCAATTTCTTCTTCGTTTTCAGCACTTTCTCGCGGCAAGAGCATTTGCACTTTTATTCTCATTAACAACGACGCCATCAGGATAAATTCACCAGCCAGATGCAGATTCATCTGATGCACTACTTTGAGATACTCAAGATATTCCCGCGTTATGTATGAAATCGGAATGTCGTATATATTGATCTCATCTCTTTTGATGAAAAAAAGCAATAAATCCAGGGGACCTTCAAAAACATCAAGTTTTACGTTATAGCTCATTGATCAGCCCAGTAACATCGCCTGCCGTACATCTATCATTGTATTTGTTGCGACTTTCTGCGCTCTTCTTTCACCATCTTTAATGATATCCAACACCTCATCAAAGTGTTCGGAATAGTATCGACGCTTCTCACTATAAGGTGCAATGACAGAGGAAATCGCAGCCGAACATCTCATTTTACAATCGACGCACCCCAATTCCCCGCTTGTACAATCTGTGTATATTTCATCAGTTTCAGCCGGGTTGAATTTTTTATGGTAAGTATATACCAGGCAAATCCATGGACGACCGGGATCTCCCCGTCTGATTTTTTGAGGATCGGTCACTGCTTTACGCATTTTTACTTTAATCTCATCTACATCGTCAGATAACAAAATTGTATTTCCAACTGATTTGCTCATTTTATTGCCGTCGAGACCGGGAAGACGAGCAAAACTTGTTAGTTTCGCCTTGGGAATGGGAAATACTTCTCCATATACTGAATTGAACTTCCGGGCAATTTCCCGCGTGATTTCCACATGGGGAGCCTGATCTTCACCCACCGGCACGACATTGCCTTTGTACAGTAAAATATCTGCCGCCTGTAACACAGGATAACCCAAATGACCATAGATAATTGTATCTATATTCAAATCTTTTACCTGCTCTTTTAAAGTAGGGTTTCGTTCCAGCCTTGCCGTTGTAATCAGCATAGAAAACAGGAGATAAAGTTCCGCATGTTCCTTGATCTGGCTCTGCCGGAAAATCGGGCTCTTTTGGGGGTCAATCCCAACCGAGAGCCAATCAGCGACCATTTCCAGCGTATTTTGCAAAATTTCGCTTGTATCCAGCCTGGTTGTAAGCGCATGGTAATCAGCAACCAGATGAAAATTTTCAAAGTCACTCTGCATATTAACCCAATTTTCAAGAGCTCCAACCCAATTCCCAAGATGCATTTTACCGGTCGGGCGCATTCCGCTTAAAATTCGATCATTTTTCCCTTTTTTCTCCATTATTTCCTTTCCCTAATCTAAAAACAGGTACGGACGCCATTCTTCCAGCGGCGCCCCGGCAAACCGCTGCAATGTATGAATTTTATGAGGTCGCTTCGGCTCAGATTTCAAAGATATACTTGTTTCTTCTAAACGGCTGTTACCCTTTTTATTATTACAGCGTATACAGGCAGTAACCAGATTATTCCAGGTGTCTTTTCCACCTAACACTTTTGGGATAATATGATCAATAGTCAGAGGTACATCACGCGCCCCACAGTATTGACAAGTATGATTATCTCTGCGAAAGATATTTGCCTTACTCAACACGGCATACCAGTTATTAAGTTTGATATATTTATGAATCCTGATAATTGTCGGAACAGGAAAATCATCAGTTACAGTGTGTAAAACCTGGTGATCAACAGTCTTGACCATACTGGCTTTTTGTTCAATCAATAATACAACAGCCCGCTTCACATCACAAATATGAAGTGGTTCATACGTCTGATTTAACACCAGAACACTGCGATGTATGAGTGATGTTTTCGCAGGTGCATTCATTACTTATCCAATCGGGCTGCTTTGATCTTCGTTTGAAGAATTTCTTCAGCAATTTCGACATCATTAAAATGGATTGTACGATCTTTCAGTGTCTGGGTAGTTTCATGACCTTTTCCGGCGATCAGTACAAGATCCTGAGCTTGGGCGATGTCGAGGGCATATTCTATCGCTTCATGTCTGTCATGAATAACCGTATAATCGTAAGAATCAGTATTTTGAATACCTTTGACAATTTGCCCGGCAATTACATCGGGATCTTCTGTCCGTGGATTATCATCCGTAATAACGGCTATATCACTCAATTCTTCCACAATCGCCGCCATTTGGGGGCGTTTACTATTATCACGATCGCCGCCACATCCGAAGACTGTAATGATACGATTGGGATTCATCGACTTTGCGGCGTTTAAGACCTTCACGAGCCCGTCCGGTGTATGGGCATAATCAACAATAACCGTAAAATCCTGACCGCGGTTGATGGATTGGAAACGACCCGCAACAACAATCTCTTTTTCAAGTCCGGTTTTTATATCTTCAAGGCTGATATCCTGATATAAAACTGAAGAAACCGCTGCCAGCATATTATAAAGATTAAACATTCCTCTTAGTTTTGCATGAATATCGATCTCGCCGTTTGGCGTCACTAATCTGAACCGTGTTCCATTACCACCCATATCAATATATTTTGCTGTTACATCCGCGGGATTTTCAATGCCAAACGTCACTATTTTTGCTTTTGATGCTTCAATGAAATGATTCACCGATGGATCATCAACATTAACAATCACAGTTTTATCAGGAGCTAGGCTGCCAAACCAGCGTAATTTTGAAGCCCGGTAGGCATCCATTGTTCTATGCCAATCCAGATGATCCTGAGTAAAATTTGTCCAGACGCCCACCTCATATTCCACGCCGGATACCCGGTGGAAATCCACACCGTGCGAAGACACTTCCATCACACAGTATTCGACGGATTGATCTTTCATATTAGTGAATATTTCCTGCAGATCCGGCGGTTCGGGTGTGGTATCTTTCGATTGATATATCTCTCCGTTAATTTTATAGTATAGGGTTCCAATTAATCCCGTACGGTACTTTTGCGCTAAAATACTGTCAACGATATGAGCAGTCGTTGTTTTCCCGTTTGTACCGGTAATTCCGATCAACTTGAATGATCTTGACGGATGACGATAAAACTCCCCGGCCACAAGCGCCAGAGCCAGGCGCGTATCAGGAACGATAATTTTTACGACTCCATCCGGCACATCTATATCTTTTTGTACCAATACAGCTGACGCACCCGCCTTGATCGCATCCGAAACAAAAGGATGACCATCCGGTAATTCTATTTTATCCAGTTGAGTATAAATATTTATTGCCACATAAAGAAAATCTTTTTCAACCCGAAGCGGGTCATATACGACACCTTTAATGTCCGGATTGTAATTCCCAACTACCTGCTTTTCCGAAAGATTACTTATGAGCCGGTCCAGTTTCATTATATTAAATTCCTTCAAATCCCATTAATAATTGCTACAACGTTTGTATTCTGCTCATATAATCGTCGAATACCTCACGACGTGTTATCAATTTATCCTTACCATCAACAATTGCAACTTCCGCCGGACGAAAGCGCAAATTGTAAGGCATAGACATAACATTGCCATAGGCTCCTGCCTGAGTAAAGACCGCCAGATCACCTTCTTCGGTCAATGGCAGCATGCGATCTTTTGTAAAAATATCGGTGTTCTCGCAGATTTGACCACAAATATCTGCTTTAACGCTCGGCACCTCATTTTCTTTTCCATCGATGACAATAGAATGTTGAGCACCATAAAGCGCCGACCTGATCAGAGTATTAAACCCGGCGTCAATACCAATAAATGTACGATAGCCTTCTTTTATACCGGTAACGCGACTGACCATGATTCCGGCGTCACCAACGAGATAGCGCCCGGGCTCAAGCGCCAACGTCGGATTCCCCAGTTTTAATTGCTTTACTTTTTTTCGAAAAACATTTAAGGTGTTTTTGCCTACTTTTTCTATATCAAGCGTTTCATCATCACCAAAATAGGGAATTCCCAGTCCGCCTCCCATATCGATAAACTCAAAATTAATTCCTAATTCAGAGATGATTTCACCCAATTCATCCAGGAACAATTCCAGCATGTTGGGAAAATGGTCATCGTCAAGAACGCCGGAGCCGGTCATCATATGAGCGCCAAACCGCTTTATACCGGCGTCAATAGCATTTTTATACGCCGTTATAGATTTTTCGTAAGGAACGCCGAATTTTGCTTTATCGCCGCCGGTTGTGATCTCCTCATATTTTCCATTACCTTTTCCGGGATTAATCCGGTAGGTAATCAGCTCCGGTTTCCCGATTTTTAGTAATCGGTACAGAGATGAAATGTCATCCAGATTGATTTTAGCGCCGGAATCAAACGCCGCTTTCAGATCATCCGAGCTCTCATAATTTCCGGTGTACAAAATATTTTCGGGTTTTACCCCTGCCTGCAATGCCAGCTTCAATTCCCCGGGACTCACGCAATCCATTCCATATCCTTCTTCGGCAAAAACATCCAATATCGCCGGGTGGCAATTGGCTTTCATCGCATAATAGAAGTCAACATTGACATCATCGGAACGGAAAGCTGATTTTAGTCGTTGAGCATTCTCACGTATTCTCGAAAAATCATAGACATACAACGGCGTGCCGTATTTCTCTGCCAGTTCCTGAACGGATATTCCTGAAATGTTCATCTATATTCCTGTTTTTTCAATTAAATGCAAAAATCACTTCTGCTTACTTCCTATCCAAATTACAATCCAGTAAATTTATTCTCTAAGGGTTCGGATAACAAGAAAAAACACTTTGAATCAGAAGACCATAATGATCGACGTTCGATCAAAAAAATAGTCGAAATGCTTACATGATAACTTTAACAAAGTTCTCATCGATTTCTAATTGCATGGATTCAAAACTTTCGATTTTCAAGGTGTGCTCAAAACATCCTTTTCTGAGACAACCTGAAATTTCACCTTCTCCCGGTAAAATCATCGTAAATACCGGCGCCGAACAGCTGTTACAGGACTCCGTCTCACTAACTAAAGTGATACCACAATGCGGACAGGAAAAATCGACAACTTCCCCATCGGGAATATCAATATCGGAACTGTGCTTGTAGCTTCCAAATTCCGGGTCAAGATATATCAATCCTTCTCTGTCCTGCCATTTGATTTTTACACAGATTGAGTTCAGGTTGTGTATTTTCACTTTATCACTCATTAAATCACAACCTTTGGGACAATGCGCGGTCTGTATATTCACCGTCCGTACCCGACTAACTACGGATGTCTTTGATAATTGCACATCTTTTAATCTTTCACCCATATCATTTCCTTCCAAAAAAATCAGATGATAAGTTAACCAATTTTCAGGATATATTACAAAAGTGATTTTCCATTATTATGTAATTAATGGTCCTTTATACTTAATCCTGTGTATTCTCAGGTATCCCCAAATCAATTCTTGATTATTTTCAACTGCAATTGTAATTTTAAACCGCTTTTTATCATGGGGCTGTAGCTCAGTTGGGAGAGCGCTTGAATGGCATTCAAGAGGTCGTCGGTTCGATCCCGTCCAGCTCCACAAACAATATAAGGAAGTCTTCAGGCTTCCTTTTTTTTCATAAAGCACTAATTGATGGGAGAGCGTCCCGATGGAATCAGGAAGGTCGTCGATCACTTGTAGAATAATATTAAGATCAGATGTAATTTTAATGAAGCTTGATTTATCTTCTGTTTCGAGCGCTATTCAATTTCTGTTCTAATTCGTTCAATTTTGCTCTTATTTCTTGATCATCCGGAATGGTTTCATCGAGCGCTATCAAATCATAGGAAACCGGGTTGATGACCTGTGCATTTTCATCAGTCAAAATCTGAACCTGTGCTTTCAAACTTTCTATCGTGCTTAGTACCGAGGGCTGATTCGCATAAAATTCTTCAACAGGTTTTCCCTTGGTTGCTTCAGTAAAAGAATCCAGCCGTTTCCGGGCATAACTTAGCTGTGCCTCGGTTCTGGAAACGTCAGTCAGTTTCGCATCGGGATTTTTCAGATCAAATTTGATGATACCCATGTATTTCCCGATGCTACCGCAGCGGGCAACTAACATACTGTTTTTATCTTCCAGATTTTTAGAGTAGCGGTAACTGCCGGACATTAAAACAAAATCGATATCAAATGACTTTTTGAAAAATTCCCTTTCCGCAAGCCGGTCAAGATTGGCAAGAACTATTATATAATCGACCTTTTTACGAAGTTCCGGAATTATTTTTTCCAAAGTACTGTCCGGCGAATCAATTTCAATACCCGGTATCTTTTTCGCTGGTTTTGATGTAATCCCGACAATTCCAAATTTCTTTTTACTTACCTTTTTAATGATATAAGGTTTAAAAATTGGTCGCCGAGTCAGGCTGTCTAAAATATTTGCGGAAATGAATGGAAATTTTGCCATTTGCTGAAGTTCTTTTAAAAATATTCTTCCGGCAGTAAAATCTTTCGACGATACATTATATGCCTGATACCCAATGGCGTTATACCCGTCAATCATCGTCCGGGCGGTCTCCACACGCTTTTTAATATCGCTTGCCGGTGCGTTCTGCGAGCGGAAAAAGAGATCACCAGCATCCAGAATCAGATTATTATCGTGGGAGTTTAGATATTGTTGAATTACCGTTGCTTTCCTGGCCAGACCGCCAAGCCTGCGGGTCTTTCACCCACAGGGTTCGGTTTCACCATGAACTGTAGCCGAAAAATGAATCGAGAACTCTTCGGCTGACACCTCTCCGGCGATAAACAACAATACCATCAACAAAATGAGTATATAAAATATATTTGTCATCATTTTCATCGAAATGTAAGTTAAAGATATTTGTTATTTTTTTCGAGAAGTAATTATTGATTGATTTCCTCTGAATTCCTCCAGATTACGACAGCCGCAGCAGAACATGGCAATCCGCAATGTCTCTGAAAAAACCTTAATCAGATCGGTAACACCTTCGACTCCATCGCTATTCCGGGCGCGTAAAAACAGCGTTGCGGCTCCTGCCAGTTCAGCGCCTAATGCAATTGCTTTCGCGAACTTTAATCCGTCGTCAATTCCGCCCGATGCAATAATGTGCATTTGCTTAACGCGAACTGCATGCAGAATTGCATCAACGGTTGGAATTCCCCATTCAAAAAATTGTGACGCTATACTGCGGCGGGCGTTATTATCTGTCCGCATATGTTCGACCCTGGACCAGGATATACCGCCTGCACCGGCGATATCAATCCACTGAATCCCCATTTTTTGCAAGCGTTTGATCACATCAAAGGACAGTCCGAATCCGACCTCTTTCACGATCACCGGGTAAGGAAGCGTCTCGCGCAGAATTTCAATAGCCCGGCTGACACCTTTAAAGTGAGGTTCTCCTTCCGGCTGTAACGCTTCCTGTAAAGGATTTAAGTGGATTGAAATGGCGTCAACCTGAATTTCCTTCAGTAATTTCAATAAATCTTTTGTTTTAAAATCCTTCACCAGCTGGGTCGCGCCGATATTGGCAATTATCGGAATATCCGGCGCATTCTCGCGCGCTACCAAAAAACTTCCAAGAGCATCACGGTTTTCCAGAGCCGGACGGATACTGCCCAGCGCAAGCGCAATCCCGGATTTATTGGCGGCAATCGCAAGATCGCGATTCAGCATTTCACCTTCCTGCTCCCCACCGCTCATCGAACAGATGATCAATGGCAGTTTGAGATCATACCCCAGAAAAGTCGTATGAAAATCAACATCTTCAATATTTATCTCCGGCAGTGCATTATGAACAAAGTGATAATGTTCAAAACCGGATGTTATTTCCTCAAAATGAACAGAATGATTCTGAGCGATTTTTAGATGTTCTTTTTTTCGATTGATTGTTCCGTTTTTCACTGCCTGTCTTTATTTTATATGGTTATTCACGATGAATTTTTAAAGGACCCCAGGTTTGACACGTCGGCATCACTTCGATCTGGTTGACATTGATATGTTCGGGTGTGTTGGCTATCCACCAGACTATATCAGAAATATCTCCGGCTTTCAATGCCTGTACATCTTTATAAACCTTGTCTGCGCGTTCTTCATCCCCTTTAAATCTGACAATAGAAAATTCGGTTTCAGCTATGCCGGGTTCCAAATTTGTCACACGAATTTTTGTGCCATGCAAATCCGCCCGCAGGTTTCTGGAAAATTGCTGTACAAACGCTTTTGTTGCTCCGTAAACATTGCCGCCCGGATAGGGCCAGTTTCCGGAAATTGATCCGATGTTGATAATCTGCCCGGCATTTCGCTTAACCATCCCGGGTAAAAGCGCACGAGTACAATAAACCAATCCTTTAATATTCGTATCAATCATCGTATCCCAGTCGTTAATATCCGCTTTGAATGCCGGCGCAAGCCCCATCGCCAGTCCGGCATTATTTACGAGTACATCGATTTTTGAAAAATCAACCGGAAGGGATTCAAACATCTCAAACACCTTGCCGCGATCCTGAACATCCAGTGTTATGGTGAGAATATCGGTTTTTACAGATAACTCTTTCCACATCTCTTCCAGTCGTTTTGCTCTACGACCAATCAGAACCAGCTTCCAGCCTTCTTCTGCAAAGCGTTCGGCACAACTTCTGCCGAAACCTGAAGTCGCTCCCGTAATAACTGCTGTCTTTACCATAATTGTTCTACCTTTTTTACTGGAAAAAATCAATATCGCCTGTCTGATGCAGGGGAATATTACGGAAAAGTTAATCTTATGTCAAGATTCTTCCTTTGAATTTTTGGGCTTTGGTTTTTCCTGTAAATGTATATAACTTAATGTTCATGGAAGCCCTGCTCGATACACAAAGACACATGGATGCAGCGAAACATTTTCTGGAAATGTTCAGAATCGATTCGCAATGTCCTTCTATCGGGCATGTTACCAAAATCCTGGCTCATTTTTCAAAGTTACCGTATGAAAATCTCAGCAAAATCATCAAACTGAATCATAACTGGAAATCAAAACACTTCCGCCTTCCGGATGAGGTCTTCAGTGATCATGAACGCTTCAAATTAGGAGGAACCTGCTTTTCGCTGACCTTTTTACTGAAAACTATTCTTGATTACGCAGGCTACGATTCGCATATCCTGATGGCGGATATGCGATCGGGGAAAAATACACACTGTGCCCTGACTTTGAAACAGGATGACAAAGAGTATCTTCTTGATCCCGGTTATCTGTTATCTCGCCCGCTGGAAATGAGTGCCTCCAGTATGTCTAACCACGTTTCACTTGTTCATAATGAAGACGATGACCGGTATTCTTTATGGACTCCAGGCGGCGGTCAAAAAAAATTACGCTATTCTTTTACGAAGACGCCAACCGGCATGTCCGATTTTCAAAAACATTGGGACAAGTCTTTCCACTGGATGACAATGCACGGCATATGCCTTTCGAAGCGGGATAAAAACGGTTTCGTTTACTTGCATAATCACTATCTGAAGCGTGAAGGCAGCGATCTGATATTCAAAGGAAATTTCAAAGATGAAATTTCAGATATTGCCCGGAAATACTTTCACATACCCGAAGATATTGTAAAAAAAGCTGAACTCGCACTCAAGGATAACCTGGTCTTTGATAAAGAATCAGGCTATCGAGTACCTAAGTGGGTTAAATAAATGTCATCAGAATCAACATAACATCATTGCATTATGAAACCTGGAATAGCAAATCCTGTTAAGTATTTCGTCGGAGCTTTATATTCATCGGAAGCTCTGCTGGAAAAATCGGTCCGGCTATTAAGCGGAAGATTTAGTCCGATCGATCTGGTCAGTGACTCCTTCCCGTTCGATAACACAGATTATTACGACACTGAAATGGGTACTCCGATCTTTCGGAAGTTCTTTTCATTTTCGGATCTGATTTCACCCGGTTTTCTGGCCGAAGCAAAACTGATTACCAATGATATTGAAGACAGTCTGACTGTTGAAAATAAACGCAAGGTCAACCTGGATATCGGGTATATGGACTATGATAAAGTTGTATTGGGTTCCGCAAAATACGGCATTCATAAAGTCTATTTAGATAAAGGAATTTACGCCGATATGGCGCTTCATTATGAAAAAGGCAATTACTCACCCTATCTGTGGGCTTTCATGGACTTCAAATTCCCCGATTATTATCCCTTTTTCCTCAAAATGCGGATTATTTATAAAGGTCAAATTAAAAATGAAAACCGCTAATTATTTCTATCTTTGTACACTCTCTAACAAAATAAATCTTTACTCTTAATATTTTTTAATATACATTCGTATCGTTCGTGGAGTAGTGAACGCTGATGTATGTGAGGCCACTCATATACTGGCGAGGTTTTTGAATCGTAAAATTTAAGGAATAGTGCATGAAAAAGTATTCACTG
>Ga0268279_1001015_pt1 | contig 16466 bp, 10 predicted proteins | sample saktaG_6_FD_190142 | JGI IMG/M metagenome (GOLD analysis project Ga0268279, IMG submission 190142) | Saline water microbial communities from Sakinaw Lake, British Columbia, Canada - sak_2010_1_5_80m | ecosystem: Environmental > Aquatic > Non-marine Saline and Alkaline > Saline ...
TTTATTTTGTTTTTATTTTATTTTCCCGCCACATTACTAAATTAATTCGGGCGGGTCCGCCTTTGGCGGAATTTATTTTTTATACTCAACCCTTTTCTTTCTGCCCTTAAAACCAGTCCCGGCCGGAATTAAGCAGCCGATAATGACATTTTCTTTCAGCCCTTCCAAATAATCAATCTTACCGTTAACCGCGGCTTCAATCAAAACCCGGGGAGTTTCCTGAAAGGAGGCGGCGGACAAGAAGCTATCGGTAGTCAAAGAAGCCTTAGTGATGCCTAAAAGCAACCGATCGGTTTTGGCCGGATTTTTTGCTTTTTCATTGGCCCGGCGCAGCACTTTTTCCTCCACTATTTCTCCGGAAAGAAGACTGGCGTCGCCTGACTCTTTTATCAGGTAACGGGAAAACATCTGCCGGGCGATTATTTCCACATGTTTATCGTTTAAAGGCTGGCCCTGGGAAGAATAAACATACTGGATTTCTTTAATAATATACTTCTGCGCGTTTAAACGGCCGCGCAGCTTGTAAAGCTGGTGCAGATCAAGGTTGCCCTCGGTCAATTGGTCGCCCTTTTTGACTTCGTCGCCGTCTCTTACCCAGATCATTGTCCCTTTCGGGATTATAAACTCCCTGACTTTATCAACTTCAGTAAAAACCTTTATATATTTAAATTCAACTTTTACCTTGCCAGAGACCTTAGCTTTAACCTTCTTCCCGCCGGCCGAGAATAAATCATCCCCTTTCTTAACCTCTCCGCCGTCTTTAACTAAAATTTTGAGCTTGGCTTTCTTGTCTTTGGCTTTGGCTTTGCCGTCTTCCGGCTTAGCTTCACTGCCAGCTTCGGAGAAATAATATTTTTCCGCTTCCGAGCCCTTATAATTAATTTTTAAAATTTTGGCCTGGGGATTGGCGACAAAAATTTCCTTGCCGTTCTCGTCTTTGATAGCCTTCTGGGCCGCTTCTATTTTTACTTTTCCGGAAATGTCAGCTATTATCGCTTTTCTTTTCGGCGGGCGGGCCTCAAATATTTCTTCCACCCTCGGCAGCCCTTGGGTAATATCTTCATGGCCAGCAACTCCTCCCGTATGGAAAGTTCTCATGGTAAGCTGGGTGCCTGGCTCGCCGATTGACTGGGCGGCGATAATGCCGACCGCAGTGCCTAATTTTACCGGCTTGTTATAACCTAAATCATAGCCGTAGCATTTGGCGCAAATGCCTTTGGCCATCCGGCAAGACAAAATCGATCTTAAACAGACCTCTTCCGTGCTTTCCTTTTTAAATTTTTCCGCTATATCTTCGGATAATAACTCGCCGGCTTTAGCTAAAATTTTTCCGGTTTTGCTCTTTACGTCTTTGGCCAGAAAACGGCCGATAATTCTTTTGAAAAAATCTTCACCCATCGCCTCTTCGCTCTCCTTTTTAGTGATAATTACACCTTCGGTGTCGCCGCAATCTTCTTCGGCAATAATAATATCCTGGGCCACATCCACTAAGCGCCTGGTCAAATAACCGGCATTAGCGGTCCGTAAAGCAGTATCGGAAAGGCCCTTGCGGACGCCATGAGTGGAAATAAAGTATTCCAAGACGCCAAACCCTTCCTTAAAATTGCCTTTAACCGGCAATTCAATAATATCGCCGGAAGGAGAAGTTACCAATCCTTTCATACCGAGAATCTGGACCGGTTGGGCCCAGGAACCGCGGGCGCCGGATTCAATCATGGAATATACCGGCCCATCCTTTGGCAAACCTTCTTTGCAAATGCCAGCTATTTGTTCCTTAACGCTAGTCCATAATTCAATAATTTTGCTATAGCGCTCGCTCTCGGTTAATAGCCCTTCTTCAAATTGCTCCTGGATGATTTCCACCTGCTTATTGGCTTCAGCAATCAGCTCATCCTTTTTAGGCAAATCGGGCAAATCTCCCATTCCCCAGGAAAGACCGCTTTTGGTAATAAACTCTAAACTCTTGTCTTTTATTTTATCAACAACTCTTACTGTCGTTTCCTCTCCATATAAACACAAGCACTCTTTTATCAGATTCTTTAATTCACCCTTGCCCACCACTTTGTTCATAAAACGCAATTTCTCGGGAAGCAGGCTGTTAAAAATTATCCGGCCGATTGTCGTCCTGGTAAGCTTCTCGTCTTTACCGAGTCTTACTCTGATCGGCTCATTAAGAATAATATTCTCGGTTTCATAAGCCAGCTCCGCTTCCTCTTCATCGGAAAAATTTTTAAGCTTCTCGTCCGGCTTATCTAAATTTTTTTCTTCCGTCATATAATAAGTGCCCCAGACAATATCCTGGTTAGGAGTTACCACCGGATCGCCGGTCGCCGGTTTCAATAAGTTATGGGACGAAAGCATAATATCTTTGGCTTCAGCCAAAGCTTCCAACGTTAAAGGCACGTGGACAGCCATCTGGTCTCCGTCAAAATCGGCATTGAAGGCGCTGCAGACTAAAGGATGAATCTGAATCGCTTTGCCTTCTATTAAAACCGGCTTAAAGGCCTGGATGCCTAAACGGTGCAAAGTTGGCGCCCGGTTCAGAAGGACATAAGATTTTTTAACAATTTCTTCTAAGATATCCCAGACTTCGTCATAACCGGCTTCTATAAACCGGGAAGCGCTACGGACATTATGGACAACTTCCTTCTTTATCAACTTGCTAATGATAAAAGGCTTAAATAACTCTAAAGCCATTATTTTTGGCAAACCGCACTGATCCAAATTTAATTTTGGATTAACAACGATAACACTCCGGCCGGAATAATCAATTCTTTTGCCTAATAAATTCTGGCGGAAACGGCCTTGTTTGCCTTTTAGAGAATCGGCTAAAGATTTAAGCTGCCTCTTCTGGCCGGTGGAAGCCACCACGGTTTTGCTCCGGCGGGCGGAATTATCAATCAAAGCGTCAACCGCTTCCTGAAGCATTCTTTTTTCATTGCGGCAAATAACTTCCGGCGCGTTCAAGCCGATTAATTGCTTGAGCCGATTATTCCTGTTAATTACACGGCGGTATAAATCATTCAAATCAGAAGCGGCAAAACGACCTCCGTCCAAAGCCACCATTGGCCGCAGGTCCGGCGGAATAACCGGAATCGTTGTTAAAATCATCCATTCCGGCCGAATATCATTAGCGGTTAAACTCTTTAATAGCTTTAAGCGCTTTATTATTTTATCCCTTTTTGAATCAATTGAAATCTTTAAACTTTCTTCCAGCTCTTTTATGCTTTTAGCTAAATCAATCCTGGCCAGGAGCTTTCTGACCGCTTCCGCGCCGATGCCGGCTTCAAAAATATGGCCATATTTTAAGCTTAAATTTTGGTAAGCATCCTCCGAAATAATCAGAAGCGGGTTTAGTTCCTTTAATTCTTTCTGGGCCTGGCTAAATGCATTATCTAATTTGGCCGTCTTTTCTTGCTTAACAGAAGCTATCGCCTCTATCTCCGAAGAAATTTTTTCATCAATCTCCCCTTCTTTTTTACGCCCCTCCTGCAGTAGTTTCCCCTTTTTATTCTTTATTTCAGCCACCTGCCTGTTAAAATCATTCTCAATTGATTTCTTTTTTTGTTTGTATTCCGTCTTTATCTGCTCTAAGGTGGCGGCCTTTAAGCTTTCGTCCACGTCCGTAACGATAAAGCTGGCAAAATAAATCACTCTTTCCAAGGCCTGGATGCTTAAACTTAAAATCAGGCCAATCTTAGAAGAAATGCCCCGCAGAAACCAGATATGGGAGCAAGGGGATTGCAGGCTGATATGGCCCATTCTCTCCCGCCGGACGATTGAGCGCGTTACTTCCACACCGCATTTATCGCAGATAATGCCCTTATAGCGGATTTTTTTGTATTTACCGCAGGAACATTCCCAATCTTTGGCCGGCCCAAAAATCTTTTCGCAGAATAGCCCATCTTTTTCCGGCCTTTGCGTGCGGTAATTTATCGTTTCCGGCCTGATAACCTCGCCAAAAGACCACGATAAAATAACTTCCGGCGAAGCTAATTTCAGTTTTATGGCATCAAAATCAGTTGTCCTTACAGGATTTAACATAAATATATTAATAATTTCTAATTTTTAAAATAATTTATTAATTTATTATCGCTTCGCTATTTATTGGTTTATTATTTCCATCTTTAATGCGTAGCGCAATAAACCAATAAACTAATAAATTAATTCAGGAATTAAGAATTTTATTTTTATTTTTTATATATGTTCTTATCGCTTCTTTCGTATCTTTCCTTACTATCGCCACCACTATTAATATCATTTTCAGCTCTCTTGTTTCCGCCTAATAACTCTACATCCAGGCATAAGCCTTTAAGCTCCCGCACTAAAACGTTAAAGGATTCCGGAACATTAAGCTTATTTATGGTTTCACCTTTAATAATAGCCTCATAAGCTTTGCTTCGGCCCGGAACATCATCTGATTTAATAGTTAAAATTTCCTGCAGAGTATGGGCGGCGCCATAGCCTTCCAAGGCCCAAACTTCCATTTCTCCGAAACGCTGACCGCCAAACTGGGCTTTTCCGCCTAAAGGCTGCTGCGTTATCAAGGAATAAGGACCGATAGACCGCTGGTGAATTTTATCCTCAACCATATGGTTAAGTTTAAGCATATACATAAAACCAACAGCAATTTTATTATCATAAGATTCGCCGGTTTTCCCGTCATGCAAAATAACTTTGCCGTCTTCCGTCAGCCCGGCCCGCTTCAATTCTTCCTTTATATAGTCTTCGCTGATGCCGTTTAAAGCCGGAGATATTACCCTAAACCCAAGTTTTTTGGCGGCGAAACCCAAATGGGTTTCTAAAAGCTGACCCAAGTTCATGCGGGAAATAATCCCTAAAGGAGATAAAATTATATCAATCGGCGTCCCATCCTCCAGATAAGGCATATCTTCAACCGAAACGATCTTGGAAATCACGCCTTTATTGCCGTGACGGCCAGCCATTTTGTCGCCCACCTGTATTTTCCTTAAATTAGCCACCGATATCTGGATTGACTTTAAAACTCCGGCGGAAAGTTTATCGCCTTCCTCGCGGGAAAAAATCTTTATGTCAACCACCTTGCCATGTTCGCCATGTTCCAAATAAAGAGATGAGTCACGCACATCCTTAGCTTTCTCGCCGAAAATCGCCCGCAATAATTTTTCCTCGGCTGACAGCTCCGTTTCGCCCTTGGGCGTAATTTTACCGGCTAAAATGTCACCGGAAGAAACTTCGGCGCCAATGCGAATAATTCCCTCTTCGTCAAGATTCTTTAATTTCTCTTCGCTGATATTGGGGATATCATTAGTTACCGTTTCCGGGCCGAGTTTCGTATCTCTGACATCAATCGTATAATTTTCTATATGAATCGAGGAATAAACGTCTTTTCTCACCAGACGTTCAGAAATAATAATCGCGTCCTCATAATTAAAGCCTTCCCAGGTCATAAAAGCCACCAAAACATTTTTCCCCAAAGATAATTCGCCTTCCGCAATGGCCGGGCCATCGGTTATAATTTCCCCTTTCTTTACTTTATCGCCCACATTAATAATCGGCCTCTGATTTATGCAAGTAGACGAGTTTGACCGCAAAAATTTCGTTAATTCGTATCTTGTTATCTTGTCTTTCTTGTTTTTCATTTCAATCACCGAAGAGTCGGCCCTGATTACTTCCCCATCTTCCTCCCCTATAATCACATGGCCGGAGTCGCGGGCCGCCCGGCCCTCAATGCCGGTACCGACAATCGGCGCTTCGTTTTCTATCAAAGGCACGGCCTGGCGTTGCATATTCGTTCCCATCAAAGCCCTTTGCCCGTCATTATGTTCCATAAAAGGAATTAAAGAAGTGGCAATAGAAATAATCTGGTTGGCGGCCACGCCGAAGAAATCAATCTTATCTACTTCATCGGTAGCCGGCTGCCCGTATTTTCTCACTTCGCATTTGTCAACCAAAAAATAACCGTCATTATCAATCGGCGTGGTAGCGGCGGTGGCAATATATTTTTCTTCCTGAAAAGAATCCAGATAAACGATTTCGTCCGTCACTCTTGGCTTGACGGGAATAAGAACCCGGCTGTCAATTTTCTTAGCTATCTCCTCCGCCTGGATTTTGCTTATCTTTTCCCCTTCCTTTACAATAACTCTGCCCTTTTTATCTTCTTTAACTTTTGCATAAAAAATTTCTTTTTCCCCGCCTAAATCTTCTAAAGTTAATTCTTTTACCTCGCCAATATCTTGGCGGGCAATATGGTCAATAATAATTTTCGGATCGTTTTTAAGGTCATGAAGCACCCGCCTATAAGGCGCTTCCAAAAATCCGTATTTATTAAGTTTGGCATAGCTGGCCAAATGACCAACTAAACCGATATTCGGCCCTTCCGGCGTGGCAATCGGGCAAATGCGGCCATAGTGGGTGGTGTGCACATCCCGGACGTCAAAACCGGCCCGCTCGCGCGTCAGTCCCCCGGGGCCCATAGCTGATAACCGGCGCTTATGCTCCAGTTCAGCCAAAGGATTTGTCTGGTCCATAAACTGGGAAAGCTGGGAAGACATAAAAAATTCCTTGACCACGCTGATTACCGGCCGGGCGTTTATCAGTTTGTTCGGCGTTAAACTGGTGATATCAGCGGTGCTCATTCTGTCTTTTATAATCCTTTCCATTCTGGCCAGGCCTACCCGGAACCGGTTCTGGATTAATTCGCCGATAGCCCGAACGCGCCGATTGCCAAGATGGTCAATATCGTCTTCCTGCTCACCGGTAATATTTAACCTTATTACTTCCTTTACCACCGCTAATAAATCCTCTTTTCTTAAAATCCTGTTTTCTTTTTTATTGGGAACATCAAAACTAAACTTTCTATTTAATTTGTAGCGGCCGACCCGACCGAAATCATAGCGGTCAAACCGGAAAAACATTGAATAGATTAACTGGCGGGCATTGTCGGTGGCGGCCAGATCTCCCGGCCTGATTCTTTTATACACTTCCTGCAAGCCTTCAGCCTCATTTTTGGCCGCATCCCGGGAAATGGTCGCTTCCACATAGCTCATCACCTCTTCATTCGTAACTTTCTTATTGGATTCTTCCTTACCGCTAATGACAAAACCTTCCTTGCCGAAAAATAGCTGCTTTATTTTTTCGTCGCTGTCATAACCAAAAGCCCGCAAAAGCGAAGTTATGGCCACTTTTCTTTTCCGGTCAATCCTTACCCAGATGACTTTATTAAGGTCAGTTTCGATTTCCAGCCAGGCGCCGCGATTAGGGATAATTTTTGCCCCATAGCATTTCTTCCCCTTAATGAAATCAGAGGTAAAAATAACGCCGGCGCTCCTGATGAGCTGGGAAACGACCACTCTTCCAATGCCGTTGACAATAAAAGTCCCTCTTTTTGTCATTAAGGGAAAATCGCCCAAAAATACTTCCTGGCTGTTTGTTTCACCCGTTCTTTTATTGGCTAAGCGGGTTTTTACCCGCAACGAAGCTTCAAAAGTAGTATTTTTCGCCTTGCTTTCAGTTTCATCAAATTTCGGCTCGTCCAGATAATAATCTTCAAAATACAATTCTAAATCCCGGCCGATAAAATCCGTTACCGGAGAAATTTCATCAAAAAGCTCGGCCAGCCCTTCTTTTAAAAACCAATCATAAGAATCTTTCTGAATCTCTATCAGATCGGGCATAGGCATTATTTCCTCTAGGCCAGCAGCGGCCTTACCGGTTTTAATATTTTGCGCCTTAATATTAGACATAAGATAAATCTATGGATAATAATTTCGGACAACAAAAAACCTCAAGGCCTTTTGGCTTTGAGTTCGAAAAAGTTATTTAATTAAGTTAGAAAGGAAAGAATAAATCACCTTGGGGGTAAAGAGGTTATCACCGCTTAAGCCACCGCGGTAGCGGGGCGGGCGGGATCCCGCCTACCATCAATAAAATATAGTGGCGGGATAAAATTAAAAAGCATGGGGATTTTATTCGCAAGGTTTACCCTGTTAGAAATCCTAACAAAGCATTATTTATTTCTAATAGCGGGACTAATGGGGCAAAAATAAAAAACGGGTAAATAGCGCAAAAAGGAACGCAAATATTTCCGTTTTTCCAACGTTTCTTATATCACTTATATTAGTTAGTTACTTTCTCTTATACTAACAGCTCTGAAAAAATATGTCAAGTTAATAAGCAAAATAATTAAAATAAATCAAATTTTCCAAATTTTCCCTTATTATTAGCGAAAAAATTAATTTTTCCAAAAAGGTTATCCACAGGCAACCCCCTTTCGTCAAAGGGGGACGAAGGGGGATTTCTCTCCCCCTTGCTTGTCCACCAAAGCTTTAGCGTCGGCGGAATAAAGGGGGTTGGGGGGATTTAGCGGAGGGACGAAGGGGGATTTCTCTCCCCCTTTCGGCAAAGGGGGTTAGGGGGATTTTATCTTTTTAGCTTACCAATCTCTTTATCAATAATTTCGCCCACTACATGAAGACCGCTTAAAATATCGTCGTTCCAAAATCGTAAAACTTTTAATCCTAATTTTTCTAAATCCTTTGTTCTTTTTAGATCGTAAGCTAAATCTTTTTCCCGTAAATGAGTTTCTCCGTCCACTTCTATGACTAATTTTAATTCTGGACAATAAAAATCAACTATATAATTATTTATTGGCCTTTGCCTTAACCATCTGTATTTGTTATTTGCTAAATATTCATGCCAAATTTTCTTTTCAGCGATTGTCATTTCATTCCTCAATCTTTTGGCTCTTATCTTTAATTTCGGACTATATAAAAAGTTTCTTCTCATATTAGTTGCCCTCCTTAGTAAGGGGATAAGTTCCCCCTTTAACAAGGGGGGGCCAGGGGGATTTTACGTTAAACCCCCTTTATCCCCCTTGCTAAGGGGGACAGCGTTATATCGCCCCCCTATCAAAAAGGGAGCTGGGGGATTTCGTGCCTTCTCCCCCTTTAGTAAGGGGGGGTTGCGGGGAGTTATTCCCCCTTCTTTTTCCCTATAGTTAATTTAATTTGAAAATTATTGCCTGGTGCCAAAATACGTGCAAGTTATTCCAAAGCCTCTCGCAGATGAAAATGTTTTATATTTAGCGGAGACACTGTCGCCTGTTCTCGTAAACTGCACTTCTTCAAGCCAACGCAAGGTAGGATCTCCCGGAGAATTAAAATATAAGTTAGGGCTTAAAATGGCGGTAGATTTTCTTGCCAAACCAGTAAAGCAGCCAGATTATAAAACCATAAATTATTAACATGGGCAGAACTACAATCAAAAAGGCAATCAAGCCATCAATAAAATTTTGGCCGCTGGTTATGAGTTGTTTAACCGAAAGTTTAACCACTTGCCAGGGCCGCCAGTCCTGGCTCGCCGAAGCAATCTCCGGGTCTTCGCTTAAATCAGCCGTTATGGTTGACATATCGGTTTGCGAATTCAGATAGCGCAACTGGCCCTGGAGCTGTTCAATTTCTCCGCGCACTCTGGCCACTTCTTTGGTGACGGCGAGAATTTCCTCAACTTTACCCGAACGTTTAAGCAGGGCGACAAATGAAGCCTCTTCGGCCTGCGTATTTTTAAGGCGCGCTTCCAAATCAATATATTCTGCCGTTATATCCTGGGCGTTGCTCTCTTCCGATATTACCTGGGTGGCGACTTTTTTAATGGCCGCAAAAGCCGTATCAAAATTCTCGAAGGGCACGCGGATGGTTATTGAGCCGTATTTTGTCCCCCGAGTTGACTCGGAAAAATTAGAACTGGAAACTTCCCCCTTATTTAACTTGGCGATATTGGTTATGCTTTCCGCCGCCGTTTCCGCCTTTTCCACTTTTAAATTTAAATCTCCGGTTTTGATAATTTTTTTATCAATCGCGGCCGCGACTCCGGGAGCCGATTCCCGCCCCACGGCCGTATCTGAATCCATGGCTACTTCGGCGGAATACACGGAGCTTGACTTAGTTGACGGAGCGCCGGTCTGAAACATACCCAATGTTCCGCCCCCCGACTCATTAGACGCGACATTATTAGCCGTTTTATTTAAACTGTTTGAAATAATTATCAGGCCGAAAAACAAAACAAAAATAACCAGCAAAACAACACCGGCAATTTTTAAGATTTTTTTAATTGGCATAGTTTTTTAGATTTAAAAGTTATTTTTTTATAATTTTAAGTTTTTCGGTCCTGGATAATCGTTTTATCCGGCATTCTTCTTTTTGCGCCCCAGACTTATTTTTTCGCCCAATAGAATAAACTAATTTTACCGGCCGCCTGCCTTTTGTGTACTTAGCCCCCAAAACCGAATCATTATGCTCCTCTATTCTGCGTTTAAGGTTGGTTGTCACCCCGGTATAAAGCGTTTTGTCTTTGCATTGCAAAATATAGACGTACCACATCTATTTTTTATCTTTATCTTCTCTCGCACCCATAACTATCGCGATAATAGCGAGAGCGAGAAAGATTATAATTGCGGCTATACTTATCATAAATTTATTTTTTAATTTTCTTTAAATTTTACCTTCTAATTTCCTGCTAACTAAACTGGCATGTTGCCTTTTATCTTTTTAACTCTCTTGCACCTTGATCGTGTAATTTACGCGCTTCTTTGTCTATAATATTTGCCTTCGTTAATATTTCACAAATTTCATCTCTTTCAGTATCAGAGAAAATAAAATTGGTAAAGCTTTCAATTTTTCTTACCACATCACGCGCAAATCCAACCGAATCAGTTCCAGAGATTTTTAATTTATCAGCATCAGGAAAAGCTACCAATGAAAAAATCTGCGCTTTGGAGTATTTGGATTTTACTAGTTCTTCAACTGCTTTTACATGAGCATAGTTTTGTCGCAAGGGATTGTAAAATTTTTCTTTGTGCCGAAATATAACCTGTGTCCAATTTTCTTGATTGGCATTTCCAAAAATCCACCCCTGATATGCCTTAGTTTCAATACAAAAAATACCGTAATTCGAAACAACAACATGATCAATTTGAGTTGTATCCAGGCTACCGCTGGAGGGCAGTAAAAGGTCGTTCAAAACTTTATAATGAATCGCGTCAAGTTGAAGTAATTTTTTGGTAACAAATTTTTCTCCTCCTCGCCCTATCCAATATGGAAGTTTCCATTTAACAAAAAGAGCTACTGCTGTTGCTACAATAATAAAAAAAATAATAAAATAATTCATAATAATTGAAACTGACGTGCCACCTATAAATTTATTTCTTCTTTCTATCTTCTCTGGCGCCCATAACTATCGCGATGATAGCGAGAGCGAAAAATATTATAATTACGGCTATATATATCATAATTTCTTATTTATTAAAAATTCGTAAATTCGTAAATTGGAAAATTCGAAAATTTACTTTAGCCAGTCTTCAATAATAATTTTTTTACCAGACCTTCTTAAAACTACCTTCTGTTTTTCTCTTATTTTTAATTCATCAATAATTTCTGCCGGAATAACAACCGCCAAACTTCTTTTCCCTACTCTTGTTATTTTTCTAATATATTTTTTCATATTTTATATGTTACGTAGCATGCTACGTAACAAGATCTATTTTATAATATCCCATCGATTTAAATAATACGACACATCATTTTCTCTCCTGCCTAAATAAATTTTTCCAGCCCGGTTTTTTATTGTTATACGATATAATTTCCCTTTTCCAACAACATGTATAAATTCCTCATCAATTGATTTTTCAATTTCATTAAGTGGTAAAATGAGATAATCTAATTTGCCCTTTTCGCGCAAAATGAAGATGTAAAATGTTCTTCCAGTGTTATGCCTTTCGAAAGAAACAATCCGTAAATTAAAATGAAATGCATCATGCTTTTTGCTAATATTTCTTGTCTTTACTTGGATGCTAAAAGTTTCATTATTTTTGCTGGCCATTATATCAACCCCAACATCTACCGACATCAAGGCGGCATTATAACCCCTAAAAAGTAATTCGGAAAGAACAGCGTGCTCGCCAGCCTTACCAATATAACCACCCTCAACTTCCTTTTCTTCTTCAATTTCTAATTCCTCTATAATTCGATCTGGCCTTGAGTCTTCTTCAATTTCTACTATTTTGTCGTTAATTGCAAAAACACTTGGACCAGTTTTTTTAAATCGCGATAATTCACCTTTGCTATTTGTATCAACAACAAGCTGAGCGTTCATTGTCGCCTCGGGAGTTTTGCCTGCAGTTTTAAGCCAACCGCGTTGAAGTGCAATTTTTGTTATCTCTTTGCTATGAAGCGGTTTTCCCGCTTCTTTCAAAATTTGATAGGCAATATCTTTGAATGAGTTCATAAGTTTAAGTTTTTACAAAATAAATAATTTCCCGGACTCTATTATCGGGAACTTTATAATGTCTTTTTTCATGGTCTCTTTCGGTACGAAAACGACGATAATCTTTCTTATAAATTTTTACTTTGCCTTTTTTACTTAAAACACCTAATATAAAATCCTCAGAAATGATTCCTTCATTATTATAACTCATTAATATATAATCGGTTCTTGCTTTATTTATTAAATCAGAAAAAGCTTCTTTACTTTTCTCCTTTTGGGAGTAAGCTGATTTTTGATTATCATATGGCCTCAGACCGGTTTTACCATCAACTGTAGGATTATCCCAGCAAGCTAAAGTTTCAAGAATATGAAAATTAGGTGCATATTGTCGTGAGTTATAAGGTGGATCAATATAAAGTATATCGCTTTTAAGTTTATCAATAATACTATTTGAATCTTCTTTATAAATTTCGTGGTCAATATTACTCTCAACTAACTCTGGCATTTTTATAGTAAATGGTTTTAAGGCCATAGAACGCCATATTTTTAAATAAGCTCCGTATGTTCCGGAGATATTCGCCACGAAATCAGCCGCATCAATAAGAGACGCCAACAAGATATTAAATTCATTGTTATTTATCAACTCCTCTTTTTTCCATTCTTCAATTTTATTTCTAGTCGTATCTATTCTTATGGCATTCTCGTTGGAAAAATATTGCCTCTTATCTTTACCTTCAGGTGCATAATGCTTAAACATAAAACCTCTTTTGCCGGGTAATCTATTAAGATAATCAATCACTAATTTTAATGGTTCTTTTTTGTTACTAAAAAATTTGTTAATACCTCTGAAATTTTTGGATGATAACAATTTATTAAATTTTGGATAACTATTATTCTTTATGTAAGCCGACTGAAAAACATAAACATATGTCATAAAATCATTAGCAATAATTTTATACCCCTTCTTTTTATAGTGTTGTGCTACATTGGTTGTGCCTGTAAAAATATCAAGAAAGGTTCCCTTTTTAGGCAACTTTTCTTTTTCAACCACGCTATCAATAAAATCTAACAACCTTTTTTTGTTGCCAATATACTTCATAAATTAAAGAAAAATTTTCTTGAACATATCCTCTAAATCTTTAGCGAAATCATTTGAAAAGACCAAACGAAATTCTGTTTTATTTTTATTCCAATAAGAAATAACACATACTCGGCCACCTGCTATACGGGGAAGCTTGTTTATTGTCTTCTTGATATAACTTAATTCATTATTAATAGTATCATTTAAAATCTCACCTTCTAAATTGACAGTATCTATTCCTATAATATAGGAATAGATTGGCTTAACTTTATCTCCACGAAATTTTTTTATATGGTTAAACATATCCAACAAGCTCTTATCAATTTTTTTTCTTTCATTTAATATCTGCCTAAAAAATTCTTTTGCCTCGGCTACATAAAATAAAGCAGTTTCATTTTCTTTCTGCATAATTAAATCGACTCTTTTTTCATTTTTCCCAATATAATATCTTTGTTCTATTCTTTCTTTTAAAATTTTTAGTTCCTGCCAAGCACCGCCGGGTGCATTTATGTAGTTTAAGAACCAATCACTTTTAATTCTACTTAAAGTGAAGTAAACAGAGATAAGAACGCATTCCTCAGTAAATCGTTTTGGATGTAGTTTTGTTATCTCATCAAATTTCATAAATTTTTTCATTTATGATTACACAATCAGCATAATATTTTATAGCTTTAAAAAGTTTGGATTTGGTACTAAATTTCTCGGGCCCTTTTACATGAGCATAGATTAATATATTCATTGCTTTTTTTCCTTTTGAATCTTTCCCAAACAACTCCGAGAAAGCCGCTATCTCACCAGTCCCAGGATCAAATTTATAAATATATTTATCTCCTCTCTTTTGAAACATTAGGGTCGGTATAATTAAAGTCGGCAAATTATTATTAAATTTTAAAGAAAAACTACCCACATCTTTCGGATAAAATTTATCTAATAATTTAATTAAATTATCAGTATCCAGAGTGAAACCGGTTTTTGCAATGTTAGGCAAATAAGAAATAAATTCGATTTTATTATTAGCTAACAATTTCAAGAGACGTGTATTTTTATATCTATGATTCCAATTATAAAATGTTTTATAATTCCAAGCAGTCAGATCAAATTTATCGTTAAAATCGACGTCTTGATTTATATAATTAGCTAAGTATTTTATAAAATTCTCCCCATCTTCTTTTAAAATTCGATTAACAGGCTGAGGAGGAAAATCTTTATCAATTCTTTTTAACTCAGAATTTCTATAAGTGACTGACTCGTTAATAAAATCAAGCATATGTTTATAAATCTGCAACTCGACTTTTCTCTTGTGTATCTTATAAAATTCATCAATACTATTCAACAATATAATAGAAATATATACTTTTAATAAATTTTGTCCGTTGCTCTTACTTCTATCAAATCCTATAGCAGAATCATATTCTGGATTCTGATAATAAACAACAAAAGAAGGGGCCCCGTAGCGAAGTGAATAAATAAAATGATTAATAACCTGCAATGATGTTGGCTGTCTAATTTGACCAGTTTCGTCACCTCGATCTATGGCGTCAGGCAAAAACATAGAGCGATCAGTCCCCGAATAATAAGTTTGGTAGACCATAGGTATTCTTCTTAAGGCGGCGGAAATTTTACGCCCCTCCCTTTGCCATTGAGAATTACCTACATTTGCCGTGCCCGTTGTTTCGCCCACAAAAATTTCTTTCTTTTTTTCTTCGTCAACTATTACAAAATCCGGCTTATCAATAAACCCAATAAGATCTTGAACACCTGACGGAAGTTTCCAATTTTCGTATTTACCAAGCACTTTTATACAAATGTATTTCCCATTAGTTTTTTCTTTAAAAAGATACATGGGTTGATCAATTGGTTCATAGCTGACGCCAATGATTTCTAAAAAATCATTATTTTCTGAAAGTAAATCCAAAATATTTATACTCTCTAAAATATTGTCAGAATAAATTAAAAAACAATAAGGATTTGTTTTTTTGATATCTTGAGTTGTAATTATGGGTAATTGCATGTTTTTTATTCTTCTTTTCTAAAAATTAAAATATTTTGATGAATCATTGATGGAATATAAGCGTAAGGCTGACCATATACATGAAGGTTTTTACTTACGTCATACCAAATTAAATTAGCCTTTAAAGTAAAGGGGGTTTTCTTAATAATAGCATCAGCTAAGTCAGCAGACAATATGTGATATTCTTTTTCTCTATACATATCCCCAATAAAAATTGCCAAATATTTATTAACTTTTAAAATCCTATATGATAAATCAAAAATTTCGACCAGTTCATCAAGCCATTCCTGCTTAGTCTGCATACTATTTCCATTAAACTTGGAAAGATTTGATTTAGCCGCTACTTTACTTCTTGTCTTCTTAACTCTATCCATATTCCAATATGGAACATCCGTCAAAATAAAATCTATAGAATTTTTACTTGCCTTTTTTAAAATATTTCTACAATCGTCCTTAAATGTTTTTAATTCCTTTAAATTTTCAAGCTCGCAAACTTTTTTATAAATATCAATCCACTTTTTATTTAGTTCAATGCCAATACCATCACGACCACATAAAGTCGCACCAAGTAACGATCCTCCCACTCCCATTAATGGATCAAGAATTTTTTCGCCTTTCTTAGTGAAGGTTTTAATTAAATCAGCACACAGCAAAGGGGGCTTTTGCCCTCCATGTTGTTTCCTTAACTTGTGTTGTAAATCAGGTGGATAAGAACGAGTAATTACAGATTTCGACATAAACTTCCATTCTTTTCCTGTTAAATCATTTAATTTATTTCTGGTATCATAAAAGCCCCTTTTGTCCATATCCTTTCTATACAATTTTGGGGTCCTTTCAAGTTGATCGGCGTTATTTTTTTCAATTTTACTATTTTCTTTGTCCGGAATATCTATATCCAACTTGGCCGCTCTTTCTAAATTAAAAAGTCGATTACCTGAATTGTTTTGATTATTTTTTTCATGAGGCATAATTTTTTTGTTTTAGCTTTTTTTTCCATAATTTATTATTTCCTTAATTTCCTCCTCCCCCTCATCCAAATCTTTTTAAAAAAAGGAATGGAAAGGGTGGAGAGGACCCTGTTAGATAACTGCCTTTATCTAACAGGGTAAATAAAGGGTAAATATACCCTAATTT
>Ga0268279_1001016_pt1 | contig 16418 bp, 13 predicted proteins | sample saktaG_6_FD_190142 | JGI IMG/M metagenome (GOLD analysis project Ga0268279, IMG submission 190142) | Saline water microbial communities from Sakinaw Lake, British Columbia, Canada - sak_2010_1_5_80m | ecosystem: Environmental > Aquatic > Non-marine Saline and Alkaline > Saline ...
TTAGAATATGGCATGCCTCCTACTGGTGGTTTGGGCATAGGCATTGATAGATTAATGATGTTGCTTACTAATTCTGATTCAATTAAAGAAGTTATCCTTTTCCCTCAATTAAAATCAAAAGAATAAAACAGTATATAGTGAAGAATAGCTTAGAGTGTATAGCGTTTAGTGTATAGTAGTATTCCGCATATCGTGTTACGTCAGCATTAAACTAAAAACTTAAAGCGAAAAGCGAAAAACCATAATTCAAAATTCAAAACTTTTTCTTATGTTTTAAGTTTTAAGTTTTGGTTTTGCGTTTTTAGCTTTACACTTTACGCTTTGATACTATTCACTAACGACTAAACTAATTGGTAAATTGGTTAACTGGTAAACCGGGTAACTGGCTAACTAAATACTATCGACTATTCACTAATGTCTGTATTAATTGGTAAATTGGTAAATTGGCCAATTGGGTAATTGATAAATATGCGATTAGATAAATTTTTAAAAGTAAGCAGATTAATAAAAAGAAGGACAGAAGCAAAAAAAGCCTGTCTGGCCAAATGCATTAGAATTAATAATCGAATTGCCAAGGCAGGGGATGAAGTTAAGATTGGCGATGAAATAAAAATTAATTTTGCTAACAAAATCCTACAAACAAAAGTATTAGATGTCCCTCTGAAGAATATTCCAGCAGAAAAAGCAAGTTCCTTGTATGAAGTAATAAAAGAAATTAAAAAAGAAGAAGGCTAAGAAATGAAATTCAGAAACCAGAAGCCAGTATCCAGAATAATAAAAATAATTAAATGTAATAATGCTGATATATTGTATTGAGTATCCTTCTGACTTTTGACTCCTGGCTACTGAATTCTTTATATAATAATTAAAAAAGCTATGAATGTTAAGTTATATTTTTGATTTGCAAGTTAATAAAAGAGGTTTTAGGCAAATGGAAGAAAAAACAAAAGAGTTGTCAGAAAAAATAATTAGGCTATTGAAAGAGAAAAATATTCAGGACGTAAAAGAAATTATTAATGACCTCTATCCCACAGAGTTCGCCGGATTAACCGATTATTTACCATTAGAACAAACTATTGAAATATTTAAATTAATTAAAGATGATGAGAAAATTGCGGAATTGCTTTCAGAATTAAATTCAGAGTTACAAGCAAATATTATGGATGCTCTGGGTAAAGAGAAGGCTTCTGATATCTTAGAAGAAATGGATACTGATGAAGCAGCTGATTTTTTAGGGGAGATAACTCCTGAGGAATCCCGAGAATTGTTAGATTTGATGCCTAAAGAAGAGGCGGAAGAGATCAAGGAACTATTAAAGTATGAAGAGAACACTGCCGGAAGCATAATGAACAACGAGTTTGTTGCTCTTCCTGAAAATCTTACTGCTGAGGAAGCAATAAACAAGATAAGAGAACTTAACCCGGAAGCAGAGATGATTTTTTATATTTATATTGTAGATAAAAGAGAAAAACTCATTGGAGTTATTTCTTTGCGATATTTAATTATGGCTAATCCTAAAGCTAAAATATCAGAATTTATGGAAGAAGACGTAATCAGTGTATTGGACACAGAGGACCAGGAAACAGCAGCTAGAATAATTGCTGATTACGATTTTCTAGCCCTGCCAGTTACCAATAAAAAAGGAACTTTATTAGGTATTATCACCGTTGATGATATTATCGATGTATTAGAAGAAGAGGTTACCGAGGATATTCATACGATGGTCGGTTCATCCGAGGTATACGAAGATAAACTTATAAAAGCAAGCCCCTTGACGAGAGCGAAGGCGCGATTTCCCTGGTTACTTGTGTGTATGGCGGGAGAAATACTTTCCGGTTCGGTTATAAAGCTTCATTCTGATACCTTGCAAAATGTAATGGCGTTGGCCTTTTTTATTCCTATAATTATGGCCATGGGTGGTAATGTAGGTGCTCAATCATCAACCATCACAGTTCGTGGTTTAGCCACCGGTCAGCTTAAGATAGATGAATTATGGAATAATATTTGGACTGAAACCAAGGTTGGTTCTTTAATAGGAATAGTTGTTGGAATAATTATAGCTTTAGTAGCTCTAGTTTGGCAGGATGATTTTGTATTAGGATTGGTAATTGGACTATCATTATGTTTAACTATGATAACTGCAGCTACTATCGGTACTTTATTACCTTTGATTTTTACTAAGATTAAGATTGATCCGGCAATTTCCGCTGGTCCTTTTATCACTACTATAGTAGATGTAGGTAGTTTATTAATATATTTTAGCTTGGGTACTTTTTTATTTAAATGGTTCAGGGGATAGAAATTATTTAATTAAACATTATTTAAATAATGTGCTAAGATAGTAAAAAAGAATTTTTAAAAAATAAATGAAAAAGGGAGAAAAGTAAGATGAGTGAAATATTTGATGTATATGCGAGAGAAATTTTAGATTCCAGGGGTAATCCCACTGTTGAAGTGGAGGTAGAACTGGAAAGCGGAGCTTTTGGTATGGCACAGGTTCCTTCAGGAGCCAGTACTGGAGTACACGAGGCTATTGAATTAAGAGATAATGACCCAAAGAGATATTTGGGTAAAGGTGTTCTTAAGGCGGTCGAGAATGTAAATGAGATTATTGCTCCTGAAATTATCGGATATGATGCCACAGATCAATTAACGATTGATAAACTATTAATTGAACTTGATGGAACTCCTAACAAAAGTCGTTTAGGAGCCAACGCAATTTTAGGCGTATCTTTAGCTACCGCAAAAGCAGCAGCTGATTTTTTTGGTTTACCATTATATTCTTATATTGGAGGTGTAAATGCTAAAGAACTTCCTGTACCTATGATGAATATATTAAATGGAGGGAAACATGCTGATAGCGGAGTGGATTTACAGGAGTTTATGATTGTTCCAGCTGGTGGAGCTAATTTTAAAGAAAGCCTACGAATGGGTGCTGAAACATTTCATACTTTAAAAAAAGTATTAAAAGAAAAAGGATATAATGTTTCGGTAGGAGACGAAGGTGGATTTGCTCCCAATTTAAAATCCAGTGAAGAAGCGATTCAGCTAATAGTAGAAGCAATCAAAAAAGCAGGATACGAACCAGGCAAAGATATTTTTATAGCTTTAGATCCTGCAGCTTCAGAATTATACCGGGATGGAAAATATGTATTATCTCGAGAGGGGACGGTCAGAACTTCTGATGAGATGATAGATTATTATGCTTCCTTAGTAAATAAATATCCTATAATTTCTATAGAGGATGGTCTGGCAGAAGATGATTGGGAAGGATGGCAAAAACTTACTCAAAAATTAGGTCACAAAATACAAATCGTAGGAGACGACCTCTATGTTACTGACAAAAAGAGACTTATCCGAGGGATTGAATTAAAAGCTTCTAATTCAATCTTGATAAAATTAAATCAGATTGGAACTCTAACCGAGACTTTAGATACTATCGAAACAGCAAAAAGAGCAGGTTTTACTTCAGTAATTTCTCACCGTTCCGGAGAAACAGAAGATACTACTATTGCGGATTTAGCTGTTGCAACTAATATTGGGCAGATTAAAACTGGTTCCCTTTGCAGAACAGAACGTATTGCAAAATATAATCAATTGATGCGTATCGAAGAACAATTAGGGGAGTCGTCAATTTACCGCGGAAAGGCAGTATTTAATATAAAATAAAATGATATCCATTAGGTCAATATTTCATTCGAAAATAATTTGGGCCATAATTTTACTTTTGATATTGTATATAGTTTTTTTATTTTCAGATAAATACGCCCGAACATTACAATTAAAAGAAGATATTAAAATATTAGAATCAGAGATAGAAGAACTGAAATTAAAAAATAATAATTTATCAGAAGAGGTGGAATCATTAAAATCTGATAAATCTGTAGAAAAAATTGCCCGAGAGGAATTAGGCCTTACTAAACCTGATGAAATATTGATTAAAGGTATTGAAAAATGAAATTCGTATATCGTATTTAGTATATAGTGAAGAGAACAATAAAAACTAATGATTAGTGTGTGATAAGTTACGAGTTTCGGGTTATAAGTACAAGTTAATTAAATTGACTGGTAGACCGGAAGACCGGGTGACTGGTAGATTGACTAACTAATATAATCGGTAAATCGGTCAATTGGTAGATTGGTGAATAGGTTAATTGATAAATCAGTCAATTGATTTAAATATCGTTACTTGGTTGATTAAAAATTTATAAACATAATTGTTTATAAGCTATTGACGATTTAAAAGATTTATCATATAATGGATTGCAGTCTGCCGGAGTGGCGGAATAGGTAGACGCACAGGACTTAAAATCCTGCGAGCTGTAAGGTTCGTGCCGGTTCGATTCCGGCCTCCGGCACCTATAATGGTAAAGATCGATTGGTAAACTTGGCTTTGTTTGAAAAAAATGTTAAAATTGTTATGTACAAAATAAATATTTTACAAATATCAAAATACGGCGCGGGGTGGAGCAGTCAGGTAGCTCGTCAGGCTCATAACCTGAAGGTCGGTGGTTCGAATCCGCCCCCCGCAACCAATTTTTAAAACCTCTTATTTAAAATGATAGGGGTTTTTTAGTAATACAATAAAAATAGTGAATAGTGAATAGGAAAACAGTATCAAGTATCGAGTATATAGTATATAGTTAGGAAAAGATAAAATTCAAGATGCAAGATGAGAAGATAGTTTTCAGATATCGGTTTTCGGTTTACAGTTTAAAAATACAAATTACAAGATAGACTAGTCGTTAGTGAATAGTATTTAGTAAAGAAAGAAAAGAGAAGCCAGAATTCAGATTAAACCGAAATTAATGACTTAAAAACTCTAAACCGAACCTAGTCTTGTATTTTTCATTTTATACTAACGACTATTTTAACCGGCTAACCGGGTAACTGGATAACTAATATCCTATACGCTCAACGCTCCACGCTAGGTTTTTTCACTAACGACTAGTCTTAGGCGGTGTAGCTCAGATGGCTAGAGCATGCGGTTCATACCCGCAGGGTCCTGAGTTCGAATCTCAGCACCGCCACCAAAAATATTTATCTCAAAATTAAAGGCTTTTCTAATTAAAAAGGCCTTTAATTACAAAAGGATAAAAAATGTTAGAAGAGAAGATTTTGCAAACTATAAAAAAGTTTGATATGCTCTCTTTCAATGACAGAGTCCTGATAGGTGTATCAGGAGGTCCTGACTCAGTAACCCTTCTACAGGTTTTATTATCTCTTAAAAAGAGATACAACCTATCGTTTTTTATTGCTCATCTTGATCATATGCTTAGAGGAGAAGAATCAGATGAAGATGCAAATTTTGTTAAAAATTTAGCCCAAGAGTCAGGTTTGCCTTGCGAAGTTAAAAGCTGTAATTTAACAGAGATTGTTCAGAAAGAGCATCTAAGCATAGAAGAAGCTGCCCGTAAATATAGATATAAATTTTATTCAGAAACTGCCAATAAATTTAAGGCAAACAAGATTGCCTTGGGTCATAATGCTGATGATCAGGTAGAAACTGTTATGATGAGATTTTTAAGAGGAAGTGGATTAGAGGGTTTGATGGGAATCCCTCCGGTGCGAGGCAAAATAATCAGACCTTTGATAGAGTGCAGCAGAGAAGAGATTGAAGAATACTGTAAAGAAAATAAAATAGAGTATAGGGTAGATTCGAGCAATAAAGAAATTGTATATTTTAGAAATAAAATTAGATTAGAGCTTTTTCCTTTGCTTTCCGAAGGTTATAATAAAAATATAAAAGATATTATACTGCGTCTCAGGAGTATAATTAGTGAAGTTTCGGTATATCTAAACCAAGAGACAGAATTGCTTTTTAAAGAAGTTGCAAGGCGAGAAAGTCCCGAAACGGTAATTATTGATTTAAAAAAATTTACCTCTCTCCCCCTGGCTTTAAAGAGAAGGATAATTAGAAAATCTATTGAAGTTGTAAAGGGAGATCTTTATTCCATAAGCTTTAGACATAACAATGAAATATTAAAACTTACTGAGTACCAGCTGGGTGAAAAAGAAATTTATCTCCCGGATAATTTAATGGTCAAGAAGATTTATAACAAAATAATGATTTACAAAAAGAGGATTTCCAAAGATCAAACAGAGAAGATACCTACCTTTTGGGAATACGATATATTAATTCCAGGGAAAACAGAGATTAAATCTTTAGGCATAAAGGCTGAAATAAAAAAATTAGATTCTGCAGACATAAAATCTTCTTTATACTTTACTAGAAAAAAACCTAAAGGGGAATTTCTGGAATTTATTGATTATAATAAAGTTAAGCTTCCTCTTAAATTAAGAAATAGACGGAGCGGAGATAAATTTTATCCCTTAAAGATGAAGGGCTTAAAAAAAGTTAAAGATTTTTTTATTGATAATAAAATTCCTAAAAGTCATCGAGATTTCATTCCTATATTGGTTGATAATGAAGATCAAATAATTTGGATTATGGGAATGAGACTGGATGATCGGGTAAAAATTAATTCTGATACCAAAAAAGTGCTCTGTGTAAAGATAAAAATAAAAAATAATTTTTTGCAGGAATATTTTTGATTTTAATAAGGAAGGAGAAAAAATGCTAAAGAATAATGAAATTGATGAAATTTTAATCACAGAAGAAGAAATTAGAGAAAAAATTACCGAATTAGGGAAAAAGATAACCCGGGACTATCAAGGCAAAGATCTGGTCTTTATAGGTGTATTAAGGGGAGCCGTAATATTTATGTCAGATTTAGCTCGAGCAATTTCAATTCCCATGATATTTGATTTTATGGCTATTTCCAGTTATGGGGCAGCTACAGAATCTTCGGGAGTAGTAAGGATATTAAAAGATCTGGATGAAAGTATTGCAGGGAAAGATGTTTTAATAGTTGAAGATATAGTGGATACCGGATTGACCCTTGATTATTTGTTTAGAATTTTGAAATCACGAAAACCTGCTAGCTTAAAGGTTTGTACTCTTTTAACTAAAAGTGCCAGAAGGAAAGTTAAGGTTAGAGTTGATTATTTAGGATTCGATATTCCTAATAAATTTGTAGTTGGTTATGGTTTGGATTATGCAGGCAAGTTTAGAAATGTTCCTTTTATTTTTACCCTTAATCCCAAAATATACAAGGGAGAGCTAAAGTAAAGTCGTTAGTGAATAGTGAATAGTCGTTAGTATAAATACAAGTTGCAAGATACAAAATGTAAGTTTCAAGTTAATATATAGTAAAGCCGCTTTACTATCTTGCCTGTTGGTTAGTTAAATTAGTCGTTAGTGGATAGCATCAGAGCGTAAAGTGTAAAGCTAAAAACGCAAAACCAAAGCTTAAAACTTAAAACCTAAGAAAAAGTTTTGAATTTTGAATTATGGTTTTTCGCTTTTCGCTTTAAGTTTTTAGTTTAATACTGGCGTAATACGATATACGAGATACGAGATACGATTTTATGTTTGTTTTTATATAGGAAATATGCTAAAATTATTTTACGATAAGAGTTATAAAATAAGTTTATTATAAGAAATTTTTGAAAAAAGGAGAAATTTTTCTTGGCTAAAATACCTAATTTTAATAAAAAAGACTTAAAAGGAAATAAAAATTATAGAAACATCGGTCTATACTTACTGATGTTAATTATTACAGTTTCAATTATAAGTTCATTTTTTGAGCCCAAATCTGCTACTCAACAGGAACTTACCTATTCTGAATTTTTAAAAGAAGTTGAAATAAATAATGTATCTAAAGTAACCATTGTTGATAATTCAATTACTGGTATACTTATGAATGGCACAGAATTCTTTACTTATTCACCTGATGACCCGGAGATGATAAATACCCTTCGAAGTAAAAACGTGATAATAGAAGCTAAACCTCCAGTAAAGGTATCCTGGTGGATGCAGTTACTTTCATCTTTATTGCCCATGCTTTTAATCATTGGAATTTGGTTATTTATGATACAACAGATGCAAGGCGGAGGGAATAAAGTTATGTCCTTTGGAAAAAGCAAGGCCAAGCTTTTAGGGAAAGAGACCCCCAAAGTAACCTTTAAAGATGTAGCTGGAATTGATGAAGCAGCAGAGGAAGTTCAAGAAGTAATTGACTTTTTAAAAAATCCTGCTAAATTTATGAAATTGGGTGCAAAAATACCCAGAGGGATTTTACTTTATGGACCACCAGGGGTAGGTAAAACCTTACTGGCTCGAGCTATCGCTGGTGAGGCAGGGGTTTCGTTCTTTAGTATTAGCGGCTCTGATTTTGTGGAGATGTTTGTAGGAGTTGGTGCTTCTCGAGTAAGAGATTTATTTAAACAAGCAAAGGCTAATGCCCCTTGTATTATTTTTATGGATGAAATCGATGCGGTAGGAAGACATCGGGGAGCCGGTTTAGGCGGAGGGCATGATGAGAGAGAGCAGACCTTAAACCAACTATTGGTAGAAATGGATGGTTTTGATCAAAATATAGGTGTAATAATGGTCGCTGCCACTAACCGTCCGGATATCTTAGATCCTGCACTACTGCGGCCGGGAAGATTTGATAGGCGGATTGTCATAGATAGGCCTGATATAGTAGGACGTGAAGGAATTTTAAAAATCCATGCCCGAGGTAAACCCTTAGCTAAAGATGTGGATATTAAGGTTTTAGCCAGAAGGACTCCCGGTTTTGTGGGTTCTGATTTAGCCAATATGGTAAATGAAGCTGCCCTATTGGCCTCCAGAGAGGGTAATAATGAAATCGGAATGGAAGAATTCGAAGCTGCTATAGATCGGGTTATTGCCGGACCAGAAAGAAAGAGTAGGCTAATTAGCGATAAAGAGAAAGAGATAATTGCTTATCATGAGTCGGGACATGCTATTGTGGCTAAAATGTTACCTAATTGTGATCCAGTGCATAAAGTTTCCATTATCCCCCGAGGAAATGCTATTTTAGGTTATACCTTACAGCTTCCTACCCAGGATAGATACCTAATTAGTAAATTAGAATTAATGGATAAATTAGCAGTTTTATTGGGGGGTAGAGTAGCTGAAGATTTAATATTTAAAGATGTAACTACGGGAGCGCAGAATGACCTGGAAAGAGCTACTAAGATTGCCCGTCAGATGATAACTGAATATGGAATGAGTGAGGCTTTAGGACCTGTTACTTTAGGAAGAAAAGAACATGAAATATTTTTAGGCAGAGATATTTCCGAACAACGTGATTATAGTGAAGAGATTGCCAATAAAATAGACAAAGAAGTTAGAGAAATTGTTGAAAGTGCTTATTCTAAAGCCAAAGATATTTTAACTAAAAATAAAAGCAAATTGAAAAAGATTGCTCGTAATCTAATTAAAAGAGAAACTTTAGAAGGAAAAGAATTGGATGATTTATTAAATGGTGTAAAGTTAGCTAATCTAACCAAGTTTAAAGCAAACTTTTTATTAGTATAAATACAGTAATATGTAATATGTAATATGTAATAAGATGAAATTTCCGAAATTATGAAAACAGATACTTATTGCATGTTAAATATTACATCACTTGCCAGAGAACCAGTCAACTTGTATAACCGGATAATTGGCTAACTAAATACTAACGACTATTCACTAACGACTAAGTTAGGAGGTGAATTGAAATGAAAGAGAAAGATGTAAACCCTACCAAAGAAAGAGAAAGCCAGGAAGATGTAGGGAAGAAAAAGAAGGAAGAATGGCTTAAAAAAGAGAAGATAAAGATGGTTGAACAAAGGAAAGAGTATATGAGTTATCTTAAAGGGGTAATGCACAAGAAGGGTTTTAACCCAAAATTAAAGAAGGATAAGTTTTTAGGCGGAGTAAGGGGAAGAGGATAAAAAATTTAAAAATATTCTAAAAAAAGAAGGATTTTTATTCCGAGATATAGTATATATAAAAATACAGAATGTTGATTTGCCTTTTCGAGAGTGCTTTGAGTGTAAAGGACTTTTAATTTAAGTATAATTTTAATTTGTATATTTGATTGATAAGAACAAAAAAAACGAAAAGGCAAATTAAATTAAAAGAGGAGGTGTAAAAAAGAAATATAAATATTTTGAAGATTTAGTTTTTAAATAAATAATCAAAAAATTAAAGGAGGAATTAATTTTATGAAACGTAATTTATTAGTAATAGGACTATTATTAGTTCTAATGATGCTATTTGCTTCATTTGGTTTTGCAGAAATCAAAAATCCTGATACCGTTGTCTATGCAACAGCAGGTGGCCCAGAGTCGATGGATCCTGTTTGGGCTTATGATACTGCAAGTGGGGAGGTTATCTACCAAATTTACGATAATTTAATAAATTATAAAGGAGAAAGTGTAACGGAATTTGTCCCCATGATATCTACCGAGGTTCCCTCTGTGGAGAATGGTCTTCTTAGTGAAGATGGCTTGACCTATACTTTTCCCATAAGAGAAGGAGTTAAATTCCATAATGGTGATATTCTTACTCCCGAAGATGTAGCCTATAGTTTTAAAAGAGGTTTAATATTCGATAGAGCTGGTGGACCAATGTGGATGCTCCTTGAACCACTATGTGGTGTAACCGGGATAGAAACACTTGCTATTAAGCTTACTGGGGTGGAAAAATATGGTGACTTATTTGTAAATGAAGATCCGAAGGCAGGAGAACTCAAATCAGAATATAAAGAGGCTATGATTAAGGTCTATACAGATTATGTTGATAAGGCAGTAGAAGTAGATGGAAATAAGGTTATATTGCATTTATTTCAACCTTATGCCCCTTTATTAAATATTATTTCTCATTCAGGTTCTTGGGCTTCGATAATCGATAAAAAATGGGCTATAGAACAAGGTACCTGGGATGGAAAGGCAGACACCTGGTGGAAATACCATGATCCTGATTGCGAAAAAGATCCGCTCTTTAAAGTTGCCAATGGTACAGGCCCTTTTACCTTAAAGAAATGGGTACCAGAAGAGGTAATTATGCTGGAAAGATTTGAGGACTATTGGCGAGGACCAGCCAAGATTAAAAATGTACAGTTTAAATACATAAACGAATGGACGACTAGAAAATTAATGCTTCAGAAGGGAGATGCAGATATAATTTATGTACCTCAGCCATATATGGGCGAAGTTAGAAAAATGGAAGGGCTCCACATTATTGAAGGCCTTCCTACATTAGCAAATACTTGTGTGATGATGCCCTGGGAAATAAATGCAGAAGGTAATCCACTTATAGGTAGTGGAAAACTTGATGGTGAAGGGATACCTGCTGATTTCTTTAATGATATCCATGTTAGAAAAGCATTTTCTCACTTATTCCCTTATGAAGTTTTTATAACAAAAGTGCTGCAAGGCCAAGCTATAAGAAACCCCGGTCCTCTAATTAAGGGTTTATTAGGATATTCAGATGATCCTTCTTTGTTCTACGAATTTAGCCTATTAAAAGCTAAAGAAGAATTCAAACAAGCCTGGGATGGACAGGTCTGGGAAAAGGGTTTCAAGTTTTCCATGTACTACAATGAAGGTAATGATGTGCGTAAAGCGTTTGCTGATATGTTTTCTACTTATGCCAATATGATTAATCCCAAATTTAAGATAGAGGTTGTGGGTCAACAGTGGTCAGCGTATTTAAAAACTTTCTTGGCTAGTAAACTACCGATGTTTGGTATTGGTTGGTTAGCAGATTATCCAGATCCACATAATTTTGTTCCCACTTACATGGCAACCTATGGGACTTATGCAGGTTACTTTGGTGACCCCTATATTGAATTTGCCAAAGAGAATGTAGACCCATTATGTGATAAGGCAATTAAATCTACAGATCCAGAAGAAAGAGCAGCGATATATAATCAGTTGGTAAAATTAGCTCATGACCAAGCTGTATTATTGTTTCTCTTTCAGCCAATAGGACATCATGTAGAAAGAGATTGGATTAAAGGGTGGTATTATAACCCAATAACCTCTGGATTACCAAATGGTGCAGACTTCTACAGCTTATCTAAGGGTGAATAAGAAAGATAATTGGTGATAATTATCTGAGTATGTAACACTAAATTTGGAGTGGAGGATAACTCCTTCACTCCAAATTATTTTAAGGAGATATAAAGAATGCTATCATATATTATCAGAAGATTATTATTATTGCCTATAATTTTGTTCGGGGTTACTTTTCTTCTCTTTTGCGTATTTTCTCTTTTAAGTCCTACAGCAAGGCTGGCAACTTATATTACTGATGCTAGTACTCTTAGGAATCCTGAAATGGTTCAAAGATTAATAACAAAACATCATTTGAATGATCCCTTTCCTTTGGGTTATATACATTGGATTAAAAAAATATTAAAAGGAGATATGGGATGGTCTCAAGCAGCCAATCAACCGGTATGGGAGGCAATTAAACAAAGATTTCCGGCCACTTTAGAATTGGTATTATATTCTATTATCCCTGTCATATTGGTAGGAATATGGTTAGGAGTAATTTCAGCGGTTCATCATAATGATATGTTAGACCAAACTATCAGAGTGACTGCCATAATAGGATGGTCTTTACCTACCTTTATTTTTGGTCTATTCGTTTTATTTATATTTTATGGGATATTAGGGTGGTTGCCCCCTGGTAGATTAAGTTTTTGGTCTCAGGATATAGTCTATACCGGAACCAATTTTCGAAGTTATACTCACTTAGTGACTATTGATGCCTTATTAAATGGTAATATCCCAATATTTCTTGATGCATTAAGACATCTTATTGCTCCAATAATAACTCTTTCTTATATTTCCTGGGCTTTTTTGCTTAGAATAACCCGTTCCAGTATGTTAGATACCTTACGGAAGGATTACGTTAGGACAGCTCGTTCGAAAGGAGTAGATGAACATACGGTGATTCATCTACACGCCCAAAAAAATGCAATGATACCAGTTGTAACCATTGCAGGAATGCAAATTATAGGAATGTTAGGGGGGGTAGTGATAACAGAAACAGTATTTACTTATCCGGGTGTAGGTTACTGGGCTGCTTCTGCTGCTCAACAATTAGATTATAGTTCAGTTATAGGTTTTGCGGTATTGTTTGCTACCTTTATGATAGTCGGTAATTTAATAGTTGATGTGTCTTATGCTTTAATAGATCCACGGGTAAGATTGGAGTGAGAAGGGGAAAATGAATAGAACGATTAGAAAATTATTTAGTAATACCTCTTCTTTAGTGGGAATTGTACTTTTGTTTATTTTTATCATTATAGCTGTATTTGCTCCAGTGATTGCTCCTCCTTTATCCGATGATCCTTATCAAATACCCAGAATGTCTTGGGATATACCCCCACAGCCACCTGGTTTTCTTATGTCGGATAATATACGTGATATATATGTTGTTATGGGAACAGAAATAAAATGGGATAAGGCAATTTGTGGTACAGCAGAAGGAGGATATGATATTTTTTATGGATTAATATGGGGAACAAGAACTGCATTTAGAATTGGTTTAATCACGGTTGCGTTTGCAGCGCTTATCGGTGTTTTTATTGGTTCTATTTCTGCCTATTTTGGAGGATGGATAGATGAAATTTTAATGAGAATTACTGATATATTCTTATCTTTCCCTTTTTTGGTTGCTGCTATGGTGCTTACTACTATCTTGGGCAGAGGTCTGGATAAAGTCATGATAGCATTAATAACCTTTGGTTGGATGGGATATGCAAGACTGATAAGAGGAAGTATTTTATTAGCAAAAGAAGAAATTTATGTAATGGCTGCTAAGGCTTTAGGGGTTAAGGATGTTAAAATAATCTGGAAACATTTATTACCCAATACTATATTTCCGGTTATGGTTCAGGCTACTATGAATATTGGCTCTATGGTAATAACTGCTGCTGCTTTAAGTTTTTTAGGAGTTGGTGCCCCGGTAGGATATGCTGATTGGGGACAGATGGTAAGTTTTGCGAGGAATTGGATTATAGGTAGCCCTGGTCATGCTGGACAGTATTGGTATACCGTATTTTATCCGGGAATATTTATCGTTCTCTTTGTCCTTGCTTGGAATCTTGTTGGTGATACTCTAAGAGATATACTTGATCCACGTTTGAGAGGTGAATTATAATGATTAACGATAGAAAATTGTTATTAGCAGTTAAAGATCTAAAGACCTATTTTTTTACTGAAGATGGAGTAGTAAAAGCAGTTGATGGAGTGGATTTTGAAGTTTATCAGGGGGAAACTTTAGGTATAGTGGGAGAATCTGGTTGTGGCAAGAGTGTTACTGCCTTTTCCATATTGAGATTACTTGATTATCCGGGAAAAACAGTTGGCGGGGAAGTAATTTTTAAAGGAGAAAACTTATTAAAAAAAACCGAAGATGAGATGAGAGGGATAAGAGGAAAAGAAATTGCCATAATATTTCAAGAACCTATGACGGCTCTAAATCCTGTATTAACAATAGGATTTCAGATAGCAGAAGCCTTGATGATGCATTTCGAGATTAGCAAAAAAGAAGCGCTAAAAAAATCAGTAGAACTACTAAAAAAAGTAGGGATACCTATACCAGAACAGAGGGTAAATGAATATCCTCATCAGTTAAGTGGTGGAATGAGACAAAGAGCGATGATAGCTATGGCAATGTCTTGTGATCCTATATTGCTTATTGCTGATGAACCTACTACAGCTTTAGATGTTACCATTCAAGCACAAATATTGGATTTAATGATGGCTCTTTTACGAGAGTTCGACGGCTCTCTAATAATGATTACCCATGATCTGGGCGTCATTGCTGAGATTGCTGATAGGATAGCTATTATGTATGCAGGTAAAGTTGTTGAATATGCAGATAAAAAAACAATATTTCATCATCCGCTACATCCTTATACTCTTGGCTTGCTAACTTCTATTCCTCGGCTTGATGTGGAAATGAAAAGGTTAAATGTTATACCCGGTATAGTTCCTAATCCCTTGCATTTTCCTTCAGGATGTAAATTTAATCCGAGGTGCCAATTTGCGACCGATAGATGTAAAAAGGAAGAGCCGTCTTTAATTAAAATTGAAGAAGGACATCTGGTAAGGTGTTGGAATGTTGATAAGGTTGTAAAAGAAGTAAAAAAAGGTTTTTTAGTGGGAGTGTGAGTAAAAGTGGCTAATTCACTGTTACAAGTCAAAAATTTAGTTAAATTTTTCCCCATAAAAAAAGGAGTTTTTAGAAAAACTGTTGGTTGGATACAAGCTGTAGATGATGTATCTTTTGAGATATACGAAGGAGAAACCTTAGGACTGGTAGGCGAATCTGGTTGTGGTAAGACCACCACAGCCCTTTCTATCTTAAGATTAGAAAAGCCCACTAAAGGACAAGTGGTATTTGAAGGCAGAGATATAACTAAAATGAAAAAAAGCGATATGAGGAAAGAGAGAAAGAATATGCAGATAATCTTTCAGGATCCTTATAGTTCGCTCGATCCAAGAATGAAGATAAAGAATATTATAGCTGAAGGCATGTTAACTCATAATATTCTAAAAAATACCCAGGAAAGGTATAAAAAAGTTGGAGAACTTTTAGAAAGAGTAGGTATTCCAGCTGGATATATGGATAGATTTCCTCATGAATTTAGTGGTGGACAAAGACAAAGAATTGGCATAGCCAGAGCTTTGGCTTTGGAGCCAAAAATAATAATGTGTGATGAACCAGTTTCTGCTCTGGATGTTTCTATACGTTCTCAAATAATAAACCTTCTTAAAGATTTGCAAGAGGAATACAGTTTGACTTATCTTTTTATCGCTCATGATCTGAGTGTAATAAAGTATATAAGTGATAGAGTAGTGGTTATGTATTTAGGAAAAATAGTAGAGATAGCTGATAAAAAGGAATTTTTTAATGATACTTTACACCCTTATGCCCAAGCGTTGATATCCGCTGTTCCTGTTCCTAATCCAGATTACAAGAAGGAACGAATTATCTTACAGGGAGATGTCCCTAGTCCAGCAAATCCACCAAAAGGATGCAGATTCCATCCCAGGTGTTCTAAGATAATGAAGATATGTTCCGAAATTGAACCTAAATTAATAGAGATAAAGGAAGGTCATTTTGTTGCATGCCATCTATACGATAAAACATTAAAGTGAAAGAAAATTTTACTTTTATGATGATTACAAGAGTCATTAATAATATTTTATAATTTGAATTGCCCTTGAAAACCCATCTTCAAAAAAGGTGGGTTATTTATTAATATTTATCGCTAAAAGTTTTAATACAATATTTATTTTAGATTAATTGTATTAGTTGAATTTATGTTTGAATTTATTGACAAGCATGTTAATATTGTTTAGTATATTTATTGTAGTTAATCTTAAAGGATTATTCCATTGAATAAACTTGTGCGCCCGTAGCTCAATGGATAGAGCAGGGGCTTCCTAAGCCCTTGGTTGGAAGTTCGACTCTTCTCGGGCGTACCATACTTAAAATTGTTTATCTAAAATAATTAAATTGTATAAGAATTTCC
>Ga0268279_1001018_pt1 | contig 16382 bp, 18 predicted proteins | sample saktaG_6_FD_190142 | JGI IMG/M metagenome (GOLD analysis project Ga0268279, IMG submission 190142) | Saline water microbial communities from Sakinaw Lake, British Columbia, Canada - sak_2010_1_5_80m | ecosystem: Environmental > Aquatic > Non-marine Saline and Alkaline > Saline ...
ATTATCCGCGGGTGGGCGATGTACCATAGTACGGTATCATCGAGCAGAACCTTCAGTAAATTGGATTGGACAGTGAACAACATGCTGTGGACATGGGCTAAACGCAGACATAATAACAAAGGAAAGAGATGGGTAGTCAGAAAATACTGGCACCCAACACTAACCAGAAAGTTTGTCTTTAAAACGTCTAACCTGACACTTGAAAACTTCTCGAACACGAAGATTCGATACCGTAAATTTCTTAAACTGGATGCAAATCCATTTATTGATACGGACTATTTTGAAAACAGAGCAGGAATCTTCCTTTCAACACAAAAGTCGATAAGAATGTTTCTTCATTGTGCCCATACAAGCGGGTAGTGAAAAACTTGAGCGAATTGCGGCGAAAGTCGCACGATTCGTTCTTGGAAGACTGGGAAGGAGTAATCCTTCCTGGTTATTCGACTGTTCCATTTTACGTTACGAATTCAAATCGCAGAGGAGCGCAGAGCGGGGAACCAGGTGTCTGATTTTCTGTTAATCTCAGCCCCCTTCTGAGGTTAAATTAGTTCAATCGGAGGGACAATTATTGAAGTTGAAACAGTCTCTGCCGTCCTCTCTGGTTAGATCATTTCAATTATCAAGAGAATGTTGTTTCAACTGGAAAATAGATGTAGAGAGTGAAAACATGATTGGCAATACCATTTGAAAATCGACAGAACCAATAGATTCACCCATTTTTAAGTTATTCACTAATTTTGTCTGTTAAAGTAAAGTGCCCAGGATAATAAGGATGCTAATTATCACCGGCTGGTGGAGTAGGTAGATAATAAGTGAGTGTCGCCCGGCAGCTGCAAAGGGAGTCATGCAGAGATGAACACAATTTTGTCTGGTAATTTTTCTAAAACATGTTATTCCATTTGGATACAGAAGAGAACCGATGCCCATCCCCAACAGAAAGACTCCAAACCATGGCAACATGGGTTCATAATCAACAGAATAAAATGTATCCGGATGAATGCCGATTGGAATAAGCCAGAACGGTCCTGAAAATTGTGTCATGAGAGGTGTTATCAGGATGATACAAAAGCCGATAAGGGCATTTATGAATCGCAGACGCAAAAAGAAAGGTGTAAGGATGACACACACACCTATCAGGTGCAATATTCCAAAGACTACGTATCCTGATCCACCAAGAAACAGATACGTGCAAAGGCTGATAAGCATCCCAAGTAGAATGAGACCAAGGCCACGACGCAGAAATTTCCATAAGATCTCTTTTTTTCCTTTCTCTCTTTCTGCCCGTGATCCACTGATAGTCACTGATACTCCTGCAATACCAATAAACAGGATCGTAGTTGTCAATCCAAAATAGTAAAAAAAGCCAGTACGATATACAGTACTGGAGAGATACTGCAGATACGCAAGATCATACACGAGATGAAATATCACCATCATGATGATAGCTACACCTCGGGCAGCATCCAGTTCTATAAAGCGTTCAGACATGTGCACAGGGATTATGGTGGTTATCCCTGTTCTGAACCACAGGACGGACAAAATCGTGCTTTTATAGGGATTTTCACTCCACAGATAGAACAGGGACGAATATCAGTTTCACCACTACTACGGTTCTGATAGGATCTACGCAGTCTGTGCTGACGAAATATTGGTTTTTCAACATGAATGATGAGGGTATCTGGTTCTGATTCAGAATCCCTGCCTTTTAGATCATGTGTCTTTTCAGACTGGGATGGATGTTCATGATGAATGAAATCTGGTTCTTCGTCTGTTATCTCTATAATCTCATCTGCTACAGATGTATCCTCCTGGTGCCTCTCACGGGATTGCCCCGCCCGGTAGATCTCAACACCTTCACCAGTCTCACCATCAATAATCTCTGAGTCATCTGGCATTGCACCCTTTTGTTTCCGTACCTGTTTTAATTCTCTCTTCGGTTTTGAAACAATATTATGGGGTGATGGAGTTGGAATGAAATCTTTTACTTCTTCTCTCTCTTCTTTTTCAGTACGCTTTTTGGTATCTGATCCTGGCATTCTGGATTCTTCACGATGTTTTTCGTCATCTCTATTCTCATAGGTATCTTCAACTGAGTATGGTTCATGGCCAGGACCTTTGTTGAGATACACTGAATCATATTCGGGTATATCTGTCTGTTCTGCCTGAAGAGGTATCTCATGTGAATAGATATGTTCATGTTCAGGTTCAGGAAGATGTGCCAGATCCCGTAAAGCCCGGATCCATTCAGCACATTCATTAGCTCCTCCAATGGAACCTGAAAAGATAAATCGCATCTGCTTGACAGCCTCTCCTATATCTACTGAGAGAAAGAGAGATGCTCCTGTTCCCTGATGATCAGGGTCGCGTTCCACATCACTGATTGTATGAAGTGAGATCTCTTTTGCAACCACTCCATGGTCAGCATAAGTATCCATAAGGATGATTCGTTTGTTTGAGAGGACAACATAGAATGGATGATCTTTAATCCGAATTCCATTACAGTACCTGATAAGAGCCTCTCCAATGCCCAGTACGGCAAACGGATTTATTGAATCAGAGCCCAAATCTGATAGGTCTTCTTTCGGTTTTCTTTCTTCAGCCATCAATTAGCCCTCGTTATAGTAGTTCCTGTATTATTGAAGGTATCGTTGAGAGACGCGAAGCAACAGGAATACCAATTGCCTGGAGGCGTTTTATCTTTGTAATGGCATCGCCTTCCCCCCCTGAAACAATGGCTCCGGCATGTCCCATTCGTTTCTCAGGTGGTGCTGTTGTTCCTGCAATAAACACAACAACAGGAATATCGCACTCTTGTGCTGTTAGTGCTCCTTCTTCTTCAAGGTTGCCCCCGAGCTCGCCAAGAAGTACCACCGCTTTTGTCTCTGTATCCTCAAAAAACCGGTGGATGACATCAACAAAGGTCTGACCGATTACCGGATCACCGCCAATCCCGACAACGGTGCTCTGTCCGATACCGGCTCTGGAGAGTTCATGAACAACCTCATAGGTAAGGGTACCGCTTCGGGAGATGACACCAACATTGCCCCGGCGGTAAAGGTGGGAAGGCATGATACCAAGACTGCACTCACCTGGAGAGAGAATTCCCGGGCAGTTTGGACCGATGACCTGACATCCTTTTGTATCAGCATATGCAATGGCACGCATCACATCATGAACCGGGATGTGTTCTGTTACAGCTACCACGAGTTCTATTCCTGCATCTGCAGCTTCCATAATAGAATCTCCAGCAGCACTTCCAGGAACAAACATCACAGTTGTGGTGGCATCATGGTTCTTTATTGCATCACGGACTGAGGAGTAGACTGGGATGTCATGGACAATTGTACCCCCTTTTCCGGGAGTTACGCCGGCAACAACTCCGGTCCCTCCGACCTCACGGGCATACTGGTTCATCAGATTGATATGAAATGAGCCCTGTCTTCCGGTTGCTCCCTGAACAATAATTCCTGTGTTTTTGTCAGCATATATCATATCGCTGCCCTCACTGCTGCTGTAACGACCTCTTCCATCGTATCAAGCATAGTATATCCGTGTTCTTTTAAGATGCGCCGACCTTCCTCTTCATTTGTGCCGGCAAGCCGTACAACAATCTTTTGTGAGACTCCCGCCTCAACGATGCCTTTTGCAACCTCATCACATCGGGTTATGCCCCCAAGCAGGTTAACAACGATAACTGATACCCGGGGAACATCTCCTAGTAGTCGGACGGCAAATGAGACACGATCTTTATCAGCCCCACCACCGACATCAAGAAAATTCGCTGGAGTCCCGCCGCTATTCGTGATAAGATCGACTGTTGCCATTGTCAGGCCGGCTCCATTTCCAATAACTCCTATTGTACCTTCCAGTTCGACAAAAGAAAATCCGTGATCTTCAGCAAGGCGTTCACGTTCGTTCAAATCCCTGTTTTCTTTTATTCCCTGCCTGAACAGGGCATTGTCATCAATGATAAGTTTTGCATCAGCAGCATACACTCCCTCTTTTGTGGTAACAAGCGGGTTTATCTCTGCCAGCAATGCATCATTGGCGATAAACGCTTTATACAGCTGATTTATTGTCTCTCCAAGTTCTTTTGGGGCATTGCCAATAAGGTACCGTCTGATATACAGCGGGACATCAGTCAGGAGGGGGTGAATATATGCCCGCCTGAGCGCCTCTGGATCCTGCTTTGCTGTCTCTTCTATGTCGACACCACCGGTATCTGCAAAGAGGATGACTGGCATTTTTCTGGCCCTGTCAATGGTTATTGACACATAATATTCATGCTCAATGCGTAGTCGTTCTTCTACTAAAACCCGGTTTACTACCAGTCCCTTAATGGTGCGGCCAAAAAGTTCCTGTATTGTGTCAGGAGCAGTCTTCTGTGTTGCCATGAGCACTCCCCCTGCTTTTCCCCGGCCCCCAATGTCTACCTGGGCCTTGACGACTATCTCATCACCAAGAGATGCAATTGTCTTATGATAATCATCTCCTCTCTGTATCATTACTCCCTGTGGAACTTTGATACCTGAGCCTTGAAAGATAATTTTCGCTTCGTGTTCCTGTATTTTCACAGAGATCTCCCCTGTTCTGCCAGTAAAAATCCAAGTTTCATTGCGTTTATATTCAGATCTTCGGTTCCTTTTGGAACACTGGTGAGAATTCCCTGTTTAAGAGCTTCTTTTGTGACAATACCTGTTGCACATACAAGACTCCCGAGCATTACAATATTGGCAACAATAATCTTACCAAGCCCGTTCTTAGCCTCACTGCTTGCAGGAATCTCAAAAAATGTACAGGCTGGTCTGTCATGAACGAGTCCGGAATCAAGAATCATTATTGCACCTGGTGGAGCATTAATTCCATATTTTATGTATCCTTCCTGGCTCATGATGACATAGATATCAGGAGAGGTCACCTCCGGATAGAGAATCTCATCATCATCAATGACAACGGCACTCATCGAAGCTCCTCCACGTGCTTCCGGTCCATATACCTGTGTCTGGACTGCGTATTTGTTATCATAGAGTGCTGCAGCACGACCAAGGATTACAGCTGAGAGGATAATTCCCTGTCCTCCAAAGCCTGAAAAACGGATCTCATGTCTCATATAAGAACCCCCATAGCAGGCCGTGATCTTCTGATAAACTCGCCGACAACAAAATCCTCGGTAGTGATATCTTCTCCCCGCTCCTGCATCCGCATCCATTTCTGACGGAGTACTGCATGATCTCTTAAATATCGCACCTGTTCACCCACATCACGAAGGCGGTTTCTCCTGCCATATGATGTCGGGCACTGGGTCATTACCTCGATGAATGAGAAACCAGGGGTCAAAAGTCCGTTATTTACCGCTTTCGTCAGTTCAGTGACATGATATGAGGTCCATCTGGCTACATAGTTTGCGCCTGCAGCGACTGCAAGGTTACAGAGATCAAAAGGCATCTCTGCTGAGCCATATGGTGTTGTAGTTGACTTTTTTCCAAGAGGTGTCAGAGGGCTTCCCTGTCCTCCGGTCATCCCATAGATGTAGTTATTCATACAGACGACGGTAATATCGATATTGCGGCGACATGCATGAATAAAATGGTTTCCTCCGATGGCGCCAAGATCTCCATCCCCGGTGAATACAATAATGTGGAGTTTTGGCTTTGCCAGCTTGACACCGGTTGCAAATGCAATTGCCCTCCCATGTGTTGTGTGAAGTGAATCTGTGGTGATATATCCGGGAGCACGGGAAGAACACCCGATTCCGGAGATAAAGACTGTATCATCTATTTTCCAGCCTGTATCAAAAACAGCCTGTAATACACAATTGATGATGGTTCCATTTCCACAACCAGAACAGTAGATATGTGGTAACCGGTCCTGCCGGTACCAGTCATCTAAATTCATAGGTATTCCTCTATTACAGCCATCAATTCATCCGGGGTATGCAGTTCTCCTCCAATCTTGCTCACCGATCTGACCGGGATTTTTGTATGCCTTTGTATCTCCCGCGAGATCATACCAAGATTGAGTTCAGGGACGATAAACACGGTTGCCTGTGAAAACTTACTAAGCAGGTTCTCTGGAAATGGCCAGACCATTCTGAGCCTGAGATAGCCAATATCGCTCCTCCCTTCTTTCTCACAATCATGAAATACCTGTCGCACGGTCCTCACCGGAGATCCGTAACAGATAAAAACAATTGACGCATCATCGTTTTTAATTTCATAATCTGCAATATCGTGACGTTTATTCTCGATTTTATTAACGAGGCGGGTTACCAGTTTTGCATGCCGCTCTGGATTGGTCGTATCAGGATACCCTCGCTCATCATGGGTCAGGCCGGTAACCGGGATTCGAAATCCGGTTCCAAAAGGTGCAAAACCCGGGATGAGATCATCGTCAGGTTCAAATGGAAGAGTACCCTTTTGTAATGGTTTACGTCCGGTAATTGGAACTGTATCTGGAATTGTAATCCGTTCCCGCATATGGCCAATTACTTCATCAGCCATCACAAAAACCGGTGTTCTGAACTGGTCTGCAAGATTAAATGCTTGTGCCGTAAGCTCATAGCACTCCTGTACACTGGAAGGAGAGAGCGCTATAGCACTGTTATCACCGTGTGAGCCGTACTTACATTGCATCATATCTCCCTGTGATGCCATGGTTGGCTGACCGGTAGAAGGACCGCCACGCTGGATATTGACAATAACACATGGTGTCTCGGTCATGATTGCATACCCGATGTTCTCCATCATAAGAGAAAAACCAGGACCGCTTGTTGCGGTCATTGCACGTACCCCTGTCCAAGATGCACCAATGACTGATGCTATCCCGGCGATTTCATCTTCCATCTGGATGAAACACCCGTCCTTAATTTTCGGAAGTTTCAGAGCCATATGTTCAGCGATTTCGGTTGACGGGGTGATGGGGTACCCGCCAAAGAATTTACAACCTGCTGCGAGCGCTCCCTCTGCACAGGCAATATTTCCCTGAAGGAATTCAATTCGGCTCAATATTCAATCTCCACATTTTGTGCATCGTATTGCTCATTGGCAACCCAGGAAATTGCCTGATCCGGGCATATCATACTGCACAATCCACAGAGCTGCCGTCCGTAGAGATTCATAAGTCTGCAGTTTGTACATCGCTCAGGTCTGTCAAGAATAGGGGTGTAGATGCCCCGTTTGTTCGGCTCTTTTCCTGGCTGAAAAATTGCATATGGACAGACCATAGTACATATATTGCAGCCTTTACATCGGGTTTCGTCAATGAAAATTTTCATTTTCCCGGTTTCCTGTTCTGTTGAGATGCAAAAACTGCCTGTGCCTGCTGAATAACGGAATCATAGAGATCGCCACCATAGGCATCCATGGCAACAACAAGGGGAAGATTATCCAGTTGAATTTTCCAGACTGCTTCAGCCATACCCAGATCCTGAAAATACCCGCCAGTCAGCGTCATATGGGCAGCAGCAAGGTTTGCACAACCTCCGGTGAATGCAAAATAGACTGCCCTTCCGGCGAGTTGTTCTCTGACTTCTGCATTCATCCCCCCTTTTCCAATAAGACCCTTGATGCCGGCATCAAGCATTGCTCTTGTAAGCGGGTTCATTCTCGCAGAGGTGGTAGGACCTGCAATGAGAAGGGTTTGCCCGGAAATTACCGGCCCGCAATGATAAATTACCGCTCCCTGTGGATCAAATGGGATACCTTCTTTTATCATCCGCAGATGTGCTTCGTCTCTTGCTGTATATATTTCACCAGAGAGAAAAACCTGATCACCTGCGGTAAGGTTGAGGATTTCATCACCAAGAGGGGTACAAAGATTCACGTTTGTCTCCTCCTGTCCCAATAAGAGATTTCCAAGTAGAATGAATTGATGTATGCACCTTTTTACGAGATTCCGGTTCGTGGTGTAGTATGCTATGCACATTGCAGCGACAGACCAGAATATGAGAGGTACTGTTTTTCGCATCTGCCGTGCTAATCATCAGTATTTATTGGGAAAGAGACGGTAAAAAAATAGCTCATATCTTCTGACCATACTGATTAGAGATCTAAGGTTATTGTTGCATGGCGGGAAGCCCAGCACTGAATATTGATTGCAAGTGGCAATGAAGCAGTATGGCATCCTGCAGTGCGTATTTTTACAGCCAGGGCAGTTGTCTCTCCTCCAAGACCCATTGGCCCGATTCCAAGATGATTAATCCGGTTGAGAAGTTCTTCTTCATGAGTTGTCATTGTATCAACAGGATCCAGAAGTGCTTTTTTTGCCAGAAGAGCAGCCCCGTCAAACGTCCCTCCGATACCGATTCCAAGAATAACAGGTGGACAGGGTCTTGCACCAGCATCGAGAACCGTTTTAACAATAATATCATCAATTTTTGTCAGGTCAGATGGATTGAGCATAAATATCTGTGAGACATTCTCAGAACCCGCCCCTTTGGGAAAAGCAGTTATGGTCAATGTTTCACCTGGCTCAACATGGATGGGAGGCATGCCGATTCCTGTGTTATCGCCGCTATTATGGCGGCTTTGGGGATCTACAATATTTGGTCGCAAGGGGATGACTTTGGTAGCTTTGCGGACTCCATCTCTGACTGCTTCAAGCAAAGAGTCAGAAAATGGTATTTTTTTGGGTATGGTCATAAAAATGACCGGAACACCCGTATCCTGACAGAGAGGCATCTCTCTCTCTTCTGCAATTGCTATGTTTTTTAGTATATTTTCCAGTTCACGCCGTGCGACCGGATTTTTTTCAGACGTATATGCATTGTGTAGCCTGTTTTTAACGTCTGGTGGAAGATAGAGTTCTGCCTCTCGCAGCACAGTGCAGGTGGCATCTGTTATTCTCCGGAGTATTATGTTCTCTTCCTCTTCGTTCATATGAAGAAATGTGATGAGAATGTGGATAAGGATAGCGATTAATTGCAGGGTAATGAAGTGTTTCTGTTGTGTATGCGTCTGAAAAACCCTTTGAATAAAGCAATTTACGATTTTTGTAGTGTAATCTTTCCTGGTTATATGACTGATGTCAATAGCACGTATTCAATATACACTTGTAATGAAATTTCTTTTCAATGAATTGTATGGATAAAAAAAGAGCAATATGCTTGAATTGTTCCGGGACTACAGAGGGCTCAGGCTATCCTGTGGTCTTATCCAGGGTTTTGAATATGGTATATGTATCTTGAAAATTATGTTATAGAGATACGGTAAAAAAAAGTGGGATGAATAGATATCTTAAAACTAATCAATATCAGGAGACAAAAAAATTACAGCATGACTCATCCCGAATTATCATGTTGTACTCTGTCACAAAATCAAATGGATCCAGGAAAACCTGCAGTGTCGGTCATTACCCTGGTATATCCCCGGAAAACGGTTGCATTGATTTTGCGTAGGTACGGATCAATCCATATCCATACTACCATAAAAAGAGAGTTAGGATATTTTATTCTTCAATGTTTTCAACAATCAGATGTGTTGGTGAAGGCAGTTTATGTCCACCATGACGCAGGGCATTTTTAATCCGCTCAAGGTGTTGTGGTGTGGAGTAAACCGTAAATATCTTCTGATTTGGTCTGACTCTGGCTGCAGTACCTACAGCCTTTCCAAAGGCCTTTCGCATTCCTTCAGACACACGGTCAGCTCCTGCTCCTGTTGCCTGTTTATTTTCACGAAGAACATGGTGTGGATATGTCCGTAGTTTCAGGTGAAAATTCATTCTTCCAAGATCCTTTGTTAGTTTCCTGTTAATGCTCATACGTGCAGCTTCAAGTGCAGTATGGCGAATCTGGCACGCCTCATCCACAGTAAGGGAAACTTTCATTGGAAAATCCTCCTGGAGATTCCCCATATCAAACTGAACAACTCTAATACCGGGAACACCTCCCATATATTCTCTTCTGGTATAAGCCCGTTTAGAGATATTCCTGTACATACTATTTGGTTTTCTGACCATTTTGGTGTCCTCCTATCATAAAGTTATGCTGTATATAATGGTGGGATCCGCTATTAAACCTTTCCTGATGCCGTATCATGTTCATCGATTAACTTAAGCACGTCACGACGGAGTGTGGCAAATTCCTGACTCGTCCTGTCACGGGGTCGGGGAATGACAACTTCAAATATTGTGGATATCCGACCCGGTCGTGTTGAGAGAACAATAATTCTGTCAGAGAGATACACCGCTTCGTCTACGCTGTGTGTTACAAAGATGATGGTTTTCTTCTTTTTTTCCCATATTCGCAGAAGTTCTTTCTGCATCATATTTCGCGTCTGGGCATCCAGTGCCCCAAAGGGTTCATCCATCAATAGGAGATCTGGATCATTCGCAAGAGCACGAGCGATAGCAACCCGCTGACGCATACCTCCTGACAATTCATATGGATAACAATACGTAAATGGTGTCAGCCCGACAAGATCAATATATTTCTCAGCTAGTTTGTATCTTTCTGACTTCCCAATATTTTTCATCTCCTGACCAAATGCAACATTGTCAAGCACATTTCGCCAGGGGAAGAGTGAGTATTCCTGAAAGACCATACCAACCTGTGGACCTGGTTCTGTTATCCGTTTTCCGTCAAGATATATTGCTCCTGTATCCGGATGGTCGAGACCCGCTATAATACGAAGGAGTGTTGTCTTTCCACATCCCGAAGGTCCTACTAGTGATACCAGTTCATCATCCCGTATTGTTAGGGATATGGAATCAAGTGCAACAAGGAAATTTTTGTCATCCCTGATGAACCTGCGGGACACATCAGATAATATCACTTCTCCCATGTTAATGTACCTCCCCGGTCTGCCAGCGTAAGAGCGAGTGTCTGATATAGTATCTGAACAGAACATCGACGGCTAATCCGGCCAGTCCCAGTATGAGCATATACACAAGGACATTGGCCATCTGGTGAAGGTTATAGTACCACCATATCTTATGCCCAAGTCCATATGATGAAACTCCGAACATCTCAGCAGCAACAAGACACATCCAGGCAACACCGCAAGCGATTCGAAATCCTGAAGCAATGTGAGGGATAGCTGATGGAATAGCAATATAGCGAATCAGATCCAGGTTTCTTGTACATCCTAACATCTGACCGGCCTCAACAAAGACACGTGGAATACTTGAAAAACCGGTATATGTGTTGATAATAATAGGAAACACCGAACCGATGAAGATGACAAATCCGGCTGAAAAATTTGTCAGACCGAACCAAACAATTGCAAAGGGAATCCAGGCCAGAGGTGGTATTGGTCGGATTATCTCAATTACTGGATTAATAAAAGAGTAAACCTTACTAAACCACCCCATGGCTATGCCAATCGGGATTCCAATGAGAAGAGCAAGCCCGATTCCGATTGCAAAGTGAAAGCAGCTCATCATCAAATCCATACCAAGAGTGCCTTTCTGCAACAGGGAGATGAATGCAGATACTACATCGGTAAAGGATGGCAGGATGAATAGGTTACCAATTATATATACTGCTATTATCTGCCACAGAATGATAATGAACAGGATTGAAGCAGATGTATATATCCACGCAGTTCGGTTTTGTTTTTGTATGATACTCATGGATTTCATTTCTCAATAATGACAATAATTGTTCAGATAAGATTTGTTTAGCACCATAAAATTTAGGTACAGATCTAATATCATTATCTGTATCGTAAAAAAGAGATGAGAAAATTATTCCAGTTGTTTATCCCAGAATGAAAAATCAAAGAGATCATCCTGTGAGACTGGGTTTGTGAGATACCCGAGCTCATACTGGATAGTTGCGTAACTGGTGACTGAGTCGTTTATAAGATGTGGATCTGCAACAAAATGCCCATCCCAGTCTTCTAATGATTTCATTATAACTGCAACATCCATCCCTGTCATCCCGCTCATAATTGTTGCTGCTTCACTAGAATTTTCTTTGTTGTATTCACTTGCTTTTTTGTGAATGGCAAGCACTTGCTGTACGATATCGGGGTGATCCTGAATCATGGTATTACTTGCAACAAGAACACAACAGGCATGGTTAGGGAACATATCTCCAGATTGTACGATTGTATATCCTGCACCTGCACCTTCAATTGCAGTGGGAGCTGGTGCCGGTAGGAAGGTGGCGTCAATCTGACCAGCAATGATCGCGGTTGTAGCATCTCCAGGTCCCATTGCTTTGATGGAAACGTCGGTATCAGGATCAATGTTGTTTTCAGAAAGCCAGGTTCTAAGAAGGGTATCCTGAATAGTACCTGATGGGAAGGTGGCAATAGTGAGGCCTTTTAAATCTTCAGGTGAATTGTAGATTAGTCCAGTTCTGATAACAAGAGCCGACCCTTGTGTCTGAACCGCTGCAATTATCTTACCATCAAGACCATTTGAGACTGCAGTAACAAATGGTGCAGCACCGACATAGGCGAAATCAAGATCCCCTGCAAGCATAGCCTGCATTTCAGGTGCACCGGTTGGGAATTGGTAATCCTTAATTGTCTCAATTCCAAAGGGTTTGAGTTCCTCCTGGTACCATCCCTTTGAGAAAGCGGTCATAAAGGCCATCTGGTGCGTGCTTGGTTGATAGCCAATATACAATGTATCGGGATTGGTTGTAGTCTCTGTCCTCTGTCCGGTTTCATTTTGATTCTGGCTGATGCAGCCTGAACCTAAAATACATGCAATAGCGAGCATGACAATAAGTCCTGCCTGCATAATTTTCATTCCATTCATGGAAATTACCTGGTATAGATGTATACTATTCAGCAGATAAGAATATTGATTTTTTTACCAAGAAATCAATACGATCGTATCAATATTGTAAAAATAACGATCTTATAAGGTCATTATTTGGTTGTTATCGCATATTCTCAGGTATGTGATACATGAATACCCCTATTTCCTGAGGGCAAACAGATAAGATACTAAAATAACGTATACATCATTCTGTGTTCTCATCTCATACATCAGGAGTATTAATCTGATAAGTATACCCTATACAAGATTTTTTATTACCTCTCAAAAGGATTGGATAATACACGATACTGGTTCGTTATGAAATTTGCTGGGATTCTTGCCAGTCTGACCGATATTAACTGGAATCAGGACAGGGGGGTGGGATACTACAAATTTCACATGTGTCAGGTGCCAGAGATTGCTGAAAATAAAAGATGAAATTGTATCAGAAGCATCAGGGTTTTCATGCATCATCATATGCATAATGCTTAATGAGGAAATTCCGAACTTTATCCGATTCCAGCCACCGTTGGTCAAGGCGTGTAACAATCTGGTCAATTAGTTGTACCTGTTCTATAATTCCTTCCGGATTTTGATATTCACGTACCTCAATCAGAGCAAGAATAATTGCCAGCGGATTTCTGATTCCATCATTGAGAATGGCAAGTTCTTCAAGGTTTTTATTAATCTGCTGGAGTGATTCTCTCTGTTCCATTATTAAACGATGTAAATCTGTCGTATCGGTTATTATTGCTCCATATTGGTATTTTTTAGGAGTCTGAAAGATAAACATCTCAAGATGACGCTTTAAAAAAGGGCTGTACAGTGAGAAGGTTCCAGGATGACCCCTTTTTATGATTGCGTGAAACTGCTCTATTATCTCATCACTGAGTAAGGGAATGAGATCCGTTAAGAGCTGGTTTTTTAAAGTACTCAGTGGTTGTTCCATTATCTGTTCAAATGAGGGATTGCAGTCGATTATACGATAATTCTGTGGGTTATTGCTGGCATCAATAATAACTTCACAGAGTAGAAATCCTGAAGGAATTGAATTAAATAATTCCTGGTATCTGGTTTCATTCTCTTTTAATTCTTCTTCCACATGTTTTTTTGAAGTGATATCATGTGCAAAAAAACCAATTGAGGTAACATCTCTTTTCTCTCCATACACCGGATACAGGGTAATATCATACCAGGATCCCTGGTTATTTCCTTCAAAATAAAGTGACTTTTGTGTTTGATATGTTTCATCAATAGCGGCCAGCATATTTTCTTGCAGTGACTCATCGAGATATGATATAAACGGTGTACCAATAGAATTTCCAAAAGGAATAGAGAAAGAACTGCGCAATGCGGAATTCATAAAGAGCAGAGAACCGCCAGGACTTATCATACCATGGAGATCGTCAATAGAATTTAACAGGGCACGCATGCGCTCTTCGCTCTCACGTCGCGATGCATCTGATGCCTTCTGTTTCAATCTGACAAATGCTACAACAAAACCTGCACTGATACTGAATATCAAAAAAGTGACCCTTGCAAGGAGAGAACTTGGAGTTATAGAGAAAATAAATGAGTCTAACAATGAGTCAGGCATATCAAATATCATCTGCCTTAGTATTGATTTATAAAAGAAAAAACTGGCAAAGCTGTCAACAATCCAGAATAGTAAGCCTGCGAAAAGGCCTAATCCCAGATAGATGCCGATAGTCCGGGTAGTAGTGTTCATGTTCTGGCAACGAGTGATACCATGCATCAGATGATGCATGGGATAGTTTTTTTCAGCATAATCGCAAATTTCTGCTATTTTCAGTCTGATAGTAAATCAATGCAAAGGAAATTAGATACACCTCATTTACTATGAGGATATATATAGCTGGCTGAATTGAACCTGCATTATCTTATCAGAATGATTACCCGATTCTGGACTCTTTGAGGTACACTAATCAGACATTCCACCCCATACATACAATCAGTATGCACACGGATGTGGTCAGACAGGGACGATTGGATGGGGTGAGAGATGCTGATATTGAAGAATTTCTCTCTTCGATGAAGGCGGACAGAGAGATTGCACATGCAGACCTTTTGGTGGATATAGCTCATCTGCTGATGCTGGTACGATGTGAAATACTCAGTGCAGACCAGGCGGGATCCCTCATGAAATACCTGCTAGCTCTCTTTGAAGATGGTATATCAGAAGAAGCATTTGATAACCGTTTTGAAGATATTCATGCAGGTATTGAATCGTTCCTGATTAAAGAGGCAGGAATAGAGATTGGGGGCAGACTACATGTTGGTAGATCACGAAATGATGAGGTTGCAACCTGTCTTCGTATTCGTACCCGTGAGATTCTTCTGGATCAGATAGACTCACTAATACAGTTCAGAGAGATCCTGGTGCAGCAGGCTTTAAAAAACGTGCATACCATCATGCCGGGATTCACTCATCTGCAGCACGCCCAGCCTACAACTCTTGCACATCATTTTCTTGCTTATGAAGAGATGTTTTCACGTGATTGTGAGCGCCTGTCTGGTGCATTTGCGAGGACAAATCTCTCCCCTCTTGGATCAGCAGCATTTGCATCGACTGGCTATCCAATTGACCGGGAATATACTGCCCGAATGCTTGGATTTGATGGACTCTCCTATAACACGATGGATGCAGTCGCTTCCCGCGATTTTGCAACTGAATCTCTTGCAGCAGACACCATCCTCATGACGCATATCAGCAGATTTTGTGAAGAACTGGTCATCTGGAGTTCTGCATTTGTCAAATTTGTTGATCTTGATGACAGGTACTGTTCTACCTCTTCAATCATGCCACAGAAGAAGAATCCAGATGTGGCAGAGATTATGAGATCCCGCGCAGGGACGATTCTTGGAACATTTGTATCTGCTGTCACCATTTTAAAGGGTCTGCCGCTCTCATATAATCGAGATCTTCAGGATCTTACTCCTCATCTTCTGAGAGGAATCACCGATATCAGTAGGGACATCAGGCTTCTTTCCGGGATGATACAGAGTGCTGTATTTCATCAGGACAGAATGTGGCAGGAAGCAGAGCGCGGATTCTCGACGGCAACGGATCTCGCTGATCATCTTGTCAGGAAGTACGGTCTGCCCTTTCGGACAGCACATAATATCATTGGGCGTACAATCAGGAATGGTACCGTCAATCTCGCAGGGATTGATGAAGCATCACGGGAGCTCACTACAAAGACCATCTCTGAGCTTGGGCTGACGGATCAGGAAATCTCCCTGATTTTGAATGTAAGTGAGAGTGTCAATGCACGCAATCGCCCGGGAGGTCCGGCACCGTCTGCGATTCTTGTGGCAATTACGAAACGAAAAGAACAGATTCAAAAGGACAATCTGATGATACAAGAACAAAAAAATAGAATAAAGGATGCTATTTTAGAACTACTCGATAGTGCGAAGAGGTTAGTGAACGAATGAATTCATTTACATCAGGTGACCAGATCTCCTGTATCATCGGAACCGATGAAGTTTTAGGAACATATATCACAGAACGCGACTCCTTTGCGGTCATTAAACTAAAAAGCGGATATAATATTGGTCTTTCACATGACCAGTGCCGGTTTATTTCCCATTCTGAATCAGAAGAGCGGGAGACCGGGGATTTCATTCAGAATCCGGATCTTCCTCTG
>Ga0268279_1001019_pt1 | contig 16380 bp, 20 predicted proteins | sample saktaG_6_FD_190142 | JGI IMG/M metagenome (GOLD analysis project Ga0268279, IMG submission 190142) | Saline water microbial communities from Sakinaw Lake, British Columbia, Canada - sak_2010_1_5_80m | ecosystem: Environmental > Aquatic > Non-marine Saline and Alkaline > Saline ...
TTAAAGAACCAACCAGTTTTTTACTAGAATAAGCTAATATAAAAAATGAAAAAATAAAAATGAAAAAATAAAAATAAATCATGTTTCGTGTCTAGCAATAAAATAATATTTAGTTGCTTCAATTAAAATTATATTTAAAATTCCAAGACTCAGAACTAAGCCCCAATCGAAAAGATTTAAAGGTACTGTTTTTAAAAGTGTCTGTAAAGGGCCTAAATAAAGAGCTCCTAAAAGCATTGTTACACCAAATAACCAAGTAATAATTAAAATCTTATTAGAAAATAAATTAATCTGCCAAATATTTTTTCTTAAACTTTTACATGAAAAAACATAAAAAAGAGAATCAATTGTTAGGGCAGTAAAAATTATAGAACGAATATGAGCTATTTCATAATTAGAATATTTAAGTAAGTAATAAAATAACGCCAAAAGAAAGACGTCTGTTATAAAACCAATAAGAAAAATAAGAACTTTCATTTCTTTATTTAAAAGAGGAATTTTATCACTATGTGGTTTTTGTTTCATTAAGTCTTTTTCTTTTGGTTCAAAAGCTAAGGCAATATTAGGGAACCCATCTTCAATTAAATTAACCCATAAAATTTGAGTAGCTAAAATTGGTAAAGGCCAACCAAATAGTAGGCTTGCAGCAATTAAAATAACTTCTGTAAAACTATCTGATAATAAATAAGTTATCACTTTTCTGGTATTATCAACAATTGCCCTACCTTCTTCAACGGCGGCAACAATAATACTAAAATTATCAGTCAAGAGAACTAAATCAGAAACCTCTCTAGCTACATCAGTTCCTGATCCTAGTGCCACTCCAATATCTGCTTGTCTTAATGCTGGAGCATCGTTAATGCCATCGCCTGTCATAGCTACTACTTCTCCTCTACTTTGCCAAGCCTTAACAATTCTTAATTTTTGCCTTGGTTCAACCCTCGCATATATTTGAATGTTTTTAATTTTTTTTTCAAGTTCTTCATCTGATAATTTTTCTAAATCTTTTCCTTCTAAAATATTCTCTTTGTTAATTTTAAAACCAAGCTTAAGTGCTACAGCCTGAGCTGTTAGTTTATGGTCTCCAGTAACAATGATTGGTTTCATCCCTGCTTGTCTACATAATTCGATTGCTTTTCCTGTCTCTTTTCTGATTGGATCATGTAAAGCAAATAATCCAACAAAAACCATTTCCTTCTCTTTTACTTCCTTCTCTTTGTCTATCTCGTTAATATTAGTTTTTTTATAGGCAATAGCTAAAACCCTTAATCCTTGTTTGGTTAGTTTTTCATATTTTTTCTTTATTTTATTTAAATCAGTCAGTAATAATTTCTTAGTTTGATTATCAATATCTACAAAAGAAGACATTTCTAAAATATTTTCTGGTGAACCAAGTGTATATATAATATTATTCTTTTCATCAAGTTTATGCATGGTCATAGCATACTTATTACTTGAATCAAAAATTAATTGATCAATTTTAGGTTGTTCTTTCTCTAATTTGCTATGAGAAATTCCAGCTTGAATTCCTGCTAAAAGCAATGCTTTTTCTGTAGGTCTTCCTCTAATAATCCATTCTTTAGTTGGTTCTTCAAGATTCTCAATAAACGATTCATTGCAAAGCATTGCAATTTTTAAAGCTAATAAATGAGCTACTTTGTCATTTTTAATTTTCTTTTCTAAAATTTCATTACTAGTATAAATACCAGCTACCTCCATCTTAGCTTCAGTTAGAGTTCCTGTTTTATCAGTCAAAATTATAGAAGTATTGCCTAGCGTTTCTGCAGAAGCTAATCTTCTAACTAATCCTTTTCTTCTTAAAATTCTTTCCATGCCAATAGCTAAAATAACAGTCATGGCAACTGGTAATCCTTCGGGGATAGCAGCTACAGCCACTGCAATAGCTATTTTAAACATTTCTATAAAATTTTCACCAGTGATTATCCCTTCTATAAAAATAATGACACAAACTATTGCAATTATTATTCCAATAGTTCTACTTAAACGAGATATTTTTCTTTGATAAGGAGTATCCTTTTCTTCGGCATCCCTAACCATACTAGCAACATTACCAAGCTCTGTTTTGTCTCCCGTATTAATTACTACTGCCTTGCCCCATCCATTCTCAATAATTGTTCCTAAATAAACCATGTTATCTCTATCAGCTAAAGGAACTCCTTTATTCAAAACATCTATTTTTTTCTTAACAGCTAGCCATTCACCAGTTAAGGATGATTCATTGACTCTCAAATCATGTGCTTCAATTATCCTAGAATCAGCTGATACCTTATTACCAGATCTTAATAAGATGATATCTCCAGGAACAATATCTTTTTGTAAAATTTCTTTTTCTTTCCCATCTCTAAAAACTATAGCCTTAAGTTGAAGAAACTTTTTTAATTTAGTTAATGCCTGACTTGCCTTGCTTTCTTGTAAATAACCAACGATTGTATTCAAAAAAACAGCACTGAAAATAACAATGCTGTCTGTATATTCAGACAATATTAAAGTAATTATACCAGCGATTAATAAAATATAAATTAAAGGACTTTTGAATTGTCCTAAAAATAATTTTAATCGTGAAAATATTTCTTCTTCTGGAAACTTATTTAAACCAAATTTTTTTAATCTTTTTTCTGCTTCTTCTTCGCTTAATCCATTAGTATTTGATTTTAATTCCTGAAGTGTTTTTTCAACTGAAAAACTATGCCATACATTTTGCATAATAGAATTATACCATAAACAAAAACAAAAATGCTAATCCATTGATTAGTAAATAGACCAAAATATTGCAATTCGCCTATTCTTGTAGATTCTAATAAGAAACGAACAGTACTATACCAAATCAAAAATATTATAAAAAGCTGACCATGTTTTTGTAATCTATTCCTTAAAAACCAAAAAACTAAAAACATTATCAAACCATTTATTAATAGATATAAAGCGACTGGATGACGAAGTATTCCATCTGGCCATTGAATTGCCCATGGTAAATTAGTAATTGTTCCAGGATGATCTTTTATTAAAAAACAACCAATTCTACCGATAAAAAGACCCAAGGCAACACTAGGCATTAAAGTGTCTGCTATTTTTAAAAAATTTAATTTATTCTTTCTAATATAGAACCAAGAAATAATTAAAGTGCCAAAAAGGCCTCCATAAAACATTAATCCATTAGTTCCAAATTGTAAAAAATAACCTAAACGAGCCATTGATATACTAGCTGCAAAAATTAAAATTGCTAACCAAAAAATCTTATTTTGATCAATCCCTTTTCTTTCAGCTTCTTTTAAGGCAAGCCAATAACCAACTATAAAAGCTAACCCAACTAAGAACCCCCATATATAAATAGTAATTGATCCTAATTGAAATTGAGTATATGAAAAATATGGCATTATATTTTTTTTGAATATTTAATCATTAATTTTTCTGCCTGGAATAAACTTTCTTTTAAAATTTTATCTTTTCCTCTAATCAAAATAGTAGGACCTGGAAATTTATCCAATTCAATTATAACATCTTTTTTCTCTTTTAACTTATTAATTTCTTTATTCTCTCCCTCATTCCGTCCAACAATGATTAAATTATGCTTATTCCAAAAATGCCGACCTAATTTTAATAATCTTACATCATTGCCATCACAATTAGGCCAATGCTCTAACATATTTTTAAAACGAACTGCAAATTGTTTATCTGTAAGACAACATCCCCCAGCTGGCGTTGAATATTCTTTAATCCCATATTTTTTAGCTAAATTTATCTGTATCTTTCTACTACGACCGGAAATATTTAAAAGCATATTTCTATCAATCACCTCTTCTTTTTCAAGAATAGTTGGTTCTAATAACTTAGCTGATAGAGGACGGAGCAAATAGCCCTTGAGTCCTGATTCTTTTTCAATTAAATTTAATGCTTGCATATTTTGTGACATAGGTCTTTGACCTAATACTCCGCCAGTAGCTACTAAGCTGAAATATTCTTTTTCCATTACTGTCTTAGCTTTTTTAAGCATTAAAATATGACAATCAATACAAGGGTTTATTGCCTTTCCATATCCTCTTTGAGGATTTTTAACCATATCTAAATGTTCATCAGAAAAATCAAAAATCTTATGCTTAATTTTAAGCTGTTTAGCTGTTTTTTCACCTAATTCAGATGAAAAAAAATAACTAACAAAACTTATGCCAGTTACTTTAACGTACTGTTCTTGTAAAATTTTAACAGCCAAAATAGAATCCAGGCCACCAGATAAAAGAACCAAGGCCGTGGTTTTATTCCTTCTTGTTTCCATATTTAAAATTTAATTATTCTACCTTATATACATCATCGCCCTCTTTGACTTGTTGTTCAACTTTTAATCCGATTGCATCTCCTTTTTTAGCATTTTCTACATTTTCATGCTCAACCTGCATTGAATCAATCTCTTGCTCAAAATCACTTAATGTCCCCTTTATGTGAATTTTATCACCAATACTTAATTTGCCATCCGTAATTTCAAGAACAGCTACACCAATATTAGTAAAATAATGAGTAATCTTTCCAATTAATTTTTCTTCCATTTTTATATTTTCACCCCCTTTCAAGTAGCCCCACGGAGAATCGAACTCCGGTTACCAGCTTGAGAAGCTGACGTCCTAACCACTAGACGATAGGGCCATGTAATTAATTTAACACAAATAATTAATTTTGTCCATTAAGCCCTAATCTTATTTAATTAATAATTTATCTGCCTTTTCGGGATGAGCCATGATCTCTTTTACTATTTTTTCCATCCTCATTGAACGAGATCCTTTTATTAAAACGACATCTCCTTTATGAATTATTTCTTGAACGTGAATAGCAACATCTTCTGATCTAGAAAATTCAAAAATATTATCTTTAGAAAAACCATGCTTTTTAGCTTCATCAGCAATAAAGCGAGCTCTATCACCTACCGTAAAAAGAATATCAACTGTTGAAATAATATTTTTACCAACTTCTCGATGTCCGTCTTCTGTTTTTTCACCTAATTCAAGCATATCACCTAAAACAGCTATTTTTTTACATCCATCTTCTTCAAGTGGAAATTCTCTTAAAACATCTAATCCAGATAGAACAGATAAAGGCGATGCGTTATATGAATCATCAATAATCCAAGAATCCTTAATTCCTTCTAATAATTTAGTTCTTCCAGTCGTTGTTCTATATCTTCTTAATGCATTAGAAATTTGTACTAAATTCAAATTAAAATATAGTCCAACGCTAGCCGCAGCAGCGGCTATAAGAGCATGTTGTTTGCCCAACACCCTTATTAGTCTTATTGGTACAATGCTTCCTTCTTGTTCTAATTTAAAATTAATTCCATAATCTTTTTTCTTCAAATCTCTTATTACTAACTCATAATTACTAATTTTTAAATCAGCACCTTCACCAAATCCATAATAGATTACTTTCGTTTTATCGGATATCTCATCACCAACCATGCGAACTGATAAATCATCATAATTTAAAACAGCTAGTCCATCACTTCGCAAAGATTTAACTAAAATAGATTTTTCTTTAACTAATTTACCTTTCTCTGGAAAAAATTCCAAATGAACCGGAAACTCACCAATGGATGTGAAAACACCTACCTTAACTGGGATAAAGCTCATAAGATACTCCATATCACCTGGCTTGCAAATACCCATTTCTAGAATAAGAATCTCGGGATAACTTTTTTGATAAATAATGACAAATAACGATTTTAAAAAAATCTTTAACCAACCCCACATTCCTATTAATGTCGTTTCTGGAGATACATATGATCCTAATATTGTTAATGGCACACCTATTTCGTTATTATAGTTCCTTATATTTCTCCGTACTCTAAACTTTTTTTTAAGAACATAATAAATGGCCTCTTTGGTACAAGTTTTCCCTGCGCTTCCAGTTACAGCTACAACAACTGGCCTATGTCGCCATAAGATTATTTTAGCTAAAATTTTTAAAATGTATTGAAGAATATTACGCATATTATTGTGGTGGTATTTCTAGATAGCTTAATAAGTACTCAGCTAATTTCTTAAAAACTGGACTAACAGAATTTGAAGCAAAACGAATACCCTGTGGTTTATCTAATTTAATTAAAATAGCAAATTCAGGATTAAATGCGGGTGCATAACCAACAAAACTATGAATTGTTTCTTCGGAATATCCTCCCTTTTCCAAGTCTGCCATTTGGGCTGTTCCTGTTTTGCCAGCAATATCATAACCAGACAATTGAGCTGGTTTGCCATAACCATTTTCTACAACACTAACTAACATTCTTGTTACTTCTTCTGCTGTTTCAGAGGAAATTACTCTATTAATTAATTCTGGTTTAATAATTTTCTCTTCGCCATTTAAAGAAATAATTTTTTCAACTATAAATGGCCTCATTAATTTTCCATCATTTGCAATTGCACTTATGGCGGTTATTAAACTCAATGGAGTCATCGTAATTCCTTGACCAAAAGAAATAGTTGCTAGATTAATCTCACGACCAGTAAATAGATTAGAAATATCACCACCGATTTCGCCAACTAAATCTATTCCTGTTGGTCTATCAAAATTAAATCTCTGAATATATTCTTGAAAAATATCTTCTCCAATTGATTGTTGAACAAATACGGCTCCTGTATTAAGAGATTTTTCTAATACTTGAACCATGTTCTGTTCACCATAAGCTTTCCCATCAACATTATTAATAACACTCCCCTTAATTCTTACTTGTCCCTCATCAACATAGATGGTATCTGAATTTATCTTATCGCTATCTAATCCAATGGCCATAGTAATTGGTTTAAAAACAGATCCTGGCTCAAAAATCTCTTGAATAGATGGATTTAAAAAGACATTAATATTTTCAACTTTATTATATTCATTGGGATCAAATACCGGCCAATTAGCCATGGCAAGAATTGCTCCTGTCTTTGGTTCCATAATAATAATTGTACCTTTTTCAGCATCCCATTTCTCAACTATTTCTTTTAATTCTTTTTCTGCTCTAAATTGAATGTTTTCATCAATTGTTAAAATAATATCTACTCCATCTTGGGCTGATTCTACTTTCCTATTAACTGAAGGAATCCAATATCCAGATATATCTTTTTCGCCTGACAAAAAACCAAAATTACCATTTAAATCATTTTCATAATATCCTTCTAGTCCATATTGACCAACTTTATCCTCATCAATAATACCAACAAATCCAGACAAATGGCTAGCTAATGTCTTATTGGGATAATATCGCCAATCTTCTAAGGTTAATCCTATCCCTGGGATATTCAATCCCCTAATCTTTTCGACTGCTTCTTCATCGACTTTAGATTTTAAAGGTTCATATGGATCATTTAACTTGTTAATTCTTTGTGAAACAATCTCCTTATCTAAATCAAGTATTTCAACTAGTTTATTAGATAAATTTTCTTTTTCTTCATCGGGAACATCATTGGGAACTAGATAAACTCTTTGAAATTTTTTATTTATTGCTAAAGGACAGTAATGATCTTTTCCATCACGTTGTTTACTAGCTAAATCCTGCATAAAAATTTCTCCTCTTTCTGGAAAAAGTGTTTCATAAAGCTGATGTTGTCCTTGTGCTAATGCAGCATAATAGTCATACTGAATAATCTGAAGAATAAATAAACGGGCTAAAACCCCGCCACTAAGAAGAAAAACAATAGTCATTAAAAAATATATACGCCAATGCTTCATAAATTAATATTATTCTTTAACTGCCACTTCTTTTTCATCTGTCAAATAAATAATTTCTCCAGCTTCAATCATGCCTAACGAATCAACTAATCCTTCTAGATTGGCTGGTGATTGCCATTGAGCAATATTCATTTCTAATTTCTCTGTAATAATCTTTAACTCTACTATCTCTTTTTCTTGTTCTCTAATTTTAAAACTACAACTAACCAAACTATTAGTTTGAAATATATATAAAAATATTAAACTTAATACAGTGAAAGCAATTATCATGCTTAATAAAACTAAGCCACGATCGTGTCTATACTCACAAAACTTTTTAGATTTAATACAACGTGCACTCATATTTTTATCGCAGCGCGAAGCTTAGCACTTCGACTTCGAAAATTTAAATTAACTTCATCTTCACTTGGTATAATTGGTTTCTTTGTTAAAATTTTTAAACTATCTTCTTTTGATGAATCACGAAAAAAGTTTTTAACGATTCTATCTTCTAAAGAGTGAAAAGAGATAACTACTATTCGCCCATCCTTTTCTAAAACTTCTAATGCTTGTGGTAATGCTCTTCTTAAATTGTCTAATTCATCATTGACTGCTATTCTAAGTGCTTGAAAAACTCTAGTAGCAAAATGTATTCTTCCATGTCTATGTCTTCCAGGAATTGCTGATCCAATAACATTCACTAATTGTTTAGTTGTTCTAATTTTTTCTCTCTGTCTCCTTTGATAGATTGCCTCAGCAATACGATTAGTAAATCTTTCTTCTCCATACTCTCTAAAAATTCTAATCAATTCTTCTTTTGGCCATCTGTTAATAATTTCTTCTGCACTTAACCCATTTTCAGAACAATTCATCATTAATGGCTCATCTGTTTGGAAAGAGAATCCACGGCCACTTTCATCGAAGTGCCAAGAAGAAACACCAAGATCGAATAACACTCCGCTAATCTTATTAAGTTTAAAAAATTCATTATTTTTTACTATCTCTTTTAAGTTATTGAAATTACCCTCAACTAAATCTAGTCTTTTATTTTTGTTTGTAGATTTTTCTAAAATTTCTTTATCTTGTTCAATCCCCAAAACTATTCCTCCTGGTTTATTTTTTTTTAAAATTTCCAAACTATGCCCACCGAATCCAAACGTACAATCAATAAAATTTTCTCCTGGTTGCGGATTAAGATAATCCAAAACTTCTTTTAATAAGACTGGTTTATGCATAATTAAAGATCTAACTCTCCCAATTTAGATGCCAAATCACCAACTTTACTTTCGGCTTGTTTCTTATATGACTCCCACCTTTCTTCAGACCATATTTCTAAACGAGTATAAAGACCAATAACAACAGCATTCTTTTTTAAATAAGCATAATCTTTAAGATAATCCGGAATAAGAATCCTGCCTAACCTATCAAAATTAACTGACATGGCTCCTGCTAGCATTACTCTAGCAAAGCTTCGTGCTTCAACTTGGCTAGATGGTAATTTTCCCAACTTACTAGCCATAGTTTCCCATTCCTTTGACGAATAAAGAACTAAACAATTATCAATACCACGAGTAATAACAGCACCACGACTAAAGGTACGTCTAAACTTAGCTGGAATAGCTAATCTCTTTTTAATATCTATTGTATGTTTGTATTCGCCTATTAACATAGTTTTCCACAATTTTGTCTATTTATCCCCACCTTTATCCACAGTTATTCACTACATATCCATTGTATGTCACTTTATATTACCTGTCAAACACTTATAATTTAATAATTTTAACTGTTTTAAAAAACAAAAAATGGCTTATTGAAGCCATTTCACTAGAAAAATACTACATTTACTATCCACAGATTATCCACATTTAGAGCAATAATACATATATAGATAGAAAAACAACTATTAAAGCAAATGGTAGTCCCTGTAAAAAAGATAGATTTTTAAAAAAATGCATTTTATTATGCAACAAGAAATGAGGTTTTAACCATTTATTCTTATAGTTCATATATATACCATTCATAGCATCAGGTAATATAGAAGCAAATACAGCAATAAAAATTATAATTTTATCAGCATTGGACCATGTTAAAAACAAAACAAGAGAACTTCCGATTAATAAGTCTATAATTACTTTTTTTATATGATTTGGATTAGATATCTCAAATTTTTGTAAATAGTCCCAATGAGGCAAGGTATCAACTAAATAGTGACTTATTAATCCAAATAAAAAAGCCAACCAATAATTAGATACTTGGCTGCCAATTGCTGCACCAACTAACATATGAGGAGCAAGAACCATAATATATAATATTAAATCTTTAATTTATTTATTAATTTTTCGTGTGACTTTTCTAATACGTCTCTAATAAACCTATCAAACATATCATAACGATATTTAAAATCTTCAGTTGAAAGAAGTACATAATCAATTTCCTTGCCTACGTCTGCTTCTAGGTCTCTTAAAAAGTTAGACATTTTTTTCTTTTTAATATTATCCCCTACTATTAGAATATCCATTCTAGAATTTTCAGCATCTACAAAGACACCAGAAAGAACTGCTAAATTAATTTTTCCTAATCCTTTTAATTTTTTTACTATCTTTTCCTTAGAAGTAGGACTAGATTTCAAAACCAAAGTCTTTAGCTCATTATAAAAATCAAAACTTTGATTTATTGAATAATGTTTCTTATTGTTTTTAATGCGAGTATTGATAAATTTAATACTCTCTAACTTTTTGATGTGACTCTTACAAACAGATAAATCGCCTTTAGTTCGCTTAACTATTTCTTGCAAAGAAAAAGATTCGTCTTTATTACGTAAAAATAATTTAAGCAATCTAACTTTAATTGGTGAATCAAAGAGTTGCTCTAAAATTTCTTTGCTCATATTTTTAACTAGACTTGGACTCCCTCCCTGGAGTCCAAATCTAAATTATTTATTTTAACTCTACCATTGCACCTGCTGCTTCTAGTTTAGTCTTAATCTCTTCTGCTTCTTCTTTCTTAACTTTTTCTTTAACAATCTTTGGAGCTCCATCCACTATGTCTTTTGCTTCTTTAAGTCCAAGACCAGTAATTTCTTTAACTACTTTAATAACAGAAATCTTTTGATCTCCTGCTGTTTTAAGCTCTATATCAAACTCACTTTTTTCTTCTGCTCCACCAGCTTCGCCACCACCAGATGCTCCTCCACTTGCTGGAGCTGCAGCCATTGACATAGCACTAACACCAAACTTTTCTTCTAATACTTTAACTAAATCAGCCAATTCCAATATACTAAGTTCCTCAATTTGTTTAACTAAGTCCTTAAACTTAGCTGGAACTTTAATCTCTTCTTTAGCTTCTTTTTTTTCTTCTTTTTTTTCTTCTGTCATTTTTTTATTGAAACTTAAACCTTTCTTTATTTTATACCTTTAATAAAATATTTCAAGATTTATGCTTCTTTTTTTATATTATTTAATACAAAAACTAATTTTCTTAAATTTCCTTGTAAAACATTAAGTAATCCATAAATCGGTCCTGAAATACTGCCAATTAATTTAACTAATAATTCTTCCTTAGAAGGTAGTTGAGCTAATTTAATTATTGCTTCATTCTCTAAATAATTACCTTGAATTACTCCTGCCACAATTTTAATCTCACTATTCTCTTTAGCAAAATTATATAGAATTTTAGCTGGAATAATCTCATCTTCATATCCGAGAACTAAAGCAATTTGTCCTGGTACTTTCTTAATTTTTTCAGGAATTTTTAAACCTGCTTTCTCTAAAGATAAATCAATTAAAGTTTTTTTAACTACATTACAACTTATTCCTTCCTCTCTTAGCTTTTTACGTAATTCTTCGAATTTATCAACACTTAACCCCGTATAATCAAAAAACACAATCGCTTTATGACGAGATAGCCTATCGACTAAATCTTTAATTATTTCTTTTTTACTGTCTTTGGTAATCATGATAATAAAAATCTATGGATTAACCATAGACAAAAACGATTTGCCTCGGCAGGAGATTTAATGCATTCGCAACCTGCTATCTATGGCTAATATTTAATTACTTTAATTTTATTCCGTTTTCTTGAATGTGTCAACCCTATTTTAAATACTTATACTTATTTGCATTATGCTCTTCAAAAGTACGACTAAAAATTGTTTCTCCATTTGGAGCTGACAAGAAGAAATTATAGTCTGTATAAATTGGATAAATTGCAGCCTTGATAGATAATAAGCCAGGATTATTAATTGGACCAGGTGGTAACCCTATATTCTGATAAGTATTGTAAGGAGAATCAACTTTAGTGTCTTCAATCGAATAAATCCATTTATCAACATTAAGTATATAAGCAATCGTAGCACAAGATTGTAAGGGATAATTAATACTTAATCTCTTCCAAAAAATCCCTGAAATAATTTGCATCTCATCATATCTTGGCAATTCTTTCTCTATAATACTTGCCATAATAATAATATCATTAATTGTTTTATTTTGTCTCTCTATTTCCGCTACTAAATCTTTATCTAATTTTTGATCAAAATTATCCATCATGGTAACTATAATATCATTTAAATTAGCATTTTTATCAAAGTTATAAGTATCAGGAAATAAATATCCTTCTAATTCTGATTTTTCTAATAATTCACCTGATTTAATCAAGTCAAGATTTGCTAATCTAGCATCAATTTGCCTTAATGTAAATCCTTCTGGAATTGTTACTTTTATTTCACTAGGAAGAACATCTCCTTTAACTATCTTCTTAGAAATTTGACGAATATTAAAAATAGAACTTAAGACATATTCACCTGCCTGTAATTGGGTTGCCCATCCCTTGTACATGATATAACCGTTGAACCATGTTTTACTTCTAATAAGATCAGCTTCATATAGGTTTTGGGTAACTTCCTTTAGTCCTTGTCCCTGATTAATTACAAAAACCTGTTCTTCTGCATCAATGGATAACGGCGTATCAATTTGATAGTCAATATAAAAAACAAAACCAAGCAAACAAAAAAATACAATAATTAAAGTAAGTAGGAAAATAAACTTTTTTTTATTCATTTTAATTTTTATTCTTTAACAAGAGGAACGAAAGAAAAACCAGGATATTCTTTTTCTTCAAATTCGTTATCCCCTTTTTTAATTAATAACCAAATACTATTTTTTATTGGAGTGACTAAACGACCTCCAATCCTTAGTTGATCTTTCCATGCTAATGGAATTTCTTTAGCTGAAGCTGCAGCAATAATCTTATCAAAAGGCGCTTCATTAGACAATCCCTTAGATCCATCATCACAAATAAATTCTACATTTTTAAAATTATACTTAGCTAAATTATTCTGACCAAAATCTTTTAATTCTAAGATTTTTTCAATTGCATAAACAAAACCTTCTTCTTTAACTATATAACTAAGCATCGTGGTTTGCCATCCAGAACCAGAACCAATCTCTAAAATTTTATCACCTTTCATTGGTCGTAATAATTCCAACATAAAGGCTACGGTTAGTGGCTGAGAGATTGTTTGATTATATCCAATTGGAATTGGTGAATTATATTGATTAATAAAATCCTCTCCTTTTGCTTTAACTATTTCTTTAGGCAAAAAATCAGCCCGCTTAATTTTATTAAAAGATTCAATAATTTGCGGGCTCTTAAGATATTTTTGTTCAATCAATTGTTCTATCAATTTGCTCATATTACTTGCCCATTCTTCTTTCTCTCTTTTGATACTCTTTAATTGATTTAGTAAATTCTTTTTTGCCAAAATCAGGATACATAGTATTTGTAAAATAATACTGAGAATTAGCTGTGTGCCACATCATAAAACCAACGCTATTATGTGGATCATTTTCAAGACCAGTTCTAATCAATAAATCAACTGGAGGTAAATCATGAGTCCAAAGATTCTTTTCTAATAATTTTGGAGTTACTTTAAGAGTCTTATCAGCTCTAGTTTCTTTAACAATACCTTTAATTGCAGACATCATTTCATCCGTTCCATTGTAGGCAATAAAAAAATTAAGTATTCTTTTATCATAATTCTGAGTTATTTTTATTAATTCTTTAGCCGTCTTAATTCCACTTTTAGGTAAGAGCTCTTCCCATCGTCCAATTATATTAACCTTGACCTTATTTTCATGTATCTCCTTATTTTTAATACATTTACGAAAATAACTTTCATATAATTTTAAAAGAGCCTTAACCTCCACATTAGAACGCTTAGTTAAATTATTCCAAGATCCACCCCAAAAAGAAAGACAATAGATGCCAAGGTTTAAAGCTACTTTAGATTGTTCTATTCCTATTTTTGCTCCAGCAATATGACCGTATAAAGGAGATAATTTTCTTTTCTTGGCCCAACGCCTATTCCCATCTGGTATAATTGCAATATGCAAAGGTAAATTATCTTTATTCATTTTATTCATCAATTTTAATACTATCATAAGAAAAACCATTAAATCAAGTCATATTATCCACACCTCTATTGACTTTTAAAAATATAGGTATATAATAGAAACATACGTAAGTTTTCTATTCCTTATGCGATTAAGCGTAAGTCAAAAAAATAGAAATTATAAAAGAAAGTCGACTTACGATTTAAGCATATATAAGGAAAAATATGAATAAGAAATTATATGTTGGTGGTTTGCCCTATGAAACCACTGAAGATGCTTTGAAAGAAGCTTTTGCTAAAGCCGGAGCAGTTGAGTCAGCAATTATTATTACTGACAAAATGTCCGGTCGATCAAAAGGATTTGGTTTCGTTGAGATGTCTTCTGATGAAGATGCTCAAAAAGCCATTGATATGTGGAATGGGAAAGAGTTCGAAGGCCGTAGTCTTACTGTCAACGAAGCTCGCCCAATGAAAGAACGTCCACAAAGAGACTTCAATCAAGGTGGAAGAGACAATCGTTGGTAATCTAATTACTAACAAATAAAAATAGCCCTTAGGGGCTATTTTTATTTGTGGAACAATTTCTTTTGGCAGGCGCGGCAGGACTCGAACCTGCAACAAATCGCTTTGGAGGCGATTGCTCTACCGATTGGAGCTACGCGCCCTTACTTCTTCATCTCTTTATGAAGAACATGTTTTTTACACCATTTACAAAATTTCTTCAGTTCTATTTTGTCCTGAATCTTTTTTTTGTTTTTATGAGACCAATAATTGATCCGTTTACATTTAGTACATTGAAATTTAACTAAAAAATCTTGTGACATATATTTTATTCCTTATTTTTTTCCTTGAGCTGAGAGTGGGATTCGAACCCACGACCTTTTGCTTACCATGCAAGTGCTCTACCAACTGAGCTATCTCAGCGTATTTTTATGTGGGCGGTGTAGGACTCGAACCTACGAAGTCCGAAGACGCGAGATTTACAGTCTCGAGCAATTGCCACTATGCGAACCGCCCATGGAGCCGAAGAGAGGAATCGAACCCCCAACCTAGTGTTTACAAAACACTTGCTCTGCCATTGAGCTACTTCGGCGAATTACTCAATATCCATATCATTAATTTTGTTCAAAACCTCTTTAACTCTCTTATCTTTACAACCGAGTTTAATAGACATTTCCAAAGAAGCTTTAGCATCAATATAATTATATTGTTTCCAATAAAGCAATCCCAAAAACTTATATGCTGTAATGTTTTTAGGATTCTCAATAATTAAATCAATCCATTTCTGCTCTTCTTTAATTGGCTTTTTTAATTCACTAATTGAAAGATCTTCATATTCTTCTATCACCTCGTCTTCAATTTTTTCTTTCTCTTCGTCTGTTTTATCTATTTTAACAAAAATAGGTTCTTTTGTGTCTTCTAATATATCATTTTTAGATTCTCTACGTTTTTCTTCTCTATGCTTGATCCATTCTTTTGATTTTTGAGTCATTATCTGCGAACGATTTCTTAGAAAATCAATACATTTACTAAGTAAATTTTCTATTTTTAAAAATATGATTTTTATTTTCCTTAAAAACTTTTCCAAGGAGATTATAAAACTAAGCCAATAATGTTTATAGTCAATTTCAGAAATTTTCTGAAGAATACTTTTTTTTCTATTTAAAATAAATATTTCTTCATCTGATAAACAAGCTAACAAAGAAATCTTTCGATAAACAATAATAACCAGACCAACAAAGCTAGACAATATTAAAATATAAAGAGTTAAATTAAGAATAGACATAAATAATGTATTCTATATAGACAACCTAGCAAACTTACCTATTCTAATATTCTCTCCTAATTTAGCGATTAATTCTTTAATTAAATCGTTAATTGTTTTTTCTACATCTTTAATAAATGGTTGTTCTAATAATTCTTTTTCATCGCTTGGATCCATAGCAGCAATATGCATAGCTAAATCATGAGCCAAGTTTTTAAAATCTTCATTACGAGCAACAAAATCTGTTTCGCAATTTAATTCTAAAATAACACCAACATTACCATTGCTATGAATATATGGTTCAATCAATCCTTGTTTGGTTTTTCTTTCTGATTTATCAAGTGCTTTTTGAACTCCTTTTTTTTCTAATATCTCAATAGCTTTTTTCTCATCTCCTTCTGATTCCTCTAATGCTTTTTTACATCCCATGATTGAAAAACCTGTTTTTTTACGAAATTCTTTAATTTGTTCAGATGAAATCATAATTTTATAATCTTACTTATTTCAACACTTTAACAACTGCGCCTAAAAT
>Ga0268279_1001021_pt1 | contig 16372 bp, 14 predicted proteins | sample saktaG_6_FD_190142 | JGI IMG/M metagenome (GOLD analysis project Ga0268279, IMG submission 190142) | Saline water microbial communities from Sakinaw Lake, British Columbia, Canada - sak_2010_1_5_80m | ecosystem: Environmental > Aquatic > Non-marine Saline and Alkaline > Saline ...
GGGAATACCGGTACCGCTTGATGGCTTTGAGGGCAAGTGTCTCTATGTATGGTTTGAGGCTGTCATCGGTTACCTTTCAGCGACTAAGGAGTGGGCTAAGTCCAGGGGGAACGAGGAGGAATGGCGCTCTTTTTGGCAGGGCGATGTAAAAAGCTATTATTTTATCGGTAAGGATAATATCGTCTTCCATACTATTATCTGGCCAGCAATGCTGATGGGCTATGGCGACCTGAATCTTCCCTATGATGTACCGGCTAACGAGTTCTTAACCATTGAAGGCAGGAAGCTCTCTACCAGCCGCAACTGGGCGGTCTGGCTGCCTGATTACCTATCGCGCTATGACCCTGACCCCTTGCGCTACCTGCTATCCATAAATATGCCAGAAACAAGTGATAGCGATTTCTCGTGGCGCGAGTTCATCCGCCGCAATAATAACGAGCTGGTAGCTACTTATGGAAACTTAGTTCACCGAGTGCTTACCTTCACCTACCGCAGCTTCGACGGCCGTGTGCCAGCGCCCGGAGAGCTTGATACCCGTAGCCAGGATTTACTTAATAAGGCTAGAGATACGCTCGACATAGTGGACAAAACCATTGATAATTGCCATTTTAGGGAAGCAATACGGTCAGCTATGTCCTTGGCTCAGGAGGCTAATCGCTACCTGGATGAGAAATCCCCCTGGAAAACAATAAAGCAAGATAGGCAAGCCGCAGCTACAGCCCTATATGTGGCTATTTCAGTGCTCTCCTACCTTAGAACAGTACTGTATCCCTTTTTACCCTTTAGCTCGCAGAGGTTGCACGAGTATCTAGGTTTTACCGGCAATGTTGAAGATTATGGCTGGTGTCCAACTGTGCCAAAACCCGGGCAAAGGTTACTTTCCCCTGAGCCTCTGTTTTCTAAATTGGATGAGGAGTTGGCAGATGAGGAAACCAGTCGTTTAGGGCATGTCCATTTCCAGTAGATTCGTATACTTAGCTTAATTTATCCAGTATTTGAGAAGGAGGAATCTTGCCGCTAAGTAAAATTTATAAACCCATTCAGCAAGATTTAGCTAAGGTAGAAGATATGATGAAGTCAGTAAGCCAGGCTGACCTCTCATGGCTGCCTAAGCAATTAGCCTATGACCTGAGGAATAGTGGCAAACTAGATGAATTGCTACCCTATAGCCTAAAGAGTGGAGGCAAGAGGATTCGTCCGGCACTCACTCTACTATCGGGCAAGTCCTATAACTATGACCTTGATTACCTGCTGCCGATGGCTACGGCCGTTGAGATTATGCATACTGCTACCCTGGTTCATGATGATGCTATTGACAACTCTTCAGTTCGCCGGGGTAGGTCAACGATTAACAAGGTGTGGGACGATGATAAAGCAATACTTCTGGGGGACTATCTATTTGCTAAGGCAGGAGAGCTGACGGCTACTACTCAGAATCTGCAGGTAATAAAGCTACTCTCCCAAACCCTGATGACTATTACCAGCGGGGAGTTAGCTCAGAGCTTCAGCGCTTTTAATCTGGAGCAAACTCGCCAGCAATACCTGCACCGGATTATCAGTAAAACCGCTTCTCTATTCTCTTTGGCTACAGAGTCAGGGGCTATTTTAAGTCAAGCTCCGAGCAAGTCGGTCAAGGTTCTAAAAGAGTATGGCTATAACCTTGGTATTGCCTTTCAAATTGTGGATGATATTATGGACTTTATTGGCACCGAGGAGGAAATGGGCAAGCCTGTAGGCTCAGATTTAGCTCAGGGCACCCTTACCCTGCCCGCAATGTTTCTTTTCGAACGCTATCCTGAAGATAATCCAGTAAAAGAATTATTTCAAAATAGAGATAAGCAGAAAAATATAAAGCTGGCAATAGGATTAGTTCGTAGCTCGTCAATTGTTCAAGAATGCTATCAATTTGCCTCAGATTATTGTGCTAAGGCTTGCCGTAATCTTAACCAGTTACCAGACAATGCCAGTCGCCAGTCGTTAATAAATTTAGCCAATTATGTAGTAGTGCGAAAAAGATAGCAGCATACTGATTAGTCCCCCCATGTTAGTTCAACACCCAGAAGTTCTAGTCTGAAGCGCCTCTCCTGAGAGTAATAGCTGCCACGATAGAGATAGCAACAGCAAAACCAACCAGCACTGCCAGTTCAACACCCACATCAATCAAGTTCTCGCCACTAAGCATAATATTCCTGAGCCCATCCACAGCATAGGTTAGCGGCAATATTGTTGATAACCACTGAAGGTAATCCGGCATTTGTTCTACCGGCCAGATAACACCACAAAGGAATATCTGAGGAATAATGATTAGAGGAATAAACTGAACCATCTGGAACTCGTTTCGAGCGAAGGTTGATATAAAGATGCCCAAATTAACCGCTCCGGTTATCACCACGATTTGAAAGACAAAAATCTGCCACAAATCCCCGTGATAAGTAACATCCAATACATAAATAGTAAACAGAAGAATGATTAATGTCTGTACCAGAGCGAAGATAAAAAAGCCAAATAAATAGCCTATTACTATATCCAGGCGTGATACCGGCGATGCCATCAGGCGTTCCATAGTACCTTGAGAGCGTTCCCTAAGAAAGCTGATGCCGGTTAGTAGGAATCCAAAGAATAGAGCCAGTGTCGCCAGTAGTGCCGGGGCTATATAGTCCAGAACATGACTTTCCGGGAAGCTTAATCCGATAAGGCTCATTACTACCAAGGGCACAATCAAAATCAATGCCATTGTTCTGCGGTCTCGTATTAGCTGACGCATAACCCTGGCAGCAATAGTAAACACTCGACTAGGCATCTTCTTTCTTTCTCCCACCGTGGACAAAGTAAAGAAAGGCATCCTCCAGAGTAGCTTCAGGGTGTCCCGTAGCTTGCCTTAACTCAGTGGGGGCACCTTGAGCAATAACCTTACCATCACGCATAAAGGCAAGGCGGTTACAATGGGCAGCATCATCCATGGTATGGCTGGAGATAATAAGAGTGGCACCTTGCTTAGTCAGGGCAGTAAAGTATTCCCAAAAGGTAACCCTTAGCTCAGGGTCAAGACCGACGGTAGGCTCATCGAGGAAAAGCAAAGGTGGGTTATGAACTATAGCACAAGCCAGGCTAACCCTCTGCTTCATCCCACCACTCAATTTCACCACGGGATTATGGCGCTGCGCCCACATATCAACCAGTCTAATTACTTCTTCCACCCGCCTGCTTCGCTCAGTTTTATCAGTCAGTCGATAGATGCGAGCAAAGAATTCCACATTCTGTATAACTGATAGTTCACTATAGAGTGAGTGCAACTGCGGCATATAGCCGATAAGGTGAGCCATTTTCCTGGATGGTTTCTGCCCTAATATGCGGATGCTGCCAAATCTTGGTCTAAGCAGACCAACCAGCAACCGAATCAGTGTAGTTTTTCCAGCCCCATTGGGGCCAAGCAGGCCAAAGCTTGTTCCTCTTGGTACCTGAAGTGACAGCTCATCAATCACCTTTAGGTTATTGTAGCTGAATGAGACCTTATCTATCTCTACTGCTGGTCTATCAAATTGATGCATGGTGCATTTTTTGCTTTAACTATTCTGCCGTAACTAAAACGCTACCGTCCTCGTAAGCTTCCCTTTTCTGTGTAGGTAATTTCTGCTTGAACTGGTCGATAGCATACTGGCAGGCAGCAAAGCCCTCCGCGCGGTGGGCAGAGGCTATGGCAACAACCAGATTAATGTCACCCACTTTTAGTTTGCCTATTCGGTGGCATATAGCCACATTGTTTACCTGCCATTTTTGCCTGATTTCGCTGGCTATCCCCTGTAACTCATTTGCGGCAGTTCCTTTAGCATCTTTATATTCCACCGAAAGAACCTGCTTACCTTGAGAATGATTACGAATCAAGCCAACATAGGTAACCACACAACCACTACTATCAGTCTTAATTTTATTAACTACAAGCTCAGGGGAAATAGGCTTTTCTGTAATCTCAATCACGCCAATATTACTCTCCTTACCCATTATTTAGATAACGGTCTCTCTTGCCAGAGGTCTTTGGGAAGCCTGACCCATTCTTGATTAGCTGGAAGCCGGGGCTTGTTTCGGGATAAGTCGGGGGGAGACTCTAGTTTTCCTGGACACGGGCTTGGCTTTGGCTTCAGTTGAAGCCGTTACTGGCGTGGGAACGGGTGTAGTTGTAGCTTCTGGTACATCCGCCGCGGCCGGTTCATTAAATAGTGCTTCGAGCTCATCACCCTCTAAGGTCTCTCTGGCAATAAGCTCCTCCGCAATGTGCTTTAGTATTTGCTTATTTTCGGTCAGAACCTTCTTGGCTACTCTATGAGCGTTTCGGATAATCTTAGTGACTTCTTCATCAATGGTGTCGGCTACCTTATCACCGTAGTCCTTCTGCTCAGCGATTTCGCGACCGAGGAAGACCATCTCCTGCTTATCACCAAAGGTTCGTGGTCCCAGCTTATCACTCATACCAAAATCAGTAACCATCTTGTGGGCAAGCTCGGTTGCCCGCTTAATGTCATCAGAAGCCCCGGTTGTCATCTCATTAAAAATAAGTTTCTCAGCAGCCCGTCCCCCGAGCAGCATAGCTAATTCGTCATTAAAATAAGAGCGCGTCGGTAGGTATCGATCTTCTGTTAGTGGCTTGGTATAACCAAGCGTCATCCCTCGAGGTATTATGGAGATTTTGCGCGGTGAGTCAGCATTGGGCAGCATTTTAGCGACAAGGGCATGTCCCGCCTCATGATAGGCAGTAATTTCTTTCTCCTTAGGATTTATCCGCCGGCTCTTCTTCTCCGGACCGGCAATCACCCGGTCTATAGACTCTTCAAGTTCATCCATCTCAATAGTTTTTTTATCTCGCCTGGCAGCCAGAATAGCTGCCTCATTGACCAGGTTAGCCAGGTCGGCACCACTAAAACCGGCTGTCTGTTTAGCCAGCACCTCTAAACTGACTGATTCATCCAGCGGTTTGCCGTTGGTGTGAATCTTAAGGATTGCCTTACGGCCGTTAATATCCGGCCGGTCAAGGATTATCCGCCGGTCAAAGCGACCAGGACGAAGTAAAGCCGGGTCAAGTATATCCGGCCGGTTAGTAGCCGCCAGAATAATTACGCTGGTATTGGTGTCAAAGCCATCCATCTCCACCAGAATCTGGTTGAGGGTTTGCTCTCTCTCATCATGGCCGCCACCCAACCCAGCACCACGATGACGACCTACAGCGTCAATCTCATCAATAAAGATAATGCACGGAGTATTGCGTTTAGCCTGGTCAAAGAGGTCGCGCACCCTTGAGGCACCGACACCGACAAACATTTCTACAAATTCGCTACCACTGATAGAAAAGAAGGGTACTCCGGCTTCACCGGCTATTGCCCGAGCCAATAGCGTCTTTCCTGTACCTGGTGGACCTATTAGCAGCATGCCTTTCGGAATGCGCGCCCCCAGAGCTTGGAACTTCTCACGCGATTTGAGGAAATCTACTACTTCATGCACCTCTTGCTTGGCTTCCTCTATCCCGGCTACATCATCAAAGGTTACTGTTGGTGTATTAGCCGGAAACAACCGGGCTCGGCTACGACCAAAACTCATAGCCTGCTTATTAGCTCCTTGTGCCCGGCGAAACAGAAAGAACAACAAGCCGCCAATGAATATAAGAGGGAGAAAGCTAAGCAGCAATCCACCCCACTCAAATCCTGATGGCTCTACTGTGTAATCTACCCCTTCAAGATTAAGCCCAAGTTCTTTAAGGTCAATATAATTAAGATAGCCTATAATTGCCCTTAGTTCTGTACCATCAACAGTAGTAATAAGCAGCATATCCTCGTCTATTACAAGCTTCTCAATCTCATTTCCTTGCGACATAGTTATAGCTTCGTCTAAGCTGATTTCAGTAGGTTCTCCAGATGCAAACAGGAATTGAGAGAAAAGAGCTATTCCAACGAGTATAACAGCTATATATATTAAACTCTTCCAATTCAGTTTCATCCCTCACCCCTAACAGTAATTAACTCTCAGTTGAACTCACTCATATTATAGCAGAGATAGTAGTAAATGGGAAAATAAATCCAGTAATTGTTTCCCAAGACGATTGATGTTAGTCAGTTTTCGGCAAGGTATTGTAGGTCGCCTGCAAAAGCAGAGCATCCTCTTCCAGATTGGGACTTTCGCAGATAACAATGCCCTTGACATCATAATCTTTGAGTGCTTTAAGGAGTTCAGCATACTGAAAATCTGACTCCTTCAGGTTTAGATGCTTTATTTCTCCCTTTTCCCCGTAGGCAATACCAGCAACGTGAATATGCATATTATCCAGGGCAGCTCGGCCTAATTTCTCTTTGACTTGTAGCAGGATAGAGGTAAACTCAGGATAAGAATTGAAGCCCCCGGTTCGGGCATGCCAGTGAGCAAAGTCCATACAGATGCCTAATCCTTCTAATTCGGTACATAAGTTGAGTATTTCCTCCACGGTTCCGAACTGACTGTGCTTACCCATAGTTTCTGGTCTAATACATACCCGATTATTTTCCTCTTTAAGCTGTGTCAGTGTTTCCCTCAAATATTTTTTTACCGTATTATAGGCTTTTTCAGGTGAATCGCCGAGATAAAAAGCAGCGTGAAAAACAATACTCTCAGCCCCACACAATAAAGCGATACGGGCTGTTTGCAGTAATCTTTCCTGGCTGGCCTTTATCTTTTCTGACTGATGAGCGTTAAAGTTGATAAAGTAAGGAGCGTGGGCCGACAGCTTTACTCCTGTCCTAGCTGCCGTTTCGGCTACTGAGTGAGCACCCGCTTCACTCATTCCTACCCCCCGCACAAACTCCATCTCCATGCAGCCCAGCCCAAGCTCAGCGATACGCTCAATACCTGATTGGGTGGATTTAATTTTGGTGCTGCGGGGAATACCGGCCGTCCCAAAAAGCAACCCCACCATTTACTCCTGTCTCTTTAACTTTCCGAAGTAATTCACATATAGTATAGCAGAATAGTTGAGGTTAACAAAAATATTGTCGCCATGCTCAGCTAATTGCTTAACATTCGCTGCAAATCACAGGAAAGTAAACACTATAGTAAATTAGTAAGCAAGGTAGACTGTTGGTTAAAAATAAAGTCAAAAAAGCTTGACTTTTGCCATTTGACAAATTATAATGCTGATTATGAACGATAATAGTAATAGTGATCTAGGTAAAATAATCAAGCAGCAGAGAGTTACAGTACCGCTAACACTACAGGAGCTTACAGCTAAATCAGGCGTGTCTTCATCACACCTGGGTCGCATCGAGAGAGGTGAGCGCTTCCCCTCGGCTCATGTTCTGCGAAAGATCGCTAGACCCTTAGACTTTGAGGAGGACGAGCTACTTACTTTAGCTGGTTACCTGTCTCCTCAACCCCGCCGGATAGCTGAAGAAAGCCCGGGCTATAGTGGTAGACGAGTAGACCCCTATGTAGCCAGAGTGTTAGCCCAAGAGCCAGTTGATACGCAGCGCGCTGTCATCGGCATTCTCACTATCTTAAAGAGCCTTGCCAAGAGCATAGTCAAGGAAAATCCTTAACAGCGAGTTTGAGTAATGCTCACCCCGGGCAAAAGTTCTTATGCTGAGTTTATAATTCTCTTTGTCCTCCTGAACAAATGACCTTATTGTATAGGATGGTTTATCAACTCTATCCCCTTTATCCCCTTCCCCTTAATAAGGAGAAGGGGAACATAGTTTCTTTAGAGGGGCGTAGCCCCTCTAAAACTTCCTGATAACACCTCAGAAGAATGAGGAACAGGGCATAGGGGATGAGATTGATAAACACTCTTTATGAGATTCCTTCTTGATAAATGTATGCCTTAGGAGTATAGTTTAGCTTAAGATAATAGAAGCGAGTAAGAAAATTTGAAGCTTTTTGTTGAGCCTAGTGCCTCATTACTATTAACCAAGATAAGCGATTTTCTCACCGAGCAGGATATCCAATCATATGTTGTTGGTGGGTTTGTACGTGATGTGTTGCTGAGGAGAAATACGGCTGATATTGATATTGCTGCCACGGCAAATGCACTGGAAATTGCTCCCAAGTTAGCTACTGCTCTTGGTGGTAAGTATGTCCCGTTGGATAGGATAAATAGGGTGGGCAGGGTGATTCTGGTTAATAAGGAGGAACCCTCAACTAAAGGTCAATGGAAGCTTGATTTCTCTACAGTGAAGGGCACCATTGAGCAAGACCTGGCACAGCGTGACTTCACTATAGATGCCATAGCGGTTGACCTTAGCCAGTTAGGGAAGGACTATACGGATGTTTCACTTATAGACCCCTTTAATGGCTGGGATGACCTTCACCAGGGTGTGATTCGGACTGTTGCCGAGACAGCTTTTGAATCAGATGCGGCTCGCCTACTGCGGGCGGTGCGTTTGGCTGCTGAGCTTGGTTTTAGTATTGACAAAGAGACCGAGGCTCTAATTCAACGCCAGTCTTACCTTATAGCTAGAGTAGCTGGCGAGCGAGTAAGAGAGGAGCTACTCCGACTATTGACTATTCCTCAAACCGGACACCTTCTGCCCTACCTTGATAAATTGGGTTTAATCACAGCGATGATTCCAGAGCTGGCTCAGACAAAAGGGATTGAACAACCCAAAGAGCACTTCTGGAATGTTTTCGACCATTCTCTTGAGACAGTGATTGCTGTTGACTTCCTGCTCAGGCAGGGAGCTTGGGAGCATACTAGTGAGGAGGTCTTAGCTGCCACCCCGTGGTCAGCAGAGCTGGCTCAGCACTTTGCCCTTGAGGTTAGTAGCGGCAGTACCAGAAGGTTACTACTTAAACTGGCAGCACTTCTTCACGATGTTGCCAAACCTCGGACTAAAGCCATTGATGTCGGGGGTCGGATGCGCTTTCTAGGTCATGCCAAGGAGGGGGCAATAATAACAACTGCTATCCTAGAAAGGCTGAGGTTTAGTGCCAAAGAAGTAAAACTGATGGAAACTATGGTGAGGTATCACCTCCGCCCGGGGCAGATGAGTCAAGATGGATTTCCTTCACACCGGGCTATCTATCGTTACTTTCGTGATACTGGAGAGGCTGGCGTTGACATACTATTTTTGAGTCTGGCTGACCATTTAGCCACCAGAGGCCCGCAGCTAAATATGACTCACTGGCAGAGGCATAGCCAGACAGTAGACTATGTATTGACTCAGCGCTTTGAGCAGGAGGCTTTGGTTGTCCCTCCTAAGCTGGTTGATGGGCATGATTTAATCAATATCTTTGGTATGAGCCCGGGACCTAAAATCGGAGAATTGCTGGAGCAAGTACGTGAAGCACAAGCCTCAGGAGAACTAGCTACCAGAGAAGAAGCTCTATCTTATATCCGTGAACGTCTATTGAGTAAGGCAGCGTGAAATAGATATGCCTAGAAGAAAAAGGCTGGTTTTTATAATAGTATTAATAATTTTCGCCCTCGCTTTGTCTATAGTTTTACCTATTAATGAGGGGGTGTTGGGCAAGAGAGGAATACGACTAGGGCTCGACTTGCAGGGTGGTATTCACGTGGTTTATAAGGCTGACCTATCTTCGGTGGAGTCAGGTGAGAGGGATAACGCTATAGAGGGAGTGATAGCAGTTCTTGGTAACCGAATTAACCCAATGGGAGTAACCGAGCCAGTTATTCAAAAACAAGGCGACGACCGAATTGTGGTTGAACTGCCCGGGCTTAGCATTACTGATAAAGAGAAGGAAAGCCTCTCCCGTGTGGCAATACTGGAGTTTGGGGAACTGGCCGCCGATGAAGAGGAAGCGAAGTGGGAAAACGAGCGGGGTAGATGGAAGCCAACTACGGCAATAATTGACGGGGAAGAAAAGGCACTCTCCAGCCGATACTTCAAGGAGAATACCTATATATACCACAATGAAAGGACAGGCGAAATAGAGCTAATATTTGAATGGGATGAAGAGGGGAGTAAGCTATCCGAAGAAATTACCGGCCGCCTTATAAATAAACCCATGGGCATTTTTGAGGGTAACGAACCCTTAAGGGGAGATGATGAACGCTCCATTGCCCCTATTGTTCAGACGACGATTACGAGCAGCGGTAGAATTACAGGGCTGAGCTTGAATGAGGCTACACGGCTATCTAAACAGTTGAATGCCGGCCGCTTACCTGTGCCTCTTGAAATAATCTATGACCAAACTGTGTCTCCCATACTAGGCGCTGATTTCATTGATATGAGCCTCACGGCAGGGCTGATTGGGATAGTATTGGTTATGTTATTTATGACTCTCTACTACCGCCTGCCCGGGCTTATGGCCAGCCTGGCTTTAGTCTTCTATGGAGCACTGGTGCTGGCATTATTCAAGCTGATACCGGTTACCCTCACCCTGGCTGGTATCGGTGGCTTTGTCTTATCTATAGGCATGGCAGTAGACGCCAATGTCCTCATTTTTGAGCGGATGAAGGAGGAACTTAGAGCTGGGCGGACGCTGGGAGCAGCTATTGAGGCTGGATTTAATCGCGCCTGGACAGCTATCAGGGATAGCAATATAACTACTTTTATTGTCTGCGGCATTCTGTATTGGTTAGGCAGCAGTATTGTAGCCAGTGCCCCGGTAATGGGCTTTGCCTTAACCCTTTTTATCGGCGTGGCGGTAAGTATGTTTACCGCTATTGTGGTTACCCGAACTCTGCTGCGCCTATTCGTAGGCACTCGCTTGGCACAGCGGATCCCGCTATTTAGCGTACACGCAGGAAAAGATAATGTTTGATATTGTCGGCAAAAGATTCTGGTTCTTTCTTCTTTCAGGTGCGGTTATCCTTATTGCTATTATTTCTCTGGTAACCTTTGGCCTCAAACTTGGGATTGAATTTAGCAGTGGCTCTATAGTGACGGTGGGCTTTGAGCAGGAAGTAGACCAGGATGATTTGAAGCAGGAACTAGCCAGTTTAGGCTATACCAATGCCCTCATCCAGCATACCGGCGGGGGAGATTTTATCATTCGCACCCACGAATTAACTAGTGAAGATAAAATAAGCCTTGAGGATGCCCTGGCCGAAAAGTTTGGGCATCTTAGCGAAACGGAATTTAACTCGGTATCGCCAATGATAGCCGCGGAGACGACGCAGAATGCAGCTATCGCCGTAGCTGTAGCCGCAGTTGGCATACTACTTTATATCACCTGGGCATTCCGCAGAATGCCAAAACCCTTCCATTATGGTACCTGTGCCATAATAGCCCTGCTGCATGACGCACTAGTGGCATTAGGGGTTTTCTCCATTCTCGGTGGCATATTGGACTGGGAAATCAACTTGATGTTTATTACTGGCGTTTTGGCTGTTATTGGCTATAGTGTGAATAACACTGTTGTCGTTTTTGATAGAATACGCGAAAATTTGAGGGAGGATGTGAGAGTCGATTTTACAATTGTGGTAAATAACAGCCTAGTTGAGACCCTGAGCCGCTCGTTGAACACTAGCCTAACCACACTATTTGTAGTATTGGCTCTGCTATTCTTTGTCGGAGCATCAATTCAGAATTTCGCTGTAGTGCTACTGGTTGGCATTATTGCTGGAACTTTCAGTTCACTCTGTATCGCCCCTCAACTACTGGTGGTCTGGGAGAAAGGTGAATGGAAAAGGTTTATTCAGTGGCTACCCCTACCTGTAGTAAAGGCTAAAGGCAGGTGACGGGTAATGTTTTCCACTCGAATTGGTGTAGCTAGGCTTTCTATTGCAGTTGTAATTGGGCTGGTTGCGCTCAAGGTTGTGGTGGCAACTATGACCGGGAGTATCAGCATTTTGGCTCAAGCAGCGGATAGTTTCCTTGACTTGTTTGCTATATTAGTTACCTTCTTAGCTATAGTTGTGGCTGCCAGACCTGCCGATGAGGAACACCCTTTTGGTCATGGTAAAGTAGAAAACATCGCTGCCATAATACAAGCAATGCTGATTTTTACTGCTGGTGGTTTGATAATCTACTCAGCAGTACGCAGGATAATAGCAGGCACGACGATAGAGCTGACTGAAGCCGGAATAGGGGCAATGTTGGTTTCCATAATAGTCAGTATCTTCCTTTCCCGCCATCTGCTCAAGGTATCGCAGATTACAGATTCAATATCACTGGAGGCAAGTGCTCGCAATATTGCCGCTGATGTCTACTCTGCTGCGGGAGTGCTGATAGGGTTAGTGGCTATACGCTTTACCGGGATTAGTATTCTCGACCCTATTATTGCGTTGGCAGTTGCTCTGCTTATCCTAAAAGCAGGTTATAATGTAATGAAGAAGTCATTTGGGGGGCTGCTGGATGTTAGGCTACCGAAAGCAGAGGAAGCTGAGATAAAATCTTGCATTATAGAACATTATTCTGAGCTAGTAGGTTTTCATAACCTGCGTACTCGTAAGGCAGGAAAGCAGCGTTACATAGACCTACATTTAGTAATGCCTAAGAATGCTAGTGTGGATGAAGCACACAGGATGTGTGACCATTTGGAGCAGGATATAGAGAATAGGCTGCATTATACCAGTGTAACCATTCATGTTGAACCCTGCAGCATAGAGTGCGAGGAGTGCCAGGTTCCTTGCAGCCTGCGTAAGAGAAACACTTAAGGTAAGTTGTGTATTTCTTTTATTTTCTTAATCAGCGGAGCAATGCTGGGTGCCTCAACTCTACGTGCCGGTTGACCTAGCGGGTCTTCAATAGTGGTGTTACCTAGAAGCATGTCAAAGGTGGCTTTTATTGAGGCAGCTAACGCCGTGAGATTATAGCCACCCTCCAGACTGAAGACCAGACGACCATTACACAGCTCATCACCTAATCCCTTGATAATCTTTACCATTTGAGCAAAGCCAGTGACACTTACCTGCATCAGAGCCAGTTCATCAGCCCAGTGAGTATCATAGCCAGCAGAGACCAGGATAAACTGAGGCTTAAACCGTATAGCCGCTGGGACGATGATTTGCTCAAAAACTTCTAGATATTCGGTATCACCACTGCCGGCTGGTAGTGGTATATTGATAGTAGTTCCTTCAGCTGTCCCATTACCAGTTTCTTCAATGCTACCTGTTCCCGGGTAGAAGGGATACTCGTGGGTCGATATGTAAAGCACGTGGGGGTTATCATAGAAAGCAGCCTGTGTTCCATTACCATGATGCACATCGAAATCAACGATAAGGATACGTTCTAGTTTATAGTTAGCCAGAGCATATTTAGTGGCGATAGCCAAATTATTGAATAGACAGAAGCCCATAGCTCGCTTATAGGTGGCATGGTGTCCCGGTGGTCTAACCAAGGCAAAAGCACTATCCACCTCTCCATTCATAACTGCTTCGGTTGCCCTGATGACACCACCAGCGGCATAAAGGGCAGCCTCGTAGGAGTCAGCCGACATCCCAGTATCAGCATCTAGCCAGCCACCACCTCTTTGAGCAACGTCCTGAATGTGTGATATGTATTGCTCATCGTGCACGAGTGACAATTCCTCAATGGAGGCAGCACGAGGTTTAATGGGTGTCAGTTGCTGCTTAAGCCCGGTCTTTTCAAGGTGAGTAATGATTGCTTCTAGCCTCTTAGCGTTTTCTGGATGTTGCCCTGTGTCGTGCTTGAGGTAGATGGGGTCATAGACATAGCCTACTTTCATAATCTATATCACCAAAAGAATGCCTTTAACGATAAACTGCCCTCCAAAATATAGAAGGGCTACACTTAAGACAATAAATATCCATTCCTGTAGTCTCTGGGCCAGGAACGAGTGTGTTTTATAGACCGTGAAGGAAACCAGAGACAGCCAGACCAGGTCACACAGCCAGTGAACCACAATAAAGAGGATTAATCCCTGCGGACTGAATTCAAGGAAGGTCATAAGCAGCAAACTACCCACCGTTACCCACCACACCAGAAAAAAGGGGTTAAGCCCACTCATAAGGATACCAGCGACAAAGGCACTATAAGATGTGTCCTTACCCCCCCGAGCCACCTCCTTGCGGGCACGGAACAGGCCGATACCCATCCAGATAATCACGCCACCGCCCAGTACGCTGAGCACCAGCTGCACAACTATGTCCTGAAAGAACTGGGCGGCGCCAAAGTATATGAGCAATATCAGGGGGACTTCGATAACGGCGTGTCCCAGTGAGACTTGAGCGCCGACCCATGGTGATTTATAGCTCTTGGCCAGAGTCATGGTAAACATGGGGCCCGGTGCCATCACACCTGACAATGAAGTTATAACAACAGTCCCCAATGCCGTCAGCATAAAAGTCCTTAAAATAGAAGGTGGCTTATTTAAATTCCATTATAGCACTACTCATCCCTTATATCTCACTCTTGGTTTGAGTTCATTGCCTTGATGAATTATACTTTGGTTTAAGAGACTTGGGTGAGCATTCAATTGCTCAGGGACAGAAGAAGTGTCGTTAGATTTAACTAAGGTTGTTTTGCAGGTTGGAGGCATGGTTGCCAGACTGAAGGCTGGCGTCGAGGAAAGGCAGAAGCGCCTTCAGCATGCTTTGGATGTTCTCCGTAACCAAGCTAGCAACCTTGATTATTTAACAAAGAAGATTGCGGCGAGCAAGACTACCTGGCTGGTGGCTGGTCTAGTAGATGGGCTTGACCAGCACTATAAAGCATTGCCTATCCCTACAAAATTCACCATACTTGCTACTGATGGCTCTCATATTGATGTTGACCGCCATAAGTCAACAAGGTGCTATTTAATAAACATAGGCACTGTAATTCTTCATTACGGCGCCTCCCCTAGTGCAACCCTTGATAGTTTTCCCCATCTCTATTCCGGGGATGAAGACCTGGTTATTTCGCCAACCGGAGTTAGAGGTCGTGAGCAACCAATAGAAGGCACGCTTCTAGGTATCAAGCGCAGTGTAGACGAGTGCCACCAATTGGCTGAACTAGCGGCAGAGCTACCACAGGATAATCTAACCCTGGCACTACTTGATGGCTCACTTATTCTGTGGGGTCTAGAAGCTTACCCTGAATTTGTCACCGAGGCACTGCTGGATAAGGGCTTTCTAGGCTACCTTGATGATATGAGGAGGCTTAATAATGGCAAGAAGCTTGCCCTCGCCAGCTACATTAGCTTTCCTCGCGGCACCGATGTAGTTAATGCCCTGCGGGTGGCTCTTTGCCCTCATGACCCGGCTGATTGCGACCGCTATTGCCCCTCTAATAAGGCAAGGGAATGTGATACGGTGGCTGGCGTTCGAGACCGAGAGCTATTCTCAAATTTACTGGGGCAGGGGGAACGGTCAGCCATCTTTGCCAGTCAGTCATTTATTGTCCAGAAGCATTATGGGGTGCATCAGGTCTATTTTTTCTATATCAAAGTAGATGATGAAATAGCCAGGGTTGAGCTTCCGCAGTGGGTGGCGATGGATGAGAATCTGCTCAATCTAGTTCACACCCTAGTTTTAGACCAGTGCCAGCGAGGGCAGGGATACCCGGTAGCGTTAAGCGAAGCTCATGAAAAGGCAGTGGTAACCGGGGTAGATAGAGAAGAGTTCTGGCAACTGGTAGAATCATTTCTGGTTGATGAGCATCTACCCAGCCTTAGCTCAGCCAAGAGCCGAAGCAAAAGAACACGGTGGGTTTAAACAGGATTTGTGGAAAAATTAGTATCCTAATCAGAGACAATTTCAGGAGACTAAAACACAATCCCTCATAAGAATGTTTAACTTGTAACCGTCGTACTTGCCCTGCGCCGTTACTGTTTGTCCTGGTGCCAATCGCCTTAGTTGAGCTCCATATTTCCTGTCAAAGGTGCACCGGACATTCCACTGTGCTTTCTTTTCAGCACTAGCTAGAATAATATAGTAAATGCCATGAACATCGTTAACTGTTATTCTGTCCACTACACCCGTTACCGTAAGAGTCTTATCCGCGAGCTTGGCATCTGCCGCCACCTCATCTACACTATAAGCTGAATACAATTCTTCAACAGTTATCCCGCCTGCGGCTGACGCCGGCTTGGGTTGCGGTACAGGCACTGGTTGTGGCGCTGGCTCAGGCTCAGGCTCAGGCTCAGGCTCTGGTTCAGGTTCAGGCTCAGGCTCAGGCTCAGGCTCAGGTTCTGGTTGTGGCGCTGGCTCGGGCTCAGGTTCTGGTTGTGGCGCTGGCTCAGGCTCAGGCTCTGGCTCAGGCACAGGCGCTGGTTCAGGTACAGGCACTGGTTGTGGCTCTGGCTCAGGCACAGGCGCTGATTCAGGTACAGGCTCTGGTTGTGGCGCTGGCTCAGACGCTTTCTGCTCATCCAGTTCCCCTTCTTTCAGTTGCCTATAAGTTTTCGGTATCTTTTTATAAGACTTCGATAACAGGGGATAACCACACCATTGGCAGGCCCAGTCCTCAGTTCTTTCAGCCGTTTGACCACAATTGGGGCACTTTCGCATTGAACA
>Ga0268279_1001022_pt1 | contig 16369 bp, 18 predicted proteins | sample saktaG_6_FD_190142 | JGI IMG/M metagenome (GOLD analysis project Ga0268279, IMG submission 190142) | Saline water microbial communities from Sakinaw Lake, British Columbia, Canada - sak_2010_1_5_80m | ecosystem: Environmental > Aquatic > Non-marine Saline and Alkaline > Saline ...
TTTTTGTTTCTGGAGATAGCTTTTGATAGAGTTCTTGGATTTTCTTTTTTTGCTCTTTGATACTTAAAACTTCCCGGCGAATCCGGGCTTTTTCTTGACGGACATGTTTTTTTAATGATTTTGGCATTCTTTTTTTCATCTATTCTCCTTTTGATTCTAATCTTTTTACTACTTCTTGTCCAGAGACCCGCCTCATACTCAAGAATTTTGTATTTTTTCATACTCTTCCCTGACTACCTCCCTGTCATCCCAAGGAACCTTTTTGCCACGAGCTTCAACTATCCAGGGCTCACAACCCTTACCGGTAATTACTACCACATCTCCTGCTCGAGCTAATTTTAATGACCATTTAATTGCTTCTCTTCTGTTTAGTATCTTTTTAGCTTTTTCTCCTACTCCCATGGCAACCTGTTCTATAACTTCCATCGGGTCTTCATCATACGGATCTTCATTGGTCACTATTACTTCTTCACAAAATCTCCCGGCAATTTCTCCCAGAATTGGTCTTTTCCATTTGTCTCTTCCCCCGCCGCAAGCTCCTAAAACCGCTATCATTTTCCCCGTTTTCGGCTTAAGGGTTTTGTAAACTTGCTCTAGGGCATTGGGAGTAAAGGCATAATCAACAAAAACTTTAAATGGCCTAGATATCACTTCTTCCATTCTGCCAGGAATCCCTTTCACCTCTTTTATTGCTAGGCTGCAAATATTTAAGCCTATCCCTTGTGACAGACCAACACAAACTGCTGCCAAGGCATTATACTTATTGAATTGGCCCGGCAAAGAAATCTCCAAGTCAATATCCTCAGCCGAGATGACAGAGGCGAAGCCTCCTTCATTTTTGAGCGAGGATTTGCCTCCTTTAATTGTGTAACCGTATTTCTTTTTGGCGAGAAACTGTAAAAAATAGTCAGTATTTTCATCGTCTAGATTTATGACATGGATATTTTTTGTCGCTTGAAAGAGCTTTCCTTTGGCTTTTTTATAATTTTCAAATCCTTTATGGGATTCAATATGTTCAGGCGTTAAATTAGTAAAAACCGCTGCCTCAAAATCAATAAACTTGTGACGATGCTGTTTTATTCCTTCGGAAGTCACCTCTAAAACTACGTACTGACAATTCTTTTTTACCGCTTCCTTCAAAAATTTCTGGAGCTTGAAACGGCCAGGCATTGTCATTTTAAGAGTATTAGGTTTTTCCTCTTTGCCGATTTTAAACTTTATTGATGACAAAGAAGCCACCTTAAAACCTGCCCTCTCTAAAATCTTGGTTGCTAAATTAACTACTGTTGTTTTCCCGTTGGTGCCAGTTACTCCGATTACTTTTATTTTTCTGGAAGGAAAGCCAAAGAGAACAGCTCCCAAAAGCGCCAGGAAAAAATGGTACCAACTTAACAAAAAAGAAGGAAGGAGTTTTCTCAATAAAGACATCATATATTTTATTTTAACTTAAACTTGAATAAAGGTGAAATTTAAGATAAATTTAATCCGATGTTTCAGTTAGAGTCTAAATATAAACCAACGGGCGATCAGCCACAAGCGATTGAGAAACTGGCAAAAAATCTAAAAGCCGGCGTTAAGCACCAGGTGCTTTTGGGAGTTACAGGATCCGGGAAAACATTTACTATGGCCAAGGTTATTGAGAGAACAAAGAGGCCTGTTTTAATCATATCTCATAATAAAACTCTGGCTGCACAGCTGTATCAGGAGTTTAAAGAGTTTTTCCCGAAAGACGGAGTCCATTATTTTGTTTCTTATTATGATTATTATCAACCCGAGGCCTATATCCCCCAGTCAGACACTTACATTGAAAAGGACTCCCGGATAAATGAAGAGATTGACAGATTAAGGCATACTGCCACCCAAGATTTATTATCCAGAAAAAACGTAATTGTCGTAGCTTCTGTTTCTTGTATCTATAATATCGGATCGCCTGAAAACTATCAGAAGGTTTCTTTAAAATTAAAACAAGGGCAAGAGATCAAAAGAAGGAATTTGATCTCCCATTTAACTGCCTTGCAATATCAGAGAAATGATATTGATTTCAAGCCCGGCACCTTCAGAGTCAGGGGTGAAGTAATTGAAATCTATTTAGTCACTGGCCAAGAGATAGTTAAAATCGAGCTGTCTGGCGATAAGATTATAAAGCTCCAGCCCTCCCAGGTCAGGCTTTATCCTGCTCACTTTTGGGTTGCTCCTCAAGAAAAATTAACTTTTTCAATTGAGAATATAAAATTAGAACTGCAGGAGCAATTAAAGGGATTAAGAGAAAAAAATAAACTACTAGAAGCTCAGAGGTTAGAACAAAGGACAAATTATGATTTGGAAATGCTCAGAGAAACCGGCTACTGCCACGGCATAGAGAATTATTCAAGGCATCTGGAATTCAGAAACCCTGGCCAAGCCCCCTTCTCCCTGATGGAATACTTTTCCGAGGATTTTCTTGTTTTTGTTGACGAATCTCATATGACCCTACCTCAGCTTCATGCTATGGCGAATCAAGACAAAGCCAGAAAGAAAACTTTGATAGAATACGGGTTCAGATTGCCGTCTGCTGTTGATAATCGACCTTTGGCTTTTCATGAATTTGAAAAAAAGACAAAACAGATAATATATTTTTCCGCTACTCCAGCTGAAGAAGAAACAAAAAAAACCCTTCAACAAGTTCAGGGTAAAAAATACATTGTCGAACAGCTAATCAGACCGACCGGGCTTTTGGAGCCTTCCATAGAAATTAGATCTACGAAAAACCAAGCCCAGGATTTGATTAAAGAAATTAAAAAGAGGATAGAAAAAAGACAAAAAGTCTTGGCTCTAACTTTAACCAAAAGAATGGCTGAAGCTTTAACTGATTTTTTGGTTGAAAAGGGAATTAAAACTCAATGGCTTCATGCTGAAGTAAAAACCTTGGAAAGACCGAGAATCCTTCAGGAGTTAAGAGAAGGAAAATATGATGTTTTAGTGGGCATTAACCTTTTGAGAGAGGGGTTGGACCTGCCAGAAGTTTCTCTCGTCGCCATTTTAGACGCTGACAAAGAAGGATTTCTAAGGACAGACACTACTTTAATCCAAACTATGGGCCGGGCGGCCCGGCACCCTCAAGGCCACGTTATCCTCTACGCTGACAGAATTACCAAATCAATGGACAGGGCCATTAAAAAAGTAAAGATGAGAAGGAAAATTCAAACAGATTATAATAAGAAACATAAAATACAACCCGAGCCAATAGTCAAAGAAATTAGAGTTTGGCCTTTTGCTAGAAAAGAAAAGGTGATGACGGAATTTGGAGAAATCAAAGACAAAAAGCTTTTAGAAAAAGAGATGAAGCTGGCTGCTAAAAACCTGGACTTTGAAAGGGCAGTTGAAATTCGCGACTTGATTAAAAGGATAAAAGATGGTAAAGAAAACATGTATGGCAATTACTAAGGCTGCGAAAAAAGCCGTTCGCCAAAGCCAAAGAAGGAAAATAAGAAATCTCAAGAAAAATAAATCCTTGAAAGACCTCTTGAAAAAAGTGACTAATTTAATTTTGGAGAAAAAAGAAGGAGAAGCAAAAAAGCTTCTGCCTAAAACCTATAAATTATTAGACAAGGCAGCTAAAGCAGGTTTAATCAAAAAAAACACTGCCTCCAGAAAAAAAGCAAGAATTACAAAAGCTATAGAAAGGATTAAATCTCAGCAATAAGTAAGTCTAGGGCTACTTCCGGCTTGAGTTTGCCTGTTTTGATAGAAAGGTCTACTTGAAAAATCTTCTGGTAGATTTTTTTTAGATCCTCTAGGGTAAATTTGTCTGCCAGTTGATAAGTTTTTTTGACTACAAAAGGATGAAGCCCGCTTTTCTTCAAAATAACCGGGTATGGGCTATGTTTTTCTATCAGGTCTTTAATTATCAAAAGATTCCTAAATTGGAAATTTATCATAGAAAAAAGGTACAGGGGATTATCTCCTTTTTCTAAATGCAAGTGGATTAATTCTAAAGCTCTTTTTTTATTTTTTCTGGCTATCGAATCAATCGTTCCAAAAATGTCGGTTTCAATTCTGGGCTTAACCAAAGTTTCAATGTCTTCTGGCTCTATTTTCTCTCCTTTTTTGAAATTTACTAGTTTTTTGATTTCGTTGGACAATTGCCAAAGATCCCCGCCTACAAAATTAATTAATCTATCCAGGGCTTTCGGGCTAATTTCTACTTTGTACTCTGCCATTTCTTTTTTCAGCCATTTTTTAAGATCCTGCGCATCTAAGTGGCTGAATTCTTGGCATTTTCCTTCTTTCTGTAGGAATTTTAAAAAACGGTCTTTAGCCGAAATCTTATTTTCGTCATAAAAAAGATAGATATCTTCCGAGTTGCAGAAATCTTTAGCATTCTTGATAAAGTTCTCCTGGAAGTCTTTGTTAGAAAAAGTGTTTGATAAAACTATCAGTTTTTTTTCATCAAACATTGAAGCCTGTTGAGTATGATTTTTAAATTCCTCAAACTCTAAATCTTCGCCATCAAGACATTTTAAATTCAGCCCGCTTTTGTGGACTTTTTGATAGTGTTCTATTATCTCTCTCAGTTTCTTGCGACTCCTGTATGTATCTGGACCATAAAGGGATAGGATCATATCTTTTGACAGCGAGGACAGAAGCGGGCTGACCTTCCGCTAACCTTAATTTTTTTAATAACCGACCCGCAACGAGGACATCTTTTTCCCTCTTTTTGATAAACCTTATGCTGTTTTGCATAATTTCCTCGCCGGCCGTAAGCATCAACGTAATGCCTGACAGATGAGCCGTGATGTTTTATAGCCGCTTTTAGAATTTTTTTAATATTTTGATGCAGTCTCTTTATCTCTCCCTTCTGTAAGGTTTTGGCAAGACGCAAAGGATGTATTTTTGAGGCAAATAAAATCTCGTCCGAATAAATATTGCCTATACCGGCAATAGCTTTTTGGTCCATTAATAATGGCTTAATTTTAGAATTGAGTTTCTTTTTTAAAACCGACTTAAGAGCGTTCAGGCCAAGAGTTAACGCTTCCGGCCCAAAATCTTTTTCGATTTTCTTTGTGTCTTTTACTTTTTTCCACCAGCCGAATTTCCGGACGTCATTAAAAATCAACTTTGTTCCGTCATCGAAATTAAAAACCTTGCATGTATGAGGCAAGATTTTAGCGCCAAAAATCAGTTGGCCGGTCAATTTTAAATGGATAAGAATACTCGAGCCGTCGGCAAAATCAATAATCAGAATTTTAGCTACTCTCCGTACATCGGTAATTTTCTTTCCGTCTATTTTTTTCCCAACAATCTTTTCCAATAACTGAAGTCTAATTGTCTCGACTTCAGGCAACTCTGGCATATCTTATTTAAGGACTGCCCTGATTTTGTCGATGATTTCTCCCGGCGTGAAGTGGGCCTTAATTAAATAGTCAACCGCTCCTAGTTTTAACCCTTTTTCTACATCTTCCTTCTGTCCTAAGTTGGAAAGAATAATCACTGGAGTAGAGGATATGTTCGAATTTTCTTTCATTTTTACCAAAACCTCGAATCCGTCAATCCCCGGTAGAATCAGATCAAGTAACACCAAATCAGGATTTACTTCTTTTATCATTTTCACTCCTTCCTCTCCGTCCACAGCCTCATCAACGTCGTAGCCCTCTTTGGTTAACTTCTGTGAGATTAGATCTCTCAGAAATTTATCGTCTTCTACTATTAAGATTTTCTTTGCCATAAATTTATTTGCCGATTTGCCTAACGACCTTATCGACTACCTCTTGAGGGTCAAACTCAGTTTTAATCAACCAGTCCCTAACCCCCAACTTTTTAGCCCTGTCCAGCTCCACAGGCTGTCCTGAGTTGGAAATAATAATTACCGGGATGCTCTGAACCTCTTTGTCCTTCTGCATCTCCTCAAGAACCTCCATCCCACTCATTTTCGGCATAATAATATCGAGTAGAATAAGGTCCGGTTTGATTTCTTTAATCATTTTTGCCCCATCTTCTCCATTTCTGGCAACAGAAATTTCATAACCGTTATTGGACAGCTTCCTTTGGAGGAGGTCAAGCATTATTTCTTCATCTTCTATTATCAAAATTTTCTTTTTCATATACTATATTTTACCTTGTTAGAAAAACGCTGTAAAGTTAATTTCCCACACGCTCCGCTATTGGTTCTATAGGGAAATTTAGAATTCTTTCAGAAACTCTTCGAACTCTTTTCTCACAGGCAAGACGAAGTAGAAGGTTGCCCCTTTTTTCTCTTCCGATTCAAACCATATTCTACCACCGTGAGCCTCTACAATGTTTTTGGCAATAAAAAGCCCTAGTCCAGAGCCTTCCGTTTCCATTCTTATTACGTTAGATCCTCGGAAGAATTTGCTGAACACTCTTGGCCGCTGGTCCTTAGGAACCCCTACCCCAGAATCTTTTATTGAAAATTCTATCTCTTTTTCTTTTTTAGAATATTTCAAGGAAATTGTCACCTCTCCTCCCTGAAAGCTATACTTAATGGAATTATCAATAAGGTTTTGTATAACCAAGCGCATTTTTTCTACGTCCATAGTTACTTTTGGCAGTTTCCCCTCTGGAGCTTTAAACCGCAGTTTTATTTTTCTTCTATCCGCCTCTGCCTGGTAGGAATTGATCACAAACTGGACAACGTTTTCCAAAAAAGCCAAGGTCGGCTTAAAAAGATATCTTCCTTCTTCAATCCTGGTTACGTCAAGAAGGTCATTAATAAGACTAATCATTCTTTCATTGCTCTGATAGGTTTTTTGGAGAAACTCTCTCTGCTCTTTAGAAATTTTTCCTATGTCTCCCTCCAAAAGCATTTTTAAAGTCCATTTTATAGCCGACAAGGGAGTGCGTAATTGATGAGCAGCCAGGGAAACAAATTCTGTTTTCATCTTTTCAATAGTTTTTTCTCGGGTAATATCGTGAAGTATAACCAATGTCCCTGTTTGTTCTTTCCCGGTCGTCATAGGAATAGTTGATATCTCCAGTGTTAGGTTTTTTCTAACTGTCAGTTCTTTTCGATATAGGTCTTCTGTTTCTTTGCGTAAAATCAGCGCCAAGGGCTTGAGCTTGTCTATCTCGGATAACTCTAAAATTGATTTTTCTGTTATTTCTTCTTTTTTGACCCGAAAAAATTTTGCAGCATGGGGGTTTATTGAAGAAACCTTCATCTGTTTATCGAAAACCATTAGGCCGTCGGCAAGATTAGTTATAATGGTTAAAGTCCTGTTTCTTTCTTCTTCTGCCAGCTGTCGAGCCTCTTCAATATCTTCCAATATATTCATTAAGGCCTTCCTAGAATTTTCCAGTTCTTCTGTCCTTATCTTTACTTTCTCCTCAAGCTCCCCTCTTGTCCCTTTAACCTCTGTTATGTCAGATATCGCTAAAAAATAACCAATAAAATTTCCTTTGTTGTCTTTCCTGACAGAGACCGATACGTTCACTGGAATTTCTTTTTTCCCCTTAGAGATCAAGGACAGTTCTTGGCTGACCGGGTGTTCTTCTTTTTTGGCTCTATTAATTAATTCTTCCAATATATCTTTTTCTTTAAAAAGGTCCGCTAAGGGACTACTGATTATTTCTGTTGAAATATATTTAGTTAATCTCTGGAAAAATTGGTTAACATCAATGATAATTTTAACTGGATTGGCAGCGCAAACAGCTAAAGGCAAAAAAGAATGAAAGCTTTTTATGTACATTTCTAAATCCTCCAAATCTTCTTTGGTTCTTCGCAACTCTTCTCTTAATAGACGAATTTCTTCTTCTTCCATAGGTTAGTCCCATTCAACTAAAAATTCATGGTAGGGATCACCAGAAAATTGGCATTTGATTTCTTTAACCCGAAAATTCTCGCCTTTCAAAATTAACTGTCCCATTCTTATAAAATATCCCCCTAAATAAATACAGAGGATAGGATGAATTTTGAAATTTTCAAGACGAATTGTGTAATATTTCTTTTTTAAATCATAATCAGCCGCTTTTAATTCTCCCCCTAGGTAATGTTTTTCCCAATATTTAGGACTTTCTTTATAACTTCTCTCGAAAGTAATAAAATATTTTACCAAAGCCTTAACAACAAAAGAATATTTAGGGGCGGTGTTCCCCATATCTTCTATTTCTTTGTTGGTCCAACCAAAAACTTTTTTAATAGTCAAAAGAGAAATTGCCCTCAACCCAATCGGGTACCAGTTAGTTACTTTTATGTTTTCGTAATTGATAGGAACGCCCATTTTTTTAAGCTCTTCCTCCACTTTATCCAATGCTTTTTCGCCTTTCTTTTGGCGAACATACTCGGCATCTGTTTGGAGAACCGCTCCTCTTACTTTCCCGGAAAGGCTCATCAATTCCTCTGCTTTCTCTTTTGTAATTTTGTTATTTTCCATAATAAATGATGTTTTTTATTTCTTGCGACCTTTTTTCTTTGGTTGTTCTTTGCTTTCCTTTATTTCTTTTTTCAGTTCAATCATTTTCAGCTCCCGGCCAACTGCCAATTTATTAAATCTTTCCAATTCTTTTACTTTCCCCTGAAGCTCTTTTGTCCTTTCTCCAATCTGCTTTTCAAGATTTTTTGATAATTCCCTAAGCTCCTGAGTCCTAGCTTTGACTCTCACCTCCAGAGCGGTCTTGGCAGTTTCTATTTCGTCCTGTCCTCCAAGAAGGCGGATATAATGATGTTGTAGGTTTTGAGTGGCAAAAAATACAACACAAGCCCCGATGAAAAGAAGAGTTATATCCAAAGCAGGATGTAAAACTTGTCTTATAGGATAATTAAAAAATAAATAAACATAACAGAGAAAAGCGAAAACGGCAGTAGAAAAAACTGTTCTCTTGTCCCGGAAAAAGCTTGTTATCACAAAAATCAAAACATAGCCCAAAATTATTGACCTCCCCAGAGTAAGCTCTAAATAAATACTTAAAATGGTCAGTCCAATTAATAAACTAATGCCTGCTACATATCTGGCTAAAAATAAGAATTTGCGAGTAGCTAACAGAGTTAGAATTAAAAGATAAGTAAAACCCCCAACAACGAATAAGGATAAATATTCTTGCCAAGTTAAAAATTGGTTTCCGGTAAAAAGAAGGGCGAGTTGAATAAAAAAAGAGAAGATTAGGAATGAAGAAAAAAAGACCACCAAAAGCCGGGTGTTCTCAATTTCTTTCTGCTTTAAAAAATAAGCTTTGAAAGAATAGATGGGCCTTTCAATGTTGTCACAGAAGCTTTTTATTTTCTTTTTGCCGTATTGAGAAACATGGTTCCATCTCTTTAAAACACTGGAGAGCAAAATGCTTTCTATGGCCCTTCCTTCTTTTTTTTCGATTGTGTGAAAAAAAGTGAGGTCAAGCAGATAGGCAGAAACAATATACCATTCTATCATCGGCCAAAAAGCAGTGGTAGCGAAAAAACCAACATTTTTATGCTTTAAACCCTCAATTTCTTTTAAATATCTGGCTACTGGCAAAGATAATCTGGTCCAGTTAGGACTGCCTATGCAGACAGCATCATACTTGGAAACATTTTTAATTTTAGGGCTCTGGATATCGCACTCTCCCCTTATCGTTCTTAAGTTCCACCAACCCCAAAAATCCCTCTCTTTTACCGGCTTGATTTTCTCCATATCAACCGTGTGCCCCCTTCTTTCAAATTCCTTCCGGATGGCCTCGGCTAACTTTTCGGTATTCCCTCTTCTTGAATAAAAGGCAATTAAAATTTTCATATTAAAAAACTCTGGCAATTAAATTACTAAAGGCCGATGGGCACCCAAAGGAAAACTCGAACATAAATATTTAATTTTAAACAGTAAAAACTTCTTTTAAGGCAGTCTCTTCAGCTAAAACTCCAACTAATTTTGCTAATCTTTCTGCTCTTTTTTTCATTTCTTCCTCGGTAACAATCTTGACCTCCTCTGTCGCTGCCTTTAGGTATTTTTCATCAACGGCAACTCCCAAGTCTTCAGCTAATTTTGTGGCTTTTTTTTCTAATTCCTCTTTGCTTTCTCCCCTATCAAATCTTCCCCCACAGCCGGTAATCGACCCCACGATTTCTCCTTTTACTTTAATTGGTACCCAAAGAGAGGCATATCCTGCAAAACAATCCATAAAGGCCGGCTCTTTCATAGTTTTCACCAAGCTGAGAGCTGTATGATAAGTATCGGTACATCCTTTTTTTCCTTTTTCTGTCTTTTGAATGAAATTACTACAAACTTTCATTTGACCGCTCATTTTTGTTACTAATTCTCCGTTTTTGTCGGTAGTAACGATCTGAGCACCAACTGATTCAGCAAATTCATCTTGAAGTCGCTGAAGGTTTTGCAAAAACCATTGAGCTTCTTCGGAAAGGTTCTTATCAAACATAATCATTTTAATTTAATACTTTTATCGTCGACCTTTGACTTTAATTATTTTACCATAGCTTCAGGTTCCTCCCAATTGGATTTTTCTTTTCCTCTTCTCTATCGGGCAGCCTCTTGATTAAACTTGTGAATTCTAATTGCTCTAAAATTCCGGCCATCTTTTCTCTGTTATATTCCCCCCACTTGCATTTTTCCAAATTAAAACTGATTGTGGCGTCCTTTTCGATTCTAGCTAAATCCCTAGAAAGAAAAGCCTGCTCTTTGTACTTTAATAAGGTTTCTTTTAATTTTGGCCTGATTTTCTTTGCCTTGTCTGAGCTTCCCTCAAGCTCCCGGTATAACTTATCTAAACTGTTAAATTCCAAGAGCAGGCTAATGGCTGTTTTTTCTCCAACGCCTGTTACGCCAGGAATATTGTCGGAGGGGTCACCTCTCAATGCTTTAAAATCAAGGAGTTGAAACGGAGTCAGCCCCTGAAATTTTTCTTTCACCATATCTTCGTCGTACAAAACAACATCTTTAACTCCTTTTCTTAAAGCATACACTTTTGTTTGCGGGTTTATCAGCTGAAGGGTGTCTAAGTCTCCGCTTAAAATAATGGTTTCTATTTTGGGAAAGACCTGTTTTTTGGGAGAAAGGCGTGCTATCGTACCAATCAAATCATCTGCTTCAAGCCCCTCTTTCTCAAAAAAAGAAACTCCAAAAGCCTCCAAAACTTCTTTAACTTTAGGAATCTGCTGATAGAGGTCTTCTGGAGCTGGCGGTCTCTTGGCTTTGTATTCTTTGTATTTTTTATGACGAAACGTGGGACTAGGATGATCAAAACATGCTGCGATAAAGTCCGGCTGGAAATCTTTTATTGCTTTCAAAAAAACCAACAGGAATCCATAGACAGCATTAACCAGTTCCCCGTCCTTTGTGGTTAAACGAGGAAGGGCGTGATAAGCCCGATGGATAACGGAATTGGCATCTATAATAAGGAGGTGTTTTTCTTCAACAGTCATTTCTAATATTTTAACACAATTTCTCTGGTTCTTTTATTAATAAATTCGAAGGTCAGAATTAAAACTTCCTTGGGCAATATTTTTTTGACCCTTTCTGCCCATTCGATAGCCACAATATTTTGAGGATTGGAAATAATTTCTTTAAACCCCAAACTCAAGAGCTCTTTTGGTTTCTGGATACGATAACAGTCAAAGTGATAGAAATTTGAAAATTTCTTCATAATAATAAAGGTCGGGCTGGTAATTTTTTCCTTTATTCCCAACCCTCTGGCAAAGCCCTGCAAAAACGTGGTTTTGCCTCCCCCTAAATCTCCTTTCAGCCCAAGGACAAAAGCTTTCTTTTGTTTTTTCTCTTTCAAGATTTCTTTAGCCAAAATCTCTCCCAGTTTTTTTGTCTGCCCAGGACTTTTACTTAAACATTTTATTTCCATTGATGATTCGATTTTACTCATCATCAATCCTGAGGCTGTCGAAGGATTGACTTTTCAAGTTTGGCGAGTTAAGTTTAACTAACAACTTACTTAATTGTAATCTTTTTCTGAACTTTTGCGAAGTAAAAGCGAAGGGGAGATGAAACAAAGTTTCAGCGACCATGGCAGAAAATTCAAAAAAAATCAGCAAAGAATTAAATATTTCTCCCGAAAAAAGCGCTGTTTTGAAAAAAGAAATTAAAAACATTCCCGACCTAAAGAAAAGGGTTGGGCAGTCCCCAAAAGAGAACATTTCCGACATTATCCAGCTTCTTTTGGGGGGAAGCGTCTATTTGGGAGCTTCTGATCTACATATTGAGCCCGAAGAAAATCAAGCCAGGGTCCGTTCAAGGATAGACGGCGTTCTCCAAGATGTTACCACAACAGAAAAGGGTCTCTATGAGAAGCTTCTCTCTCGAACTAAGCTCTTGTCGGGAATTAAGCTTAATGTTACTGATCGGCCTCAGGATGGCCGATTTTCTATTTTGATGAAAGATGTCTCTGTGGAGATCAGAACCTCCACTCTTCCTTCAGAGCACGGAGAATCTATTGTCTTGAGGATTTTAAACCCAAAAAATTTAATTGATTTGGAGGCTCTAGGGCTGAGGAAAGACCTATTAGCTCTTTTCAGCAAGGAAATCAAAAAGCCCAATGGCATGGTTATCGTGACCGGCCCCACGGGCTCTGGTAAAACTACTACCCTGTATGCTTTCTTAAAAAAAATCCAGAAGCCAGAAATTAAAATCATCACTATCGAAGATCCTATCGAGTATCATTTGAAAGGGCTTTCTCAAACTCAAGTTAATCCTTCCAAGGGCTACGATTTTGCCTCTGGTCTCCAGGCTATTGTCCGCCAGGATCCAGACGTTATTCTGGTGGGAGAGATAAGGGATCCCAAAACCTGTAAAATCGCTCTTCAGGCAGCCCTAACCGGCCATTTAGTTTTAACCACTCTTCATACTAATGATGCTGCCGGTACTGTGGCTAGATTGATCAGCCTGGAAGGAGATATAAAAAATATCGGACCAGCCATCAACCTGGCTGTCGCTCAAAGATTAGTCAGAAAGATTTGCAAAAAATGTGTCGAACTAAAAACTGTTTCTCCCAAAGACCTAACTAAAATAAAAAAATCTTTAAAAACAATTCCAGGGAACATTAAAATACCAAAATTAACAAAGAACTTAAAAGTTCCTAAGGCCAAAGGGTGTAAAGCCTGCAATTTTACAGGCTTCAGGGGAAGAGTAGGAATCTTTGAAGCAATTTTAATCAACAGCGAGATGGAAAGATTTATTTTAAAAAACCCTTCTATTTCCGCTTTCCGGCAGGAAGCCATAAAAAAGGGCATGGTTACGATTCACCAAGATGGCCTGATAAAGGTTCTAGAAAAAACCACCACCATTGAAGAGGTAGAGAGAGTAACGGGAGAATAAACCTTCAATAGATTCAGGGTTATGCTGAGTTTATTGAAGTATAAAAAAACAGCCCCGGAGCTGGGGGAACTGAAGTACTAGGGACTAAAGCTCAGAAACTTTCCGAGGAGCAATCTCGCCTAAGCCAGATTGTCCTTCTGAAGAAGCTTCCTCCCCCCCAGCTCTGGAACTGTTTTCAATCCTTCAATAGGTTCAGGATTATCCTGAGCTTATCGAAGGATAACTTTTATATTGTACAAGATTATGGCAAATTTGTCAAGGGTGTTATTCGCTTTTGTTCTTATTTCAGCTCCTTTTTCTCTCCAAGCCGTTGAAAAGATAGATGTAAATACAGCTCCTCTAGAAGATTTAGTCAAAATTATCCACGTAGGAGAAGCACGGGCGCTAGAGTTAATTTCTTTAAGGCCATTCTCTTCCCTGGACGACCTTGCCAGGATAAAAGGTATTAGCAATTTGAGAATTGAAGAGATCAAAGAACAGGGATTGGCCTGGGCTGCCGAGGTCTCGCCTCAGTCGTCCTCAGAAGAAAAAAAGATTGAATATCCCTCGGGAGTTGTTTTTAATGAAATTCTTCCTTCGCCAGAAGGTGCTGACGCGGAAAATGAATGGATTGAACTGTTTAACGAAAACGGTTTCGCAGTTGATCTCTCTGGTTGGCAGATAAAAGATTTTGTCGGCCGGTCTCAAACTTACACTTTCCCAGAAGGAACAGAAATCAATTCAAAAGGGTTTTTGGCGCTTATCAGACCAAAGACAAATATCACTTTGAATAATGACGGTGATAGTTTAAAATTAATCCAGCCTGACGGAAAGATTATAAACGAGATAAGTTACGAAAAAGCCCCAAGGGGAAATTCTTTTAATTTAACTTCTTCTGGCTGGGGATGGAACAATGTTCCGACTCCTAACGCTAAAAATAGCCAGCCTGCCCAGATAGTAGAGGGAGAGGATGAGCCAGAACAAAACGAAAGAGAGGAAGAAAAACAACTGGCTGCAGCCGGCCAGTCTCTTCGGCCAGATTTGAAAGAAGGTTCTAGCGATTATTTCGTTTTTTTAATGGCCTTTGTCCTAGCGTCCTTCTCCGGTATAATAATTTTAGGATTAAAGAAAAAACTTAAAGTAAATTAAAATGTCGGGACATTCTCATTTTTCCAGCATCAAACACAAAAAAGCAACGACTGACGCCAAGAGAAGCAAAGTTTTTTCCAAGCTCTCCCAACTGATTTCAGTTGCTGCTCGGGAAAAAGGCGGGGAGCCAGAGACTAATGCTAAGTTAAGATTGGCTGTTGACCAAGCGAAAGCCGCCAATATGCCTTCAGACAACATCGAAAGGGCTATCAAGAAAGGATCTGGCGAGCTGGGGAACGAAAAATTGGAGGAGGTTTTATTTGAAGCCTACGGTCCAGGAGGATTAGCTGTCCTTATCGAAGGAATTACTGATAATAAAAACCGGGCACTGGGCGAGGTCAAACAGATATTATCCCAACACAATGGGAAACTAGCAGGAAGCGGATCTGTTCAATGGTTATTCGAAAGAAAAGGATGTATTACAATAAGTCCGGACGAACAGCTTTCAGAGAATGGAAGCAAAGAATCTCTAGAACTAACAGCCATTGAAAGCGGAGCTCAGGATATTTACTGGCACAACGACAATTTAGACATTTATACAAAGCAGGAAGAATTAGAAGAAGTAAAGAAAAAGCTAGAAGAAAAGGGAATCAAAATTAATTCTGCTTCTCTGGATTGGGCCGCCAAAGAAGAGGTTGACCTGCCAGAGAAAGACAAAGAAAGCTGCCAAAAGCTTTTTGAGGCCCTGGACGAGAACGACTCAGTCCAAGGGATATATAGTAATTTAAAGCTATAACAATAATCTAAAGATTTACTTCAATACTCAATGAAACTAAAGTTTCATCTCGATCTTCAATAAATATTAAAGTATTTATTTCGATGGCAAAAGAGAGTTTGATCAGAAAAAAAGCTGTTGGGATACTAGAGAAAGAAGGATTTGTCTATTGGTATCCGGCTAAAGTAAAATTTAAGCAAAACGATATTTTTGGAGTTTTTGACTTGGTTTGCTGGCGCAAAAGAACAACAAATATCAAATTTCTTCAGTTAACCACCTTATCCAACCTCTCTGCCAGGAAGAAAAAAATAGAGGGATTTCTAAGAAAAAACAGGTTTCCCCGAAAAGTTACCGTCGGAATTGAAATTTGGGGATGGAATCAGCGTAAAAAAGACTTCAAAATAGAAAAAGTTTAGCTATTGACAAGTTCCAAAATATAAATATAATTAACCCCAGAATAGAAAAAGGTCGCTTAATGCAGAAAATAGCTCCGCTAAAAGGCGGAGCGAAGTAGTTAAATAGAAAAGATAATAATAGCCGAAAAACTATGATTTACGAAGACAAAGAATTGAAACCTTTCGTCAATGAAGACGAAGAAGCTACTCCTGAAAAGGAAGCAGATTCTGATGAAGAAGCTACTCCTGAAAAGGAAGCAGACTCTGAAGAAGAAACTTCTGAGTAGAAGCGATGAGATAAATCTCATCTCAACTTGCGTCTGCTTTGCAGACTTAGTAAAAGAATATCTCGCTGAATGCGGGATTTTCTTTAAGCTAATCTAGCAAATTTTCTTTTCCCAACCTGGACGACAAGTCCTTTTTTTATTTTTACCGTCTCTTTCCAGTCCTTTTTGATTATGCCTGCAAGTTTTATCCCCCCCTGCAAGACTAATCTCTTGGCAACAGACTTTGAAGAGGCCAATTTTGTTTTCACTAGCAAGTCCAAAATATTTAACTCTTTTTCTCCAATCTTCACCCTGGGCATTCTCGAGGGAAGCCCCTTCTCTTTAAAAACTTTGCCAAACTCTTTTTCAGCGGCTTCTGCCCCTTTTTTGGAATGATATAATTCTACTATTTTCCGGGCAAGTTCTTTTTTAATTTTCATTGGGTTGCCCTTTTTAGAACTAAGGTTTTTCTTATAATTTTTAATTGTTTGGGGAGAAACATTCGTCAGGAGTTCAAAATAAGAGAGGATTAAACCATCAGAAATTGACATAATTTTCCCGAACATTTGGTCGGCCGGGTCGTCAATCCAGACGCAATTGCCAGAGGTTTTGCTCATCGGCCGA
>Ga0268279_1001024_pt1 | contig 16360 bp, 11 predicted proteins | sample saktaG_6_FD_190142 | JGI IMG/M metagenome (GOLD analysis project Ga0268279, IMG submission 190142) | Saline water microbial communities from Sakinaw Lake, British Columbia, Canada - sak_2010_1_5_80m | ecosystem: Environmental > Aquatic > Non-marine Saline and Alkaline > Saline ...
CCCTCGGTTTGACATCGGTATCGGGAATATCTTCACCGGTTTTAATTAGCGATTTCATTTCGGATTTCAGAATATCTTCTAATTTCTCCGCCTCTTTCCGGTCAACGTTTTTAAGCCGGTTGATTAGAATGTCAGTCAGGTCAAGGCCCAGATCGGAAGCGATCAACGTTTCTTCAATCGACGTCAACATATCACTGTCGATACGAAAAATCGTTTACTTCAGCCCTGTTTCGGTCAGCATCTGTTCAATCAATTGATCGCTAACTTTTTTAATCGCCTTGGAACCGGCATTTTCTTCGGAATTTCCGGCATTTTTATCCTCGATCATATAGTTGCCAACTACCGATTTGAGTTGAATATTATAAACTTTGAGCGCGCCTCTGGCTTGTGCGAAAAAGAATCCGTCCTGGATTTTATTTGTCTGATCCGAGGAAACAGTTCCCAGGATTACCAGATCGGCGCCGGTGTCTCCCACTAATTCAGCGATTTTTTCGGGCGCTTCGGCGTTTATTTCAGTTTCTGTCAATTGACTAAACGGATTATTCTCTATGACCTGAAAACCGGCAGCTGTCAATTGTTCGAGCAGCGCATTTTCCAGATAGGAAATGTCAACCGTTTTATCAAGATTTGTTTCCAGGATTTTGACCATGATTTTATTATCGGGAAGCAGCGTAAATATGTATTGGTTATTTGCAATGCCCAGCCCCTCATGGAAATGTACGTTTGCCTGAACTTCTATCTTCCCGGCGGATGCGATGTTTTTTACAGTACAGGATGCTTTACCGTGCTTATCGGTTTTATCCCGGGGATCCAGCGTCGCTTTGCCGTTTATCACGCTGAAGCTCACACTTAAATCAGGTAAAGGATATTTTTGATCTCCATCCAGCCAGAACACGGATATTTCCAACGGCTCCGCCACCGGCAGACCCATCTTCGCCGATTGGTTTCCACCCATTCCTTCGATTCGGACGCTACCGGGAATCTGTTCCATCAGTGCCTGTACTTTTTCTTTAAAACTATTCAGTAAACTGAGGTCTTTCGGTGATAAACCGGTTATTTTCGTCATCGGCAAAACATTCGACCGGATGGTTTACATCTGATCCAACGCCAGCAGTATCTGTCCGTGTTGAGCCAGTTCGAGTGATTCTTCGAAGCGTTTTTCACCCAGATTGACAGTTTCATCTACAAGTTCTTTCATGAACCTGTGGTGTTTTTCTTCGGAAAAGGGAACAGCGACAAAGACCTGGTATTCGATTCTCGATTTGAATCCCTCTCTGATTTTCCATTTTTCCACAAAAACATTATCGGGATTTACCGAAATAATATTGCGGGAAACCACCTTGATTCGGGAACTGGTAAAGGCATTATTCGTCGTGATCTCGCCACCGGATTCTACAATCTCGTCCACGAATTCGCTTTCAATGATGCCTCCTAATGTCTCGATGATCTGTCGCCTGGCATCGGCAAGAGCATCGGCGCGGGCATCGGTTTCATCGGAGAACCGATGGGATATTCCAACGTATATACCAGGGGTTACTTTATCAACCCATTTCGGGCGATCTTCCCTGGTAATGCGCTTCTGGGCGTATAGCAAATTCCCAACCATAAGGTAGAGCACCAGGATACTTATGACCATTTTTAGCATTTGAATGGAAGGTCGGTATGGATTTTGTGCATTTTTCATCGCTACTCCGGTTAAACATTTTGCTCATAATAAGAATAACTAGAAAATCCGTAAAATTCAACTAAAAGATAGAGTTCGGAATGTTATTTTCAACTGTCTCAAGAATTTTGTATATTTAAAATAGATAATGTTGAATTACCAGATCCATAAACATTCTAATTTTACGAAACATTTTAATACCTGAAAGTGAGGGGAATCAAGTGATGAAATCTTTCAAAATTCTTTCAGCAATCTTTATTATTTTCATGGTATCCACAATCCAGGCGCAGTTTATCGACGTGTTTGTTGAAATTTCCATCGACCGCATGCCCGAAACAGAACGAAATGATCTTAGAATACTGAAGCAGTTGATACCACCTTACTTTGAGAATTATGACTGGATTGAAAATACTTATGGAATTGAGATACCCATGAAGATCAGCATGTTTCCCCAGAGCGTAAACAGTAGCGGGTTCGAAAGGGTTTTTACAGCACAGATGTTTATTTCCAATGAAACCGGTGACCAGCGTTTTTTCGAAAAAAATTTCATATTTGTTTACAATACCAATGATCCATTGATACATTCCGATATGATCCATTCACTCGCCGGCACCTTCGATTTTTATGCCTTCATGTTGATTGCCGGAGAACTCGACACCTATGACCCATTAGGCGGAAATAGTATTTATGAAAGAGCCCGGGATATTGCCACCCGTGGACAGATCTCCGAACGTCCTTACGGCTGGAAACAACGAATTCAGGAGTTGGATGAAATTCTGCGTCTGCGTGATTACCGTCTGGCAAAATATTATTACTGGCTTGCCATCGATCAGATCGATCAGGAGAAGATCAAGGATGTCCCTAAATCTATTACAAAAATGCTCGACCATATTGACAAAATGTTTGAACAGAATGCCCGCGAACGGTACACCCATGTGTTTCTGGATGTTCATGCTCGTGATATTGCCAAGTTTATCCGGGATTTCGGAACACCAAAACAATTTGATAAAATTATTGCTCTGAATCCCGATAACGAAGAGATTTACAAAAGAATTGTCAAACCGTAAACAGCAGGATATTATTTTAAAATATCCGTAAAACGGCGTTTCCCAAACAGATAAAACCCAAGCGCAATAGAACCGTGATACAAACGATCTATGATCTTTTTATCGCAAACAGATCGAATGGAATTAGTCAGTTTGCGTTTTTGATAAATTAAACCCGGATGCACCAGGATCCATAAATGGGCTTTGATAATTGCGGTTATCCTGCCGCCGTCCCATTTAATAATTGAATACATCAACGCCAGATAATCCAGCAACAACCGTATGGGAAAAATATAGAGTGTCATTAAAAAACGATAATTGGATAAAAGCATCAACAGGCTGTTGCGGTGATTCAGGTATTTTTTAAAGGGAGATTCGGCACCAAGAGTAAAACCTGAACGGTGCCGGATCACGGCGTTCGGCTCAATTGCAATAGTATATCCCATCAACTGGATCCGCCATTGCAGATCGAGTTCTTCCATATGAGCAAAAAAGGATTCATCAAACAAACCCGCTTTTTTTATTACATCAGTCCGGGCTAAAAAGGCAGTTCCTGACGCCCAGAAGATGCTGTCGGAAAGATGATCATACTGTCCTTCGTCTTTTTCCACCAGTTCCACGATCCGTCCCCGCGCAAAGGGAAAACCGAATATATCCATCTCGCCGCCACAGGCTCCGGAATAATCAAAATATTCTCTGTCCTGGTAGGATAAAAGTTTGGGCTGAACAACCGCCAGAGATTTATCGGATTGCAATTTCACTAATAATTGTTCAATCCAGCCGAATTCATGAATAGTATCGTTATTTAAAATAAGCACAAAAGGAGTCGTTACCGCCTGAATACCGGCGTTGCATCCACCGGCAAAACCCCGGTTCCGGTCCAGTTTGATGATCCGTACTGACGGAAATTCCTTCTCCACCATGGCAACGCTCCCGTCACTGGAAGCATTATCGATCAAAATTACCCGTAACGGAAGTTCCGTTGACTGATACAATGAGGCAAAGCAATCCCGAAGGATATCTTCACCGTTATAGTGGGGAATGACGACTGTTATTTCAGTGTCAGCGCGATTCAATCAGATCTACCATCTTAATCAATCTTTTAAGGGGTAACGAGGGAATCCTCCGATATTTTCGGTATTTTCAACCGATACTGGTCCCGCATCGATTCGGCGCCTTTATCATTCGGATGAGCTGTGAGCCAATTATCTAAAACACGGGTTGCGCTACTATAATCCTGAGATTCCTCATAAAGCCTGATCAATAAACTGATTGACTCGACATCATCCGGGTTTGCCTCATAAACAGGTTCAAGAATTGATCGGGAGGTTTCGATATCTTTGAGGTATTGGTAATAAATACTGGCGTATTTTACTTTCTTTTTGGCACTTAACTGCCGACCACTCATTAATTTATCGAGACGTTTTCGCAGATCTTCAGTTCTGCCCGCCTCATGATACAACATACCTAACTGCAGATAAGTATCTTCGTTCGAGATCGGCAAACAGGATTCAGGCAGACGCACTTCCATAGAGTCCAGTACTGCGAGCATCTTATCTTTGTCGCCGGAATAGAACCTGTCGACGGCAACCTGGAAAAATGCCGCCCGGTAGTTGCCAATGAGTTTTGTGATTGTATCATTAAAATAGATATTCGGATTGTTCAGATTCCGGTACCTATAGACATTTAAAAGATTATTTTCAATCCGGTCGATATCGGTGCGCTTCACTTTTTGCGGATGAATACGGAATGTCAAGCCTTCCATCTGGAGAAAATCATCCATGCCAAGACGGTTGCTGGGAGATACAGTTGTGGCAAAGTAGATTGGACGCTTCCATTTTGTGGCTTCAAGAATCTGTAATATCATAATATCCTGAACCCGTAATCCCTGCCCCATGATAGTCGGTTTTAATTCCCACTCAATTTGCGGAAGATCACTTCCGGGCGGCGGCGATATCTTTACTTTGGATTTTTTCCATGGAATAACCGTCAGCCGCTCAATATCCGAATCACTCAGACGGCCAATCGGGATTTGGGGTTTGTTATTTCGTAATTGTTTGATATACCAGGGCGTGTTCAGGAGGCTCAGGTTGACGACTCGCACATCTTTGCGGACGCCTTCCACTTCCTGCATGTACCACAATGGGAATGTGTCATTGTCGCCATTGGTAAAGATAATCCCGTCGGGCTCACAACTCTGTAAAAGGTTAAAGGAATAATCCCAGGCGACATAATTTCCCTTGCGGCTGTGTTCGTGGTAATTTGCCCGCAAGACATTAATCGGCAATACAATCAATAGAACGGCTGTAACAATATAGGTTAGCGGCTTTCGCAATTTCGTGTTTTTTAACTCGGTAATATGACTGATCAGGGCGGTGGCGCCAATACCAATCCAGATGGCAAAGGCAAAAAATGACCCTACATAAGAATAATCCCTTTCACGGGGCTGGGGATCATCCTGGTTCAGGTACAACACAATCATTAAACCTGTAAACAAGAACAACGCCAGTACCGAGAGCGCCTTGTTTTTATCTTTATTAAAATGAACCAGCAACCCATACAATCCGATCAGGAACGGAAAAGGAAGTAAAAACTGAAAAGGATCGACATTCACGTCTTTTCTTCCGACAAACTGCCAGTTAAAATACCGGATATACATTTTATTTATCTGATAATTCCAGAAAAAGTCCAAGGAATTTTTATAGAGGTGTTTTTTTTCTGGTTTCCATTTCGCCCGATCAAAGATATCGGTAAAATCGCGCCTGCCATATTGCTCGCGTTCCAGATAGGCAACCGCCTGCTGGGTCGTTTCCGGATCGTTTTCATCAATAGCCGGATTCTGGTTGCTGCGAATAAAAATCGTTGCATAGGAAGAATATCCTACAATTATCAACACCAGCGACATTAATGCCAGCGACGCAATATGATGTTTCCTGCGGATTGCCCAGGCTGTCGCCGCAAAAACGACTAAAACGGTGGCTCCGACAGCAGCAATTCCGAAATTGTCGGCAATCTTCGGCAATCCCAGAATCACACCATTATTAATTACTAAAAATATGCCGGAAGCGGTAGCCGACATCAATACAGTTCTGCTATGTTCTTTAAGTCTTTCGCTCTGTGTTTTAAAAAATAGCAGAATATAGATACCTAAAAAGGAGCCAATAGTCAATACAGCCTGTGCAGGGAATGAATCAGCAATAATTGCGCGCCAAAACAGGAACAAAATTGAAACGACTGCTATGCCGATAATGACATCAGCAACCAGCCAGGCGATATTGGAGATTTTCGTACGTTTGAAATAAATGATCAAAGCAATGAAAAAGATCGCCAGTAGATTTAACAAGTGAATACCCATTGCCAGACCCATGATATAGGCGATAAGTAACAAGTATCTCTCGTGTCCGGGTTTATCGGAACGCTGTTCCCAAAACAGGATTAGCCAGACAACAATTGCCGTCAGAAATGTAGAATAAGAATATACTTCCGCCTCCACCGCATTGAACCAGTGGCTGTCGGTAAACGCAAAGGTCATAGAGCCAATGAACGCACCGCCATAAACAGCAATTTTTTGAAGGGGTTTCACCGGTCGCCCCCAGCTCTTCAGCAATTGGACAACAATTAAAAACAGAAACATTACGGCAAAAGAGCTGACAATCGGTGACATCAGGTTTACACGGTAGGCGATATCATTTCCGATCGGAAGCATCGAAAAGAAACGACCGATTAACAGGTACAGCGGACTTCCCGGAGGGTGCGGCACGCCAAGGGTGTATGATGTGGCAATGAATTCACCGCAATCCCAGAAAGAAACGGTCGGCGCCAGAGTATCCATATATACGATCCAGCTGAGGAAAAATGTCAGTAATGCCAGAATAACTTTTTCTTTGTTATTTTTCAAAATCTCCATAACGGTCCTTATTGATAATTAATTATTTTTCTGTTTCGGTTCTTCTTGCTGTTCAGGATGACTATCCTGTTTCATTTTAAGGTCGATAAAATTCATTTTTAATTCCGAAAGAGAGCTGGAAATAATCTGTGCTTCTTTCTCGTTAAGGTTGCCTTCGGTTTTTTCCTTAATCATCTCCATCATATCGATCGTAAACCGGGCTTCTTCGAGATTTACTTCGGTCTTATCCGTAATAGGATTTTTCTGCTTGCCTAATTGAATCCAGGCGCTTGTAGCGAAAGACTGAATCAATCCAAGAAAAAGTACCTGCTTCTGATCAATGTGATTATCAGTCATATCATCTCCTACAGAACATCGATGAAATTCATATATTCGGAATAATTCGTAATAAGGTGTTCCCGCACCGCACAATATTCAGATTTGCGGAGCTGCGGGTCACTTTTTATTAGCATAAATGCTTCACTGCGCGCAATTTTCAACAGTTCTCTATCAACCAGTAAATCAGCTATCCTCATCTTCGGAAAACCATGCTGGCGAGTTCCGTAAAACTCGCCAGGCCCGCGTAATTTAAGGTCTTGCTCTGATATTTCAAAACCATCCGTCGTCCCGTTAATAATCTTCAAGCGCTTATGAGAAGTTTCCGTCCGTTTTCGTTCTACCATTGCACAGACACCGTTTTTACTTCCCCGTCCGATGCGTCCTCTCAATTGATGTATCTGGGTCAAGCCAAAGCGCTCGGCATTTTCAATAACCATAACGGTCGCATTCGGATTATCGACGCCAACTTCAATAACCGTTGTACTCACAAGAATGTCCACAGTTCCCGCGGAAAATTCCTGCATTACCTGGTCTTTTTCGATAGTCTTCATGCTTCCATGCAGTAATGCAAGACGCAATTCCGGGAATACCTTTTTCCGCAGATAATCATATCCCTGAATAGCTGCCTGCAAATCCATTTTTTCTGATTCTTCAATTAAGGGGTAAACTATATACGCCTGATCTCCTTTCCGAACCTGTTTGCGAATATATTCATAGACTTTATCCAGTTGGTCAACATTAACCGTACGAGTAATGATTTTTCCCTTGCGGGCAGGCAACTCATCGAGAATAGAGACATCCATGTCGCCATAAAGGGTCATACTCATCGTTCGTGGAATCGGTGTGGCAGTCATTACCAACACATCGGGATTGAAACCTTTGGCAATCAGTTGACTGCGCTGCACAACCCCAAATCGATGCTGCTCATCAATGATCACTAATGCCAGGTTCCGAAATTCAACTCCTTCCTGAATCAGAGCGTGTGTCCCAACGACAAGCTCCGCCGTTCCGCTGCTGATCTCTTCCAGAATCTCTTCCCGCTCTGATCTCCGCTGACCACCGATTAACAGCCGTACTTTGAGCCCGGCAACATTACCCAGTTTTTGTAAATTTCGGTGATGCTGTTCCGCAAGAATCTCAGTGGGAGCCATGACGGCAGCCTGGTAGCCGTTGCCGATAGGAATACTGGCGCATAACAGCGCAACTACCGTTTTCCCGGATCCAACATCACCCTGTAATAACCGATTCATAACGGTTTCGGATTTTATATCTTCCCAAATCTCATGGATGACTTTTTTCTGAGCGGACGTAAGCTGAAAGGGTAATTTTTCATATATCTGTTTTAATAGTGGGCCCGTGCCGCTATAACGATAGGATTTTTTGAGCGCCTTTATACCCTGACGTTTCACTGCCAGCAATAATTGCAGATAGAACAGCTCTTCAAATTTGAAACGGCGTTGTGCGTTTTCGAGTGCAGCAGCAGAATCCGGAAAATGAATCTGACGTAATGCCTCGTTAATTCCGGTCAGTTTCAGCGATTGTAGTAATGATTCCGGCAGAATTTCTTCCACATGCCACGATATTTTTTCAATCACCTTATGAAACAAACGCCGGAAACCACGGCTATCCAATCCAACCTTTTTTAATTCAGCAGTAGATGGATACAGGGGAATGATCCGGGCTGTATTTAGGGTTGCCCATTCGCCGTTTTCCAGAATATCATAATCGGGATGGACGAACTGCATCCCGCCAAAATATTCTACTTTTCCACTCATTGCAACCGGATCACCGGTTTTAAAAACGCGCTGGATATATTTTGCGCCGTTAAACCAGACACAGCGCAACTGACCGCTATCATCACCGACCAAAACTTGAAAGTAGGGGTGTTTGCGGGTCCGGACACTATTCATCGATAATATTTTGCCGACGATCGTGGCATCCATTCCCACTCTTAATGTTGCAATTGGAGTAATAGTACTGCGATCCAGGTAGCGTCGCGGGAAATGATATAGTAAATCGATAAAGGTTTTTACGCCGCACATTTCGAGAGCGGCGCCCCGTTTCGGTCCGACGCCTTTAACGTAAGTTACGGGAGTTATAGGATCGATATTTTTCGTTTGATTTACCGGCAACAGAAGCTTTTACCATTTATGTAAATAAGTATATTCTATCGTACTCTGGCTATTCGCTTTAACATCCAAAGGAAACATAAGCAGCGACTGACTTTTCTTTTGATAAGTATGACTGGATTTTTTCATTACCCATATTCCAGCTAAATGTTCGTTAATTTCAGCATAAATATCGCTGTCTTTCCTGTTATAAACAGTAATACGAACAGTTAAAGTTTCTGAATTTTTGGAAGTTTTTTCACGGTTAACAACTATATGTTTGCCTTTAATATCAAATGCCTGTCCGATTTTAATATCGAGCGTATCGTTTTTACCGGTATGATTCACCCAATCTTCACCAACTAATTGTAAAAAACCGTCAATATCTTCCTTAAACACCCGCATCTTCCCTTTGGGTATTGCGATACCCATATTGTTTGCTTTGTTGTTTTCAGTCTTAAAAATAATATCCAGCTGTTTTTCCTGATCGCCGGTCGAGCGATTATTAAATGTATAAATCTTTCTACCCTTTGCATCTATTTCATCGAATAGGGTCACCTGTTTAACTTCGTTATTCTTGATGGTCACCGGTCGCTGTAATTCATACAAATAGTAATCGAAAAACGCCCGTTCTTCAACACCTGATTTTTGGGTTACCATTTCTAATGGGCGTTTTTGTTCCTCGTATTCCATAAATCTTTGAGGACGAGCCCGATGGATGTCGCCGGCGATCAATTTCAGCCTGGCGTTTTCATAACTGGCGCCGGATGAATTATCTAATGAAATCCACGAGGAAAGCGAGAAATCGGAATCGTTTTCTTTTAAAACAAGAACATATTCGGCCTGCCATTTAATTCCATTAGTTAAATAGGACAGATCGGCTTTCGTATTGCCTTTGTGCTTTGAATTGATAAGCCATTGGAGTGTTGGTTTCAGGATCAACCCTTCCGGCAATGCAGGAAAGTCGTATTCCAGGATTTTATCAACACTTGAAATTTTTATTTCGCTGTTTTCAAGTTTAACAATAATTTTATCGCGTGCATAGCTGAGTAGAATTCCCTCTATTTTATCGCCATTTTCCATCCGGTAAGTGATGGATTCTCCAACATATTTATTAAATAATTTTTCCGAACTAACCAGATCATAAAGGTAATTTTGTTCCAGCACTTCTACTTTGTTTTTTAACTTCGGAAAACTGATTTTTACCGACGTTGTAAGAATCTTCGAGGATACACCTTCTATTTGAAATTCTGAAATACCCTTAATCAATGAAACATCACAATTCTGTCTGATGAGTCCCAGGTTATTATTATATATTGTTACCTGGGTATCGCTGAATCCCTCATCGGCAAAAGAGACAATGGACATCATGATAATTATCGCCATGATCGGCACATAAGTATATTTCTTCATTTTCACCTCGATATTCTTCTATCTGTAACGTTGGAACTGTACTTTATTCCAATGCTTGCAGATTTGTTTCCAGTTTAATCAATTGCTCCCTGATAAGCTTCTCTTTTTCCTTTTCCTTTGCGACAACATTCCGGGGCGCTCTCTCCAAAAAGTTCTGATTCATCAGTTTGGTGGAAATTGATTTCAGAAGTCCTTTTAAGCGATTGATTTCCTTTTCGAGTCGCTGTTTCTCAGCTTCAACATCGATCAATCCTTCCAGCGGGATGAAAAATTCGGTGCCGTGAACAATAATTGTTAACGCCGGATGAGGTCTCTCCACATCCCGGGCAATGCGAATATCCGCAACTTTTACAAGATTTTTAACATACTCTGCGAGAGATTCGTTTTTAATTAATTTCAAAGGCAATTGATCGTCATCTCCCCGAACAATTAAATTTAATTGGGCGGACGGCGGAATATTCATTTCACTGCGAGCAGTTCTTAAAGATATGATCATTTTCTGAACTATTTCAAATGTTTCTTCCGCGTGAGGATCGTCACTGTGATATTTAATTTTGGGCCAGGAGGATAAAATGATATCCGGTTCGGAAGCGGATTTAAGATGCCGATATATTTCCTCTGTAATAAAAGGCGCATAGGGGTGCAGGATTTTCAGAATATTTTTCAGAACATATATTGCCACTGACAGGGCTGTCTGTTTTTCATCAGCGGATTTTTTATACAGGCGGTCTTTAATTAATTCGATATACCAATCGCAATAATCACTCCATACGAAGTCATAAATAATCCGGGCTACTTCATCAAAACGGAAGCGCTTTAAACTTTTATCAACTTTTCCGATTGTCTTTTTCAAGCGGATCAATATCCATTCATCGGCGAGAGTCAGCGAGTATTTCTCCGGAACAAAATCCTGTTCCAGAATACTATCATCATCTATGTTCATCAAAATAAAACGGGAGGCGTTCCAGACCTTGTTCATGAAATTACGGCCGACCTCAAGACGTTCCTCCGAAAATAGAATATCCTGTCCCTGGGGAGCAATCAGCATTACCCCGTAGCGCAATGCATCGGCGCCATATTTCTCAACAAGAACCAGCGGATCGGGGGAATTCCCCAGCGATTTACTCATCTTCCGCCCTTTGATATCCCGGATAATCCCGGTGAAATAGACATCCTTAAAAGGAATATCGTCCATGAATTCCAGACTCGCCATGATCATTCTGGCGACCCAGAAAAAGATGATATCCGGCGCTGTCACCAAAGTATCTGTCGGGAAAAAGATTTTCAGATCATCGCTTTTTTCAGGCCAGCCCATGGTTGAAAAGGGCCATAACCATGAACTGAACCAGGTATCCAGCACATCGGCGTCCTGCCGTACAGAGCCGCCACATTTCGGGCAGGTAGCGACATCTTCGATAAGCGCATCCATCCAGTCGCAGTCATTACAATAAAACACCGGAATACGATGCCCCCACCATAATTGCCGGGAGATACACCAATCCCGGACATTATTCATCCAGTGGTCATAAGTCTTTACCCAGCGGTGAGGATGAAATTTTATTTTATCTTCATCGACAACCCTGATTGCCGGTTCTGCCAGCGGCTTCATTTTAACGAACCATTGATCGGACAGAAAAGGTTCGATCATGACACCGGCTCGTTCACTGTAGCCTACGCTATGAGTGTAATCTTCTATTTTTTCCAGATAACCGAGACGTTCCATTTCTGCAACCACCAGTTTCCGGGCTTCAAAACGATCTTTGCCCTCAACCAGAGATCCGGCGGCAGCGTTCATCGTCCCATCCGGATTCATTACATTTATCTTTTTGAGCTTATGCCGCTCGCCAATCTCAAAATCATTCGGGTCGTGAGCAGGCGTCACTTTCACCGCTCCGGTTCCAAATTTCATATCAACAAAATCATCGGCGACAATAGGAATGACACGGTTCATAATCGGGAGAATGACATTTTTTCCGATAAGTTTGGCAAAGCGTTTGTCTTCAGGATTAACCGCTACTGCGGTATCACCTAGCATCGTCTCCGGTCGGGTAGTTGCAACGGTTAAATGCCCTTCTCCTTCTTCCAAAGGGTAGTGAAAATACCACAAATGACCGCTGGTTTCTCTGTGGATTACCTCTTCATCGGATAGGGCCGTCTGTGAAACCGGACACCAGTTAATAATTCTGCGTCCACGGTAAATCAAACCTTTTTTAAAAAGATGAACAAACACGTGACGGACGGCGTTGGACAAACCCTCATCAAAAGTGAATCGCTCACGATCCCAATCACAGGAACAACCAATTTTTTGCAGCTGGGTTAAAATGATGGATTTATGTTTATTCGCCCAATCCCAGACGATATTCACAAAGTCATCACGCTCAAAATCATAGCGGGTTTTACCATCTTTGCGAAGCTCTTTTTCTACAACATTCTGAGTAGCGATTCCCGCATGGTCGGTGCCGGGAAGCCAGAGTGTTTCATAACCATTCATCCGGGCATGTCGTACCAGGATATCCTGTAGCGTATTGTTCAGGACGTGACCCATGGTGAGAATGCCGGTCACATTGGGTGGGGGAATTACAATAGTATAGGTTTTTTTTCCGGATTGATTATTCGCATGAAAATATCGTTTTTCCAACCAGTACTCATACCATCGGAATTCGACTTTTTGCGGATCATAAACTTTATCTAACTGAATTGCCAATACTTACCTCATCAACTTTCAATGATTAAACTGAATGCAGTTGTCAATTTCAATACATTTTGATTAGCCTGTTTCAAGCGCCGGCTAAGTACCCGCGCTATGTTCTGCATGACTTTATTACCTATTTCAGGATACTCGTTACAAATATGAAAAAAATCATCTTTACCTACCCTTGCAATCTCGCAGGGCGTGACAGCTTTGACGGTTGCGCTGCGCAGATCATCGTCGCTGAACAGACTCATTTCACCGAAAAAGGGACGAACGCTGCTGGAAAGCGCAATTAAACTTTTTTCCCGGGTGTCTGCCTGAGAAACATCGGTTTTTAGTGTAAGCGCCTGGGAAATTTCAACTTTCCCTTCCAGTAATATCAGAATTGAGTTACCTTTATCACCTTCCAGAATGATGGTGTCGCCCTTGTTAAAATGAATCGGAGTAATGACCTTGCAAAATTGCTCGATCTGCTCTTGGGTCAACTTGGAAAATATCTCATAATTTTCCAATATTCGCGAATTATACGTACACGTGGTTTTTCTTCTCATCATAACAACACTATGGCTTTTTCATTTTCCTGAATTATATATTCATCATCGGGATTTAAATTGACAATGACTTTATTCTCCTCGCCGAGAGTCTTTCCGGCTTCCTTTATCTTGCGCTCAATGAACGCATCCAGATGACTCGAATCAGAAGAGAGAAAATCGGAGACCCCCATGGATTCTACTTCCGATACAACTCCCAACACCACCATTCGATGCTGATTTTTATAGAATTGGGTTAATTCCAGAAACGATTTACCCTTCAGTCGCGAAGGAATAGTGACCGTCGAAATCCGGTGATCGCTTTTAGCGCTGAATAATTTGGAAACGACATTCGATAATCCCGGTTCAATAATATCTCCCGCCAATAGAAAATCCACATACTGATCACTGACGAATACTTCATCGGCTTTCGCCCGTTTAACGTGAATCTCATTTTCCGGTGTCATGATAAAGGCGATGACTTTTTTCTTTGGGTAACTTGATTTGATATTCAGGGTCGCCAGCAGGGTTTTTTCATCGGCTATGAGGGGGTCAAATTGTTGCAAATTAGGTAACAGAATGATTGTTTTGGCAACCTTAATATTAGCGCGTTCCAATGGCGCATTACGGGTATAATCTCCACGAATGAATTTAACTTTGTTTTTACGAAAGCGATCCAGAACAGTGTTAATCTCATCTTCAGGCAGTTCATTTACCAGTATAATTTTCGGGGCTTTCTGTTTTGCCAGAGTATAAAATGTTTCAATAATAGATTCCGCCCGGTTATTCCAGCCGCAAATAATAATATGATCTTCATAATTTATAGATTCCAACCCCTGATCCTCCCTGATTTTTTTTGCCACGAAAATCGATGAGATTGTGGCAGTGATTAATGAAACGAGAGTGACGCCCGAAATCATTACGAATATTCCGACAATTCTGCCGCCCAGAGTTATCGGACGAATATCTCCATAACCGACTGTAAACACGGTAACTAAGGCCCACCAGACCGAATCCCACAAGCTCCTGTATTCGCCGGGATTCTGGATTCCTTCAAAATGCAGCACCGATACGGCAGCGATTACCGTCAGAAGGGTAAGCGCCAGAAAAATTCTGACAATTGCTTTACTTAAAATGGTTTTTAAGGTTTCGATTAATCCCAAACTGTTTTTCAATCCTCCCGGTAATAAATAATACAGGAATGATTTTACTTAAAAAGCGTATTAAAGTCAACTACGGCGAAAATCAATTACATACATAAAAGAATGGAACAAAAACTGGCGCCTTTTTGAAAAATTTTACCCCTCTTAAAATGTATTGATTATCTACCCTGATATGATGATAAAATTGTTTTTTTGACCACATCTATAATTTCGTTGTCTGTCATCGGAAGTAACTTCTTATTATCTATCGGCGGATGAATTATTATTTCCAATTTTCCTTTTGATACAATCGTAAACCTGGTTTTAGGTTTTAATGAATAAAATCTATTCAGCGTAACGGGTAATATATCCAGATGTGTCGCACGCAGAATGTGAATAAAACCCTTTTTGAACGTTCCCAATTGACCATCTAAAGTACGGGTTCCTTCCGGAAAAATGGCTACTGTTATTCCATCTTTTGCATGGGCAATTGCCTGCTTGATCGACTGCCTTGACCGTCCGGGTTGCCCCGGTTCAATCGGAATGTAATCGTTCATCTTCAGCAGTCGACCGAATCCGAGAATACGTACAAGATATTCTCTGCCGATCCACGATACCCCGGGAACAACGCTCATAATAGCCGGTATGTCATAGATACTGGCATGATTTGCAACAAGTATGTACTTTTTTGAGCGGTCGTAATTGTCTTTGCCCTCGATATGGACTCTTTTCCCCATAAAAAAGAACATGCTCTTTGCCCATATTAAATGACCAAACCGGTTGATCGACTTCAGTTTTAAATAACTGACACAAATTCCAATTAATACTATTATCGCCGTGAAGGTATACTGCAAGGCATAGACACAAAGGGTATAAATGACAATAACCGGACGAAATTTGCTGTGTTTTTTTAATTGTGAAAACATAGGCGATATTCTAAGTATAAAACCCGCAAATTTCAATAAGAAAATTTTTTCAGGAATATTCCGCATTCAGTCATGAAAAATATCAAACAGTGAAATATTCCAGTTGTTACTCAATTGAAAATTTTGTACAATTCAACTCAGAATGGAGGATATATGACTTATCAGTGGATTTTATGTTGTTTAATCGGATATCTTTTAGGGGCTATCCCAACCGGACATCTCATTACCCGACTACTTACCGGTATTAAAATTTGTGAATTCGGGAGTAGTCACACAGGCGCTACAAATGTAAAACGGGCAGCCGGATCAAAAGCGGCTGTCGCTACGGCAATTCTGGATATTCTTTGGGGAACAGTCAGTGTTTTAATTGCCCATATGATAACAGGTAACCTGTGGATCGCCGCCGGCGCCGGAGCAGCTGCGATTATTGGACATAACTGGTCGATTTATATCCGTTTTAAAGGAGGAATCGGGCTCTCCACGCTCTTTGGTTCACTGATCTATTTTCAACCTTTGACTGTGACCGGCTCGGCGCTTATACTAATCATTCTCCGTCAAATGCTGGTCAAAGGGATGCGTCTCCATCGCGCCAGGGTGACAATCTTCGGAATGATA
>Ga0268279_1001026_pt1 | contig 16326 bp, 24 predicted proteins | sample saktaG_6_FD_190142 | JGI IMG/M metagenome (GOLD analysis project Ga0268279, IMG submission 190142) | Saline water microbial communities from Sakinaw Lake, British Columbia, Canada - sak_2010_1_5_80m | ecosystem: Environmental > Aquatic > Non-marine Saline and Alkaline > Saline ...
GGATTTCTGACTTAATTCTTAATAAAAGTGCAGCTGCCAATAAAACTTTACTAGATACAAAGAAATCTTCTTCTTCAAGATTTTGTATTTTATCTAAGTATTTATCTGTTAAAACTGTGATGTTGATGTCCCAAGGGTCTAATTGTTCTGTATTTATAAGGTCATATATTAGTTCTTGCCAACCTATTTCCCTATTAAACAACAAATCATGAACTTGGTCTTGTTGTACACTATTTTTTGAAGGGTCGGCCTCTTTTTCCATAATTTATTCAATGAAAACCATTATATAAATTTTTATAAATGGATTCTTTTTGGTTGGAAAATGGAATCTGAATCTGAGAAAATTGAAAAAGAATTAAATATCTTAGGTGAAGCTATTCATGAATGCATCAAGATTAATTGGAGTGGGAAGGGAGAGGGATATTTGAAGATGTCTTTTACTGAATTAGATAATCTTTATAATAAAGTAGAAAACGGGTTAATTTCATTTAATCTTATTGGAAAAGATATTTCTAAAATAGTAAAAGAAGAAGGGGAAGAATTGGTTAATGGAGAAGATGGCTTTGGAAGGTTTTTGGAATCCCAATTATTAAGTATAGTTGCAAGTGCAGTTACTAAAAACCCACACCATGAAGTTTCCCAAAGATTAAAAGATTTTTCATTGAGTTTAAAGATAAAAAACAAAAGGTATTATAACCAACTCTTTGAATTAACAGGACTAGGGGAAAATTCTCGTGATTCTCTATATTGTTTTTTACAAAGTTAAGAAAACAGGCACCTCTTTTAAAATGTAGTGGATAAACATTAAATATGTAGTGGATAAAGAAATATCTGGTGCATTTTAAAAGGAGTAACCATCATTACTACTTTTAGCTAATTACGCCCTGTCATTCTGAAAGGGTAACATGATAGAAAGATTTAAATAGTTCCAGGTGTTCTATTTTATATCACCTCTTTTTGCCCAGGAGACGCTTCAGGTCAGCTTTTTGTCGGCTTGAAGAATCTCCCAGGGTTATAATCACTCCAATATTATGCTTATAAAAAAGTCGTGGAATTAAGTATTTAGTTTTTATTATATGCTCCCACGCATTATATTCTTAGGTCTCAAAAAAATCTACTTTTATAACAACTTATACCTATTGCAATAATATTTATAAATAGCTATTTAATTAAAAGTTTATGAGAAAAAACAAATTAGTTACAATTACTGAGCAAAGTTTTCAAGGAGCTGGTGGAACAGACCTCTTTGGAAAATTAGAGATGGTTGGTCCTGTTTGTGCAATAATTCTTAGTGGGGAAGATTTCTTAAGCAACAATGATTACAACAAACTTAATGAAACTTTGGTCCATCAAGCAAAAGTAAAAAATGCAGATTATGTATTTGGCGTGGAATATCTTTCTAGAGATGATTCAAAGGCAATTACCGCAAGAGGAACAGCATATAGAAAAAGAAGTCTCTTTGAAAAATTTTTTAGTAAATAAAAATATTTATTATTCTTTAACTTCTTCACTTTCAACCTTTTTTCACTTCTTCTTTTTTATCTTCAACAGGTTTTTCTTCAACAGGTTTTTTCCCTTCAAACTCACTATAATGGCATTTACCGCAGTATTTTCTATCTTTAGCATTCATTAAAAATATTCCTGGACCGCATCTTGGGCAATTTCTTTCACGTGTAATTTTATCCCCGTCAATTTTATATTTAGTATATTTCTTACTTGTTTTCTTATTCTTAGGTTTTTTCTTTCCTTTTTTTACTGATTTTTTTACTCCCATTATTCTTTTATTTCCTCTTTAGGTTCTTCTTCTTTAAGTTGTTCAGTTGGAGCCTCTACAGGTGCTTCTACTGGTACTTCAGCAGGAGTTTCTTCTACAGGTGCAGGTTCTTCTTTTTGTGCAACAACATCTTTTTTTGATGGTCCTTCTGTGTTTAATTTATCTTGCTCAGAAGTATAAACATTTGTGGATATTGTAAAATTCTTTGATCCAAATTTCCCTAAAATAGTCTTTATTCTTATATTTTCCTCAGGTGTTGAGAACTTTTCAGAAATAATCTTTCTTGCATCTGCATGGCTTGGAGTAACTTCTGAATCAACTGAAAACTTAATTTCTTTTCTCTTAAATAAAACATTTTCCCTTTCTTCAATTATATTAAAATTTTCCATAAGAATTACCTAGTTTTAATTGCAAAATTACCTTTTTTCTTAATATTTAATTTTTGCGCTATTTCTGACTTTTCAGGATTTAAAACTACAACTCTTCCTTTGAATGTTTCTGTGTTTTCTCTTGATTCACATTCAGGACATTTTTCTCCTGTTTCAAATATTCTATTACAAACTTTACATGCTTTGTCTTTTGGCATTTTAATTTAATCCGATATTATACTTCCAAAACAAAGTTGGTTCTTGATTTAATTTTAGGATCATATCTATTGCACGGGGTTCTCCTTGATTAGCCGCTCCCATTATATTTGCCGGCCTCCTATATTTACCATTCTCTTTTATTTTTTGTCTAATTTGGTCCATATAATCTTGAGAAAAACTTCCTTCATCCATTTTATTTCTTTCCCCCTTTACCTTTAACTGCTTTTTCTTCTGCCTTAGCAATCTTTACAGCATCTTTTTGTTTTTTGACTTTATCTTCTTGAACCCATTCTATTTTCCCTAATCCAGGTTGCCTCATTGTTAAACCTAATTTTGGTTCATCACCTTTGTGACTTATTGCAACTACTCTTGCCATACATAAATCTGTTGGTTTTAAACTCCTCTTACTTGCTTTTCCAAGTAAAGAATTTGCCTTACTAAAGCTTACAAAATCATTCATTGTTTGGCTTATGTGAATCATTCCTCTCATTATTCCCATGTCAATAAAAGCTCCGAAGTTCGTAATCTCTGAAATTATTCCATAGATTATTTCTTGTAATTCTGGTTTCCATGCAAGTAATTTGAACTTTGAATTATAATATGCTGCCCCATCTCCAGGTATTATTACTCCTTCTCCAACTTCTGTAACCTCAATAACAGCTACAACTTTTCCCAATTCTTTATCATAATAATCTGCATAAGTTTCTCTAAGTTGTTTATCAACAGCTTCTGCAGTAGGCAAACCAAAAAATTTTGGCTCTACCCTTACATAGTCTTCGACATCAGTTAAATAAAACATAAAAATTATAGCAGAAATCGGTTTAAAAAGGTTGTTCTTATGTATTTCTGAATATATTTTGAATGAAACAAATTTATTTAAAGTAGAAGGAAGATGAAAAGTTATGAGTAATGGAAAAGATTTAAGGCGTATCAATGCTGAAATTGGAATATTAAATGTACAAAAAGAGTTAATTGAATCTGGAGAATGGGATGATAAAACTCATTTGGAAGAAAAATATCAAATGCATTTGAATAATTTTGATTTAGTTGTTAGAGAACTTTGTAATTCTGTCGGATTAACAAGAATTAAAGATATAAATAAAGATGGTTATTTTGGTGTAAAAGACCAGAATGGAGAAAAAGTTAATTTTGACATTTCCAGAGATTTTAATAAAACAAGAGGAGAAGATAAATTAGTAAGTTATGTTGTGTTTAATGAAATAACAAAAGCATCTTCTTTATTACATTATAGTCCAACAAAAGGGATTGGTTTTGAATATGTTGCTAATTTACTCCCAAGAAATATTCAACTTGGTAAAGGAGATTTTTTTGGCAAAACAATTGAAAATGTGATTACTAATATTGAATCGGCTACAGACGATGTTAAATTCTATATACGATTTGAAAGATACGGAAAAGAACCTAATGGAATTAAACAATTTGCCATTTCAACTAAAGATTTTGTTCCAAAAGAGAGAAAAGGTGACCTTCTTGGAATCATTTCTATGTTAGATGGAATGGTTAGGGGAATTCAACACCCTTCTTTTTGGGTATATGGTCCAAATTTTATCCATGAGGAAGAAGCACCTCTATTTAATATATCCATGAAACTTTATGCTAATGATTGGTTTACTGGTAAAAAGATTTAATTTTAAATAAGCTCTAACTTCTTCTTTCCTCTAATGACTAACTTAAAATTTGTAACTTTCTTCTTTATATCTCTATCTAATGTGGCAACAACAAGCTTTGGATGTTCTTTTGCATAATTAATTAATCCTTTATCAACATATTTTCCCCGAATATCTATTTCCTTAAAATTATTCTTTTCTAAAATTACTTGAGCTAATTTTGCATCATCTCTAAACCTAAGTTTCTTTGTAGAATTTGCAACCCTTTTAATTTCCTCTATGACTTGTGTGGGAATTAATATTTCTAAACCGATGTTAGGAATATCTCTAAAAAAATCTATTTTTTGCTTTACACAAGAAAGGATAAAATTAGTATCCAATATTGTTTGTTTCATAATTATATTAAAATATTAACCTTTAAATAATCTTTTTTCTTAATCTTTTTATGCAAGAAAAAGAGAACATCCTTAAGATTCTTGAGGGAACAAAAGCTTCTATTCAAAAAGGTGATGCAGCAACTATTAAGAATTTAAGTAATCAAACAACCAACACTGCTGCTTTAACACATGATCCTGATAATATTGCTATTGCAGTTATTATTTATTCTATAAGTAAACTTTTTGAAAGACAAGATTATCATTTATTGCCAGGATGGCAAGAGTTTAATAATAAAATCTCTAAATGCATAGATAATGCGATAAATTCTATTAAGAATAATGATGAAGCAAATATAAAAGCAAATGTAAATTGTTTAAGAACCTCTCTTACGAAAGTCTCTGGAAGTTTGAAAAAACATATCCAAGATGTTTTTAGAAAAGCTAGCATAAATAAAGCGTCTAAAATTTATGAGCACGGTATTTCTATGGAAAAAACAGCAAGACTTCTTGGAATTACAATGTTTGAACTTGCTAGTTATGCTGGTCAAAGAGAACAAGTTTCAGAAATTCCCTTGGTTAAAGGGATAGATGTTAAATCTAGAATTAAACTTGCAATGGAAATGTTTAGATGAACCCAATAATTATATTTGATGCGAGCACATTGATTAGTTTTTCAATGGCTGGTTTGCTTCCAGAACTTAGAGGATTAAAAGAAAAATCTAATGTAAAATTTATAATTAGTGAAGCAGTAAAAAAAGAGGCAATAGATACCCCGCTTAAAATAAAAAGATTTCAACTTGAAGCCTTAAAAATAAAGGAATTATTAGATGATAAAGTTTTAGAATTGCCCATAGTATTAGGATTAGATGATAAACTTATTAAAACAAAAACTCAAGAAATCTTAGATATGGCAAATACTACTATTTATGGAGCAGATAAGGATATACATCTAATTGATTTGGGAGAATCTTCTGCTCTTGCAATAAGTCAAATATTAAATGATAAAAAAATAGATAATGTTATTGCGATTGATGAAAGAACTACTCGTAGTCTTGCTGAAACTCCAAATGAATTAAAAAAATACCTCGAAGGTAAATTGCATTCGAAGATGACTGTTAAACAGGAAAAAGTTGATTTTTTTAAACAATTTAAATTTATTAGATCGGTTGAATTAATTTATGTTGCATATAAAAAAGGGGTTTTAAGATTAAAAGGTTCTGAAAATCTTAGTGCTGTGCTTTATGCTTTAAAATATAAAGGATGTGCTGTCTCTGGAAAAGAAATTCAAGAAATAAGAAATCTTGGATAGATAAAGCTTAAAAATTAGTTATTTCTTGTAGTTATGTGGGTGCGTAGTATACCGGTAGTATATCTGCCTCCAGAGCAGAAGAAGGGGGTTCGATTCCCTCCGCGCCCATTTTCCAAAACCTTTATAAATACATATGAATATTCTTTCATATGAATTGTAACACATACCATATATTCTTTAGAAATCTTGCAAACCCCCTTAAAATAAACATAATCGCTGCTTTAAAAGAAAAAAAAAGTTCTGTAAGTGACTTATCTAAGAAATTAAAAATAGAACAAAGTAAATTATCTCATGCGTTGTCTTCTTTGAGGAGTTGTAATTTAGTTCTTGTAAACCAAAAAGGAAAAGAAAGAATTTATAGTCTTAATAAAAAAACAATAATTCCTATCTTAAATATAATTGATAAACACAAATGCACCTATTGCGCAGGTTGTAAAAGATGAGACAAATATACTTGGATAATGCTGCAACCACAAAAATGGATGGAAAAGTAGTTGCTTCTATGCTTCCTTATTTTGAAGAAAAATATGGAAATGCATCTTCACAACATTCTATTGGGCAAGAAGTAAAAAATGCCTTGGACAAATCAAGAAGAATAATTGCTAGGGCAATTTCTAGTCGTAGTGATGAAATAATCTTTACTTCTGGGGGGACAGAATCAAACAATTTAGCCTTAAAAGGATTATTTTTTGAAAATTATCCAAGAAAGAATCATATTATCACAACAAAAATAGAACATGATTGTATTTTAAATACTTGTAAATGGCTCGAAAAACGAGGAGCAAAAGTAACTTATTTGGATGTTGATAAAGAGGGGGTTGTAAATTTAGAAGATATTGAAAAAGCAATAACAGACAAAACTTTTTTAGTTACTATAATTCATGCAAACAATGAAATAGGGACAATTCAAGATTTAGATAAAATTGGAAAGATTTGTAAAGCAAAAAATGTTTTATTTCATACAGATGCTTGTCAAAGTTTTACAAAGATTTTTCTTAATGTTAAAAAACAAAATTTAGATTTGGTAACTTTAAATTCTCATAAGATTCATGGCCCAAAAGGGGTGGGTGTCTTATATATTAAAAGAGGGGTTAAAATAGTGCCCTTAGCACACGGAGGAGGACATGAGCAAGGATTAAGAAGTGGAACAGAAAATATCCCTGGGATTGTTGGCTTTGCAACAGCTGTAAATATTGCAAACTCAAAAGATGTTAATAAAATGGAGATGCTTAAAGAGAGATTAATTAAAGGATTATTAGAAATAGAAAATGTAACATTAAATGGTCCAAGAAAAAACAGATTGTGCAATAATGTTAATGTTTCGTTTAATAATATTGAAGGAGAGGCTGTAGGGGGTTATTTAGAAAATAAGGGGATTTATACTTCTACCGGGTCTGCATGCATGTCTCACTCATTGGAGACAAGTCATGTTTTGAAAGCATTAGGACTCCCTCCTTTAAAATCAAACAGTTCTTTAAGGATAAGTTTAAGCAAATTTATAACAGAACAAGATGTTGATTATGTCTTAGATAAAATTCCTAAAATAGTAAATAAATTAAGGAAAATAAGTCCTTTAGTTGGGGGTAACAAATGGTAAAGATAACATCTAAAACAAAGATAAGTAAACTGCTTGAGAAAAATCCAGAAGCAGCAGAGATTTTATTTGAAGCTGGAATGGGTTGTGTTGGTTGTTCTATGGCAATGAATGAAACAATTGAACAAGGTTGTTTAGCACATGCAATGTCAAAAAGACAAATTGAAAAATTAATTGAGAAGTTGAATGAGAAATGATAAAAAAAATATTGACAAAGATTTTACTTAAAGCTTTAAAATTTAAACCGCAAACAATTGGAATTCCAGTTATAATTAAAAATTCTAAAGGAGAAATATTACTTGGGAAAAGAAAGAAAAATTCTGTTTTTTATGCAAATTCTTGGGGTCTCCCAGGAGGTATGTTGGATTATGGAGAAAGATTAATTGAATGTGCTGAACGTGAAATAAAAGAAGAAATTGGAGTTTCAATAAAAATAACAAAACAATCAAAAAAAATTTATGAAGTGTTTCCATCAAAAAATCATCCTTTTCATACTTTGGCAATTATTTTTTATGCGAAAGTAATAAAGGGGGTTCCCAAACCTAAAGATGAAACACAGGAAGTTAAATGGTTTAAGCCTTCTGAAATTAAAAAAATGAAATTAGCATATAATCATAATGAAATCTTAAAAGAAGAAGGTTTAGTAAAATGATGCAATATTCAAAAAAAGTTATGCAAGAGTTTCTCAAACCTAAAAACATGGGAGAGATAAAAAACCCAGATGGAGTTGGAAAGATTGGTAATCCTCAATGTGGAGATATTATTTGGGTTTATATTAAAGTAAAGAATAATAAGATTCATGATATAAAATTTAAGACTTTTGGATGTGCTGCTGCAATTGCAACTTCTTCTATGATTACCCAAATTGCTAAAGGAAAAGAACTTAGTAAGGCAAAGAAGATAAAAATAAATGATGTAGCATCTTCATTAAAAGGGTTGCCTTCTCTAAAAATGCACTGTAGTGAACTTGCAATAAAAGCATTGAGATTAGCAATTAAGGATTATGAAAAAAAGAAGAAATGATAGAACAAAAAGTAAAGCAAACTCTAAAGAAAATAAAGCTAAGTAAAAAAGAAAAGATTATAATTGCACTTTCTGGAGGAAAAGATTCAACTGTGACTGCTTATCTTTTAAAGAAACTGGGATATAATATTGAAGGATTTCATATTAATTTAAAAATTGGAAAATATAGTGATGATTGCTTAAAAGCTATAGAAATGCTGTGTAAAGATTTAAAGATTAGGCTTCATGTTTATGATATGAAAAATGAAATGGGAAGTGGAATGTGCTATCTTAGAACTTCTATTCAATCAAGTCATGGAAAAGGTAAATTAAAAAATTGTGCTATTTGTGGTGTTATTAAAAAATGGATTTTAAATAGAGAAGTTAGAAAATTAAAGGCTGATAAAATTGCAACAGGACACAATTTAGATGATGAAGCTCAAACTTTTTTAATGAATATATTTAAAGGAAGTCCAAAATTAAGTTTAAGTTCAGGTCCAATAACTTTGAATATGCCGGACAAAAAGTTTATCCCGAGAATAAAACCTTTGTTTTATGTTGCTGAAGAAGATATTAGAGAATATTCAAAAAAGCTAAAACTTCCTGTTAATTATGAATCTTGCCCATGTGCATTAGATTCTTATAGAATTCAAGTTAGAAAATTTCTTAATACTTTATCTAAAAAAGATAAAGAAAATATTGTAAAAAATTTTGGCACATTACTTAAGAAGATTTCCAAATCAAAAGATGACAAAATAAATTATTGCCAACTTTGTGGAGAACCTTCTAGAAAAAAAATATGTAAGAAATGTGAATTAATGAAAATCTAATTATCTCTTTTTCTTTTTTGCCTTTGTTGCCTTAATTGGTTTGTTTTTCAACTTTGAAAATACAAATATGTATAATATTGGCAATATACCTATAGTATTAACCACAGCCATTACAATAAACCAAATCAAATGATTCTTTCTTGCTGATTTCCATAAAGCCAAAAGCTTCCAAGCCAATGACCAAATTAAAATTATTGCGATTAACCAAGCAGCTATACCCGCCTCAGCAGCAATTGTTTCTAAATATCCCATTCTTTACCTCCTTATTATCTTAAGAAAGAGTAATTTAAAAGATTATCGTGTTACTTTTCTTAGATGATTCTAAACCTTTAAATAGTATTTTTATTTGATATTCTCTCACCATACAACTTATGGTAAAATAAGGGGTTCAGCATACAATATCTTGTATAGCAAAGGAATAAGGATTCCCAATATAAAAATAACAAATAAAAATGGATTGTCCATATTGCTCACATATTAATTCAAAAGTAACTGATAAAAGAAGATCTCCACAAGGGATAAGAAGAAGGAGAGAATGTCTCAAGTGCAAAAAGAGGTTTACTACATATGAAAAAACTGAAAGAGGTGATTTCTATGTTATAAAGAAAGATGGGCAAAGAGAAAAATTTAGTAGAAGCAAATTAGAATCTGGAATTGAAAAAGCATTTGAAAAAAGACCTGTGTCTAGAGATAAAATTCAACAAATGATAAATGAAATAGAAGAACAAGTAAGGAAAAGAGGGAAAAAAGAAATAAAGAGTTCGATTATAGGTGATTTAGTATCTAAAAGGATAAAAAGACTAGACAAGGTTGCTTATATTAGGTTTGCTTCAGTCTATAGAGACTTTGAAGACATTCAAGATTTTAAAAAGGAGTTAAAAGGATTATAAAAAATGGGAGAAGAATATAAAATTGGCGTTGGAAATCAAAAATTATATGAAAACTATGATAAAGAATTAACAAAGAGATTAGAAGAAAGATTATTGGAGTTAGATATACAAGATAGAATAGACAAATTTGATGATAGAACAATTTCCCTTTTAGAAAGAAGATATTTTAAAAATGATGAAGATGGAAACATTTTGGAAGGTGTTCCTGAGATGTTTGCTAGAATTGCTTCTAATATTGCTTATGCAGATACTGCTTATGGTGCTACTGAAGAAAAAGCATATGAATCTGCTAAAACATTTTATGATTTAATGACTTCTATGGATTTTATGCCTAATTCTCCAACAATAATGAATGCTGGTGGAAAACTTCAACAATTATCTGCTTGTTTTGTGTTACCTATTGAAGACGATATGGAAAGTATTTTAGGAACTCAAAAAGATGCTGGGATGGTTCATAAAAGTGGTGGAGGAACTGGCTTTGATTGGAGTGATTTAAGAATGGCTAATGATATTGTATCTTCAACTTACGGTCTTTCTTCTGGACCTGTAAGATTTCTCAGCGCATATGATTCTACAACTCATGCTGTAAATCAAGGAGGAACAAGAAGAGGAGCAAATATGGGCATGATGAGAGTTGACCATGCTGATGCAATACAATTCATAAATGAAAAAACTATTGAAGGAAATTGTGCTAATTTTAATCTTTCTGTATCAATTACTGATGATTTTATGAAATCTGTTGAAAGTGACGGATGGTATACTTTAAACAATTCTAAAAAAGGAGAAATTAATCCAGTAACAAAAAAAGATTTAGAAAAAATAATGACTGCTGTAAATCTTAACAAGGTAAATCTTAAAGATATTAACTTTAAACTTGATGAAGATGGAAACCCTGTAGAAAATATTGCTGGATTACCTGCAAGATTTAATGAAAAAGAAGAATTACAATTGAAAGCAAATGATGTTTTCAATTATATTGTTGATTGTGCTTGGAAACTTGGAGAACCAGGAGTTATTTTTATAGACGAGATAAACAAATATAATCCAACACCACACTTAGGAAAAATGAAATCTACAAATCCTTGTGGTGAGCAACCTCTTTTACCTTATGAGGCTTGTAATCTAGGGAGTATTAATTTAGCAAAATTTGTTAAAAATGGAGAAATAGATAAAAAAAGATTAGAAAAAGTTGTTAGAAATTCTGTTCACTTTCTAGATAATGTTGTTGATATGGGTAAATTTCCTTTAGAAAAGATTGTGGAAATGGTTCATCAAACAAGGAAAATCGGTTTGGGTGTGATGGGTTGGTCAGATGCCTTGATTGAAATGAAAGTTGCTTATGATTCTGAAGAAGCTATAGAATTAGCTAAAGACACCATGAAATTTATAAATGATATTTCTGAAAATGAAGATGTAACTCTTGCAAAAGAAAGAGGAGTTTTTCCTGCATTTAAAGGAAGTATTTATGAGAAAAAAGGAAAACCAATGAGAAATGCAACAAGAACAACAATTGCTCCAACAGGAACTATAAGCCAAATAGCAGGACACACTTCCGCAGGTATTGAACCAAACTTTAATGTTATTTATACTCATACTGATGCTGATGGAAATCAAAGTCCTGTAGTAAGCCCTACAATAAAAAGAGATTTAGATGACTCTGATTTAAGTGATTCAGAAAGAGAAAGGATCTTTAACGAATTAAAAGAAGGTAAAAGTCTAGATAAAATAATGGGTGTTCCTCCAGAGATATCAAGAATATATAGAACTTCTGGAATTATTCCTGTAGAATACCACCTAAAAATGCAAGCAGCTTTCCAAGAACATGTGGATAATGCTGTTTCTAAAACATTAAATCTCCCTTTTGAAGCAACAAGAGAAGATATAAAAAAGGCATATCTATTATCCCATAAATTAGGTTGTAAAGGTGTTACTGTTTATAGAGATAAAAGTAGAGAAAAACAAATCTTAACCAGTGGGGGTTTAGAAGAAAAAGTAGATGAAGTAACTTTGATTGACGTGGAATTGGGTTCAAAAGCAATAAAAGAAGGAGATGATGTAAAGTATTATCATATTAAAAGAGGAGATGACACTTTTCATTTTACGATAGTTGGAGATTTTTGGGAAGACAGTAAAAAACAAACTTATATTCTTCCTTCCAGATTTTTCCAGAATACCAAGCCATTAGGAAAAGAAGAATCAAGTGAATTTGCACAATCAGGATTAGATAGAACAGGAAGACTAAAATCTGATGACCCTGATTGGGCAGGAATGATAAGAGAATGGAAATCTGTAACAGGAGATAAAATAGCAGGGGTTGGGCCTACAAGAATTAATTCTCCTTCGCATGGAGTTGGGTTGGCCTTTGAACATTATTGCTTATCAAGAGGTATTGTGGAATATGACCAAGAACATAATTTGATAAATATCCTTGATAAAAAAGATTTGATAAAAGTAAAAGATGAAGAAAAGGTGAAAAGGATAAAAAAGAAGATGAATAATCATAATGGGAAAAGTGAAGAACATAGAATATATGATAATATAGATGAAAAGTTTGAATGCCCAGAATGTCATGCAACAAAACATCATAAAGAGAGTGGATGTAGCGACCCAATTTGCAGTGGGTGTGGTTGGAGCATGGGCAAATGTGGATAAATCTTCCTTAAAGTATATTTTAAATTGTAATTATCTTTATAAATAAAATAAGATTCTAAATGAGAATGACAACAAAATATGGTGATAAGATTTATATGACTGATAATGATCTTACAATAAAAGTTATGGGTTTTTGGCCAAGAGTTGATATATCTAATCCTACGTTAAGAAAGGAATTTGAAAATAGATTTGAAAGAGGATTTTTAGGGGGAGATGATTTAATTTCTTATGCTCAACCTCTTGTTTCAAGTGGAATGGATTTTGAAAAATTAGAAGAAACTATTTTTAATGACATGTACGATGAAGAAGGAAAAGATTTTGAAGATATTTTATTTAATAAAACTGCTACAGGAATTGGAAGAGGACATTCATTAGGAGGTCTTTCAGGAGTTGTTTTAGGAGTTCATGGAACAAAAATGATTGATTCTGGGTTAACTGGTTTATGTGTTTCACGTTCTTTAGTTACAAGTTCTAGAAGAAGGGAAACAGGAACAGCAGATATTGTAATTCCAGAGAGTTTACAAAAACACCCAAAATTGCTTAAGAAATATATGCAAGTTTCTGAGGAAGTGTTTAATTTAGGAAAAGAATTTAAAGAAAAATTTGGAAAAAGGGGAGGAGTAGAAACTTTCAATAAAGTTATCCCTTATAACAATCCTGCTGATTTATTCATTGTTTTACCATTAGATACCCTTGCCACAATTACTGCAGAATCTAGAGAAGATTCTTTAAATCCAAATGGAACTTTCCTTCCTAGGGAAATACATGCGTTATCTGCAATGTTTCCAGAAATAACAAAAGAAGTTGGTCAAAATACAATGTATAAACAAAGGATTGAAGTTCCAAGAGATAATTTCATGCATTATAATGTTTTCAAAGATCCTAGTTTTCCAAATCACGCGCTTGAACTTGGAAGAGAATTAGGTTTGGAAAATATTGATCCTCTTGTTGTAAATACTTTTTTTGACAACACTGAAGGATTTCGTGTTGCCGCAAATTATGCTTTAGAAGCTATTAAAAAAGCACAAGGGATTCATGATCCAAAAGAACTTCATGAAAAATCATTAGAAGCTATGTATGCTTTGAGAAAATTTTCTAATGAATATAACGAAGCAGTCAGAATTCAAATTGGAGATACGTTGTCTTGGAGAGTTTGGTCTGAACAAAAGAGACATTCAACACTAAGACAAACTGTTGAATCTGTTTACTCTGGAGCTCAAAGGGCTTTAGAAGGAATTACTCCTCTTTGGCCTATTATTGAAGAAACTTACGAAAAAAAGGATTTTGTAAAATTAAATGCAATATTAGGCACATTAGAAAAGAATATTATTATTGATGATAGACTAAAGAAAAAACCAGAAGTTATACTCCCCTATATTTATCACACTGCAAAACAATTAATACTTTATGGGGAATTTCTAGATGCAGGTATTCCTGAAAGAGATTCTTTGTTTGTTGTTCCAAAGAACATTAGATTAAGAACTTCTGAGAATTATGATTTAACTAATTTAATTGATTTAGAATTTCCTTTAAGACTTTGTGACGCTTGTGAACCTGAAAGAAAAGCTAGTTCTTGGAAAAAAAGAGAAGTTATTGTTGAAGAACTTCCTGATTTAGAACCTTTCTTAAAATCAAAATGTAATGTTGGCTTTTGTACTGAAGGAAAATATTGCGGTCAAATTACAGATATGAGAACATACAACCAAGATTTACACAAATCTACTAAACAATATATGTTAGATAAGGCTAAATAAAAACTTTTATAAATAACCTCGTTCTACAATAAAATTATGGAACATATAACAGAATTAACAAATGGCATGTTTGATGAGTTTATCAAAGAAGGTTTGGTGTTAATTGACTTTTTTGCTGATTGGTGTATGCCTTGTTTAATGATGGCTCCAATATTAGAAGAAGTAGGAGAAAAACTATCTGGAAAGATAAAAATTGGTAAAGTTGATGTTGGAGAAAATCAACATATTGCTAGTAAATTTGGAGTTAGTTCTATTCCTAATTTTGTGTTGTTTAAAGAGGGTGAGGTAATTGAACAATTTGTAGGTTCAATACCTGCAGAAGAACTTGAAGAAAAGTTGAAGAAGTTTTTATAACAATAATTCTTATAAATCATTAATTCCTTAGTTAATTATGATTACAAACACTAAAAAAGCTATGGAATATCTTAATAAAAATAAGAAAGGACCTATAAATGACTTAACTAGGAAAATCTCTTCAGAAACAATAATAACACTACAAACCCTAGGAGATTTATCTGTTAATTGTTTTGATAACAAATATGAATTTACAAATCAAGGACAGGAATCTTACAAATACATTTATTCAAATAAAACTTCTTTATGGGATGGTCTTTTAGGTTTATTTTGCCATTATGTTCTTAGATATTAAAGAATAATTTTATAAACTAATTCTCATACATTTAATAATGGCTCCGTAGCTCAGCCTGGCAGAGCACTGGACTTTTACGCTAAGAGAATCTTTTTGCGTACTTCATGCAGAAGAAAGATTGGCGAAGCAATCCAGGTGTCGAGGGTTCAAATCCCCCCGGGGCCATAAACTTCTTTAGGGACAGCAAACGAAATTTGAATTTCAGTCCTAGACCCTTTCTAATTATATCTCTCTTAATATAATAATTCTCCTTGAGTAATAGAAAGGTTTAAAAACTAATTTTAAGTATCTTTTATTATTATAAAGTTGTTAAATTGTTAGGTAAAACTATGCAATTTTCCCTGAAAATCCCTCATGCACACTCTACAACCCAAACATTCTAAACTTAATGAAAAAGAAATTGAAGAATTACTAGGAGATTTAAATATTTCTAAAGCTCAAATCCCAAAAATCCTATCTACAGATCCTGGTTTACCTGAAGGGTGTATTATAGGGGATTTAATAAAAATAGAAAGAAAAGAAGGAGATAAAGTGAATATATACTTTAGAGCTGTTGTTTAATGGTAAAAGATACTCAACATTTAATTGTTAAAAAATACTTGAAAGATCATTCTTTAGTTGAATCTAACATAACTTCATTTAATAATTTCATCGAAAAGAGGATGCAAGAAATTGTTGATGAAATCTCAGAAGGAATAGAAGGTGATGATTTTGAGATTAGTCTAGGAAAGATAAAAGTTGAAAGTCCAAAAGTTATTGAAGCTGATGGAAGTTCTTCATTAATCGTACCTTCTGAAGCAAGATTAAGAAATTTAACTTATTCTGCCCCAATTACATTAGAAATCACAGTTAGAAAAGATGACCAAGTTGATTCTGAGACTGTTGAAATTGGTAGAATACCTGTAATGGTAAAGAGTAAAGTTTGTAATACTGCGGGAATGAGTCAGGAAGAACTAATTGAAAATTATAATGATGGTATGGATCCTGGAGGATATTTTATAATCAAAGGTAATGAGAGAGTTATGGTTATGGCAGAAGACCTTGCAGAGAACCAACCCTTTGTAGAAACAAATAACAAGGGATTATTAATCTTAAAAATGTTCTCTTCAAAAGGAACATATAGGATTCCTGTTAATTTATCTGAAAATAAAGAAGGAATTTTTGAATTATCTTTTAGTAGGTTTAGAGATTTACCTGCAATTGTTATATTGAAAGCTTTAGGTTTAACAAAAGAATCAGATATTGCGAAATATATCGGAAAAGAAACAGATAGTGTTATT
>Ga0268279_1001031_pt1 | contig 16264 bp, 16 predicted proteins | sample saktaG_6_FD_190142 | JGI IMG/M metagenome (GOLD analysis project Ga0268279, IMG submission 190142) | Saline water microbial communities from Sakinaw Lake, British Columbia, Canada - sak_2010_1_5_80m | ecosystem: Environmental > Aquatic > Non-marine Saline and Alkaline > Saline ...
TGACTGGTGAATGGTTTCCAACAACAAAGACTCCCAGATCGTTACCTGGGCAAGTGCATTTGATAGATAGAGATAATATGGTTTATATGGGCAGTGTTGTAGAAGCTGGAAAAGGCAAAGTTGTTGTTGTAAACAATGGTTCGCATACAGAGATTGGAAAGATTGCTAAAATGGTAAAAGAAGCTCCAGAAAGGAAAACTCCATATCAAAAGAAATTAGCGAATTTTTCAACTTTAATAGGAATAGGCATTACTCTTGTTTGTGCCCTTATTTTTTTTGAGGGGTTAATAAAAGGAAAAGAATTTGTAGAGATGTTTACTACTTCTGTTGCTGTGGCTGTTTCTGCTATTCCGGAAGGATTACCTGTGGCCATAACGGTGATATTAGCTTTAGGAATGCAGAAAGTGTTGAAAAAGAAAGGATTAATACGAAAATTAGTTTCTGCAGAAACTTTGGGAAATACCAGTATAATATGTACTGATAAAACAGGTACTTTAACAAAAGGAAAAATGAAAGTTAGTGAGATAATTGGAGATAAATCTTTGGTTCTCAAATCAGCTGTTTTAGCGTCAGAAGCGTTTGTTGAAAATCCTAATGATATTATAGAAAAATGGATCTTAAGAGGAAGACCTACAGATAGGGCTTTATTAGAATCTGGAATTGAAAATGGATTGCTTAATATAAAGAAAAAGATGGAGGAAGGTAAATTATCTGAAATTCCTTTTAATCCTATAAATAAATTTGCTGCTGCTTTTTATCAAGAATCAGGTAAAATGCGTTTATATATTCTAGGTGCTCCAGAAAAAATTTTTGAAAGAAGTAATTTAACTGATAAAGAAAAAGGAAGATTAGAAGAAAAATTAAAAGAATTAACTAGTAAAGGTCAACGTGTACTTGCTACAGGATGCAGGATCGTTGAAAAAAGCGAGAATATAACTTATGAAATTAAGGGATTAGAAGCTCTTTGTCATGATTTTATTTTTACAGGTTTTATTGCTTTAAGTGATCCAATTCGTAAAGAAGTGAAGCAAGCTATGGAAATTTGTAGAAAAGCTGGTATGAGACCTATTATAGTCACTGGTGACCATAAATTAACAGCTAAGGCTGTTGCAGAGGAATTAGGTTTTAAAATAGGAAAGGATAATATGTTAGAGGGAATGGATTTAGATAAACTTTCTGATAAAGAATTTGAAGAAATTTTAGATAAAATACAAATTTATTCTAGAGTAGAGCCTAAACATAAGATGAGAATTATTGGAGCTTGGCAAGATCGAGGAGAAGTTGTGGCAATGACTGGCGATGGAATAAATGACGCTCCGGCTTTGAAAAAAGCTGATATTGGAATAGCTTTAGGTTCTGGAACAGCTGTGGCAAAAGAAAGTTCTGATTTAATTTTATTAAATGATAGTTTTTCAATTATTGTTAAAGCTGTGGAAGAGGGAAGGGTTATCATCGATAATATTAGGAAGGTTATTACATATTTGCTTTCAGATAGTTTCACAGAAGTAATTTTAGTAGGAGCCAGTATCTTTGTTGGAGCCCCCTTGCCAATAATCGCAGCCCAAATATTATGGGTTAATTTAATTGAAGATGGTTTACCTGATGTTGCTTTGGCATTTGAACCGAAGGAAAAAGGAATAATGGAACAACAAGCTCAAGGGCATAATGTTCATTTATTAACGAAAGAAATGAAATTTATAATTGTCATAATTGGAGTAGTTACCGATTTAATTCTTTTGGGGCTATTCTTCTTCTTGTGGAAATTAAATTTTGATATTACCTATATTAGAACAATGGTTTTTGCTTGTCTTTCTATTGATTCAATTTTTTATGCTTTTTCTTGTAAAAGCTTGCGTAAAAATTTATGGCATATCAATCCATTTTCAAATAAACTTTTATTAGTAGCAGTAGTTTTAGGGATAGTAATGCTAGTAGGTGCTATCTATATACCTATACTCCAAACACTCTTAAAGACAGTACCACTAGGAATCAATGATTGGTTAATTATCTTTATCATGGGAGTAATGGAACTAGTTGCTATAGAAGCAGCAAAATATCATTTTATTGTTAGGCATCAAACAGAGGATTAAAAATTCTTTTATTTTTCTGAGAGAAGTGAAGGATCTCTGAAACCTTTAAACTGGCAGCATAGCTGCCATTTTATATACTTGACGATTTAGTATTAATATACTATAATAAAGATAATCAATATGTTATTTGAAAAAAACCTTATAAATCCTGATGCATTAATGGCAGGTAAGGTTATAAAGGAGGAAAGAAAATGAAGATAAGAACGTCAGAAGAAATAAGATTAAAGGCTCTTTTAACAGCAGATGAAATTCTACAAGGAGAAATTAAAAAACGCACAAAAAAAATGGTTCTCTCAAAAGACTTTTATATTGAAAGGAGCAAAAGTAATTATCGTACTACTTTAGGAATTCTTAAGAATTGTTTAGACGAAAATAAATCTTTATGGTTAGATCTAGCATTTTGTTATAAAAATCCAGTTAGTCAATTTCTTGTCCATTCTGATGCTAAACCTAAAATTTTTCTTTTTGGAAGACGAGATTTTATTCTTGAACATATACAAGAAATTGTAGGGAGAATACTTGCAGGAAATAGGTGGGTTGTAAAAAAGGCAGGAATTAGCTGTGAACAGGAATTCTGTATCAAAGATTTTATTTGATTTTGTAAAACGATAAAAAAAATAAAAGGAGGTGAAAAGAAATGAGAGGAGTAAAAGAAATAGAGATTTACGGGTTTCATTATGGCGAAGACAAGAATATAATGAAAGCTCTTATAAATCAAGGATTTAATTCTCGTATTGTAAGTGGAGGAATTGTTATAACCTTTAAAAAGATTGACTTATTTGAACTTGCAGAAATAAAGAAGAAATTTGAACAAGAAAAACCAGAAGATCCTGCAAAATTTGGATGGAATCAGAATTTTTCTGAAACCGCACTATGTTTTATTCGAACTATTCAAAATAGAAATCAGGATAAAGGAGAAATAAAAGAAAGATTTGTTTTTCTCATAGAATCAAATAAATGGATTTATTTAAAAGAATATTACGAGAATGATAGTGATGCAGTATGCTTTACTTTAGAAGAGACGAAATTAGAAGTTGGAGATATACCTAGTATAATCAGAGAATATGTAGAGTGGTATAGAAATAAAGAAAGAGTGGAAATGGAAGTAATGGAAAAACCAAAATTCTTAATTCCTAATTCAGTAAAAATGCAACTTCGTATGGCATTAGTTGAAGAAGGAGGTAGTACTAAAAATGGAGGAAGTGCAATAATTATTTGTGGCATAAGAGGACAAGCTCTTCATCCATATTGGCTATTGAAAAAGAGTGGTTTATCTAATGGAATTCATGCTCACTTTTCTGTTCCACAAGCTGCAGTGCTTGTTAGAGCTATTCAGGGCTATGATGGTGAAAAGATTTCACTAATTGAGTATTCTATAGCCCAAAAGGGGAATAAATGCTGGATAGAAAAAAATTTTTGTGGGATGGACAAGCGAATGTATTACCAGAAACATTGAGTGATTTTCATACAGCAGTTAGATTGGCAATAAAAAAGGCTTATCATTACAAATGTCGAAGTGTATATTATGCTCTTTAAAAAACTCATAAACATTAATGATATTAAGATCATATAAAGGGGGAAATAAAAATGTTAAAGGAGCTAGAAAAATTTAAAGCTCTTATGGATAAAGAAGAAGCTTTAAGAGAAGAGAAGAAGAAATTGTTATCTCGGATTATCTTTACAAATACGATTACGTTGAAAAAAATACCAAAAAGCGAGAAGGTACTTGTAGAAATGATTAAAAATGCTTTAACTTTAAATAAACAAAAGTGTTTATGGATAGATTTAAGTATTTACGATTCGTTTTTAGATAGTGTCTACATTTTTGGAAGAGAAAAAGATATTCTCAAGGATATAGAAAGGATTGTAAGGATGATAATATTAAGACAGAAATCTATGATTGGATATACGTCTATTAACTTGACCCCATATGGACGAAGTCTGAAAAGTTTTATTAAGTTTTCTAATAAATAGAAATAAAGGAGGAAAAGAAAGTGGCAAAGATTCAAACAGAATTAGGGCAAGTTGAACTTATTTCCATGGATTTGGAGAAGTTATATATTAATGGATTTATTATTCCATTAAAGGAGACAAAAGAATATATTGATAATGTTCCTAATCCAAATAAAGATGTTGTAGAAGAAGTTATAAAAGAAACATTGGAGGAGAATGATTGTTTTGAAGGTAAAGAATTAAAATTTATGATGAATTGTATAAGAGAAGATTGTGGAGAAGAGATTGTAGCATTCTGGGAAATTTGTTTTAAAATAATAAAGTATTATAGGTCCAATTTTAGAAAATTAAGACTTGTAAAACTTTGTTATGCTAACAGCAAGGACAAGATTCCTTTTAAGATAAAAGATATGGATGTTTTGATAGAAATTGGCAAGAAATGGGTAGTGGTTCCAATTAATGCTCATTCGATGATAAAAAGTGAGTATTTATCTGTAACATTTCCATTTTTTGGCTGTTCTTTAGAAGGAATATATAAATAAAAGATTATAAAAATGGAGGGAGTAAGCAATAAGCACTTACTCCTTCCAAAACTTTAAGCCTAATTAAGGGCTTTTTTTTATTATTTATCATTAAATCCAATGTTTAACATAATATAGAAATTTGCGCGATTCTTGCGCAATTTTTGCGCAATTCTTAAATAATTTTTAGGGGGAGAAAAGCATTTTTGGAACGTAATTCAATTCTGGGGCGTTGATAAGGCAACAAGTAAGAAAATTTTACATAGCGGAGACCTTGAAAATGATTAGATAACTAAAAAATACCGTTTTTGCGGTATTCTTTAGTAGTGCTTGGGTACAGCTTGTATATAGCCGTGACAGGGCCAAGGCCCTCCAAGCACCATCTGCATTATATCAAAAAATTTTGTGTCAAGCGAGAGTTATCCACAATTAAAAATTTCAAAATTTAAAACCCACTTAAGGGCTTTTTTTATTAAAAAATCCTAATTTTATATGTTTGACAGATAAATATCAATATGTTATTTTAATATTAAGTTGTATTTTGAAAAAAACCTGTAAAATCCTGACGCATTAATGGCAGGTTTGGTTATAGAATTAAAAAAAGGAGGAAATAAAGATGTTAAAGGAATTAAGTGAATTTAAATCTTTTTTACAAAAGGAAGAAGATTTAAAAAAAGAAAAAGAGGAATTCTTATCTCGGACTATTTTTACGAACGGTATTAGATTGCAGAACATACCAAAAAACGAGAAGATTCTTGTAAAGCTGATTAAAAATGCTTTAGCTTCGAACAAACAAAAATGCCCGTGGATAAATTTGAGCATTTTGGATTCTTGTTTAGAAGGTACTTACGTTTTTGGTAGAGAAAAAGATATTTTACGTAATCTAGAAAGGGTTGTGAAGATGATAGTTCTGAGGCAGGAATGCATGATAGACCATATCGGCATTAGTTCAGTTTTAGGGAAATTTAACTTGTACAGTTTTCTTTAGTTTTTTTGATTATGAAAAATAAAGGAGGCATTGATGATGAATACTTATATGTTAATGGTAATAGGTTTGGTAATGATGGTAATGGGATGTTTATTCTGGGTTGTTAGATCTATTAACAAAGGGAGAACAGGAGATGTTCCAGTTTTTTTTGGAGGAGCCATGCTTTCTATAGTAATGCTTTTATTTTTACTTGTGGCAGATAACAATCCTTTTACTAATAATACTCCATTAGTTATTGTGATTAGAATAATGGTATTCATTTTAGGTTTAAGCATAACATTTAGTGTATTATTCCGATTTTCTTCTGTCATGGATAAGGTACAAGTACTACTGGATAAAGTGGGGCTTTATAGGACTACCAGAATGAACAATGCAGTTTCTTTAATCTTTTTGATAATATTAGGTGTTTTTACTATTATAATTATTAAACTTATCTAATATTGTTCATAAATCAAGAGGTGTTGTTAAGTCAGCACCTCTTAAATTTTATAAAGTGATTTAAGGCAAAGCCCAATTAAGGGATTTTTTTATTATCTTTTGTTATTTGATTGGTGGTTTAACATAATACTTAAAAAGGAGTAAAATATATAAAGGAAATAATTTAGTAATTAAAAACAATTTATATGTATTCACCAGAACAACCACATAATAAACCAGAGAGTAAGACAGAAGGTAAAGAGGAATTACAATTATCCATTCAGATATTAAAAGAAGTGGCAAAACAGTTTGGTGCGCTTGATGCTGAATCTGATGCTCTTTTAGCTAATAAAGACGCGGCAGGGTCTATAGAAAAATTGAAAGAGAAGGCGCAACTTCTTGTTGATTTACCAGATCGTCTTGCTTCTTCTCTGGAAAGCATTGATCAGGCAACACGAGAGCAGATACTTTATGAAGTTTCTTCTTTTGCAAATTTAGCGCAAGAAGCGCTTAAAAAAGAGGGTAAATTCAGGCTTGGAGCGTTTTTCACGTTCAAAGGTGACAAAATAGGAGATAAAAATGAGCTTGAGCAACTAATTGATTTGCTTGAATCTAAATAAAACGGCACTGTAATTTTGCTTTTTTATTACCTTTTGTTATCTGATTGGTGGTTTAACATAATGGATAAAAAGGAGTAAGATGTATAGTGAAAACGGTGGGGAAAACGGTGGGATAATTTTAAAATAAATCTATGTTTAAAAAATCTATTTTACCTCTTTTAATCTCTATTCTTATTGTCTTTTCTTTTGGATTTATTGGTTCTTTTTTTACTACTTCCAGTATTACCAATTGGTATGCTTTCATTAATAAACCTTTGTTTAGTCCTCCTAATTGGATTTTTGGTCCTGTTTGGACCTTGCTTTATATCCTTATGGGGGTTTCTGCCTTTTTGATTTGGCAAAAACGAGATAATTTAAAAACAAAACCAGCATTAATATTTTATGGCATTCAGCTTATTTTAAATGCTCTTTGGTCCATAATCTTTTTTGGAATGCATAATCCAGGCTTAGCTCTTCTGGAGATTGTAATTTTATGGTTATTTATTCTGATTACCTTAATCAAATTTTATAAAATTAATAAAACTGCTGGTTTGCTTTTTATTCCTTACCTTGCTTGGGTTAGTTTTGCCTCAATTCTAAATTACGCAATTTGGATGTTAAATTAAAAATTTAATAAAAAAACGGTGGGGATAATTTAGGTTAGAATATAATTTCTAATCTAAAGTGGAAGGCCTCATACCAGGGCCTTCCATTTTTTAAAACAAACTTTTAAACAATAATATGGCAATATTTGATGAATTAAAATCTGTAGGAAAAGTTTTGCAAGAAGCAGGAAAGATTGAACAATATAAACAAATTCTTGAAGCACAACAGGAGCTTTTAGAAATGCAAAAGAAAATACAGAATTTAGAAAAGGAAAATACAGAGCTGGAGGGGAAATTAAAAATAAAAGAGAATCTTATCCACGGAGACAATGCATATTGGATAAATAGTGAAAGCAAAAAAGATGGTCCATTTTGTTCCCGTTGTTGGGATGTTGATAAAAATTTAGTTAGACTACATCCATGTGGTAATCCGGCTTATTATGATTGTCCAAACTGCAAAGCAGGTTCAGTAATGGTGAAGCCAGAACTTAATCCGCCCAGAACAACCCAATCTTATTATGATAGAAATCCATATATATGACAAAAATAGCTAAACAAAAAAAAGAAAAGAAGCAAAAGAGTATTGAAGAGACTCTTTGGGGCTCAGCGAATAAATTGCGTGGTACCGTTGAACCATCAGAATACAAGCACGTTGTGCTTGGTTTAATATTCCTGAAATTCGCTAGTGATAAGTTTGAGGAACGAAGAAAAGAACTTGTTTTTGAAGGAAAAGAGAAATATCTGGAGATGGTGGAGTTTTACACCATGAAAAATGTGTTTTATCTGCCTGAGGTTTCTCGCTGGAGTTATTTGATGGAAAATGCACGACAAAATGATATTGCACTCAAAATCGATACGGCTCTGTTTACGGTAGAAAAAAATAATCCAGCACTCAAGGGCGCGCTACCTGATAACTATTATTCAAGACTTAATCTGGATGTTACGAAGCTAGCTGCTTTGCTTTCCACTATCCACCAAATAGACACTCTTAAAGATAAACAGGACGATGTTATTGGACGAATATATGAATATTTTTTAAGTAAATTTGCAATTGCCGAAGGGAAGGGTAAAGGAGAATTTTATACTCCAAAAAATATCGTCAATCTTATTGCAGAAATGATAGAGCCGTACAAGGGAATAATTTATGATCCATGTGCTGGGTCAGGCGGTATGTTTGTCCAATCAATGAAGTTTATAGAAAGTCATAATGGTAATAAAAAAGAAGTATCTGTTTACGGGCAAGAAAGTATAACAGCGACATATAAACTAGCAAAGATGAATCTCGCTATTCGTGGAATTTCTGCGAATTTGGGTGAGATGGCTGCGGATACTTTTGCTAAAGACCAGCACAAAGACCTCAAAGCTGATTATATAATGGCAAATCCACCATTTAATCAAAAAGATTGGAGAGCAGCTAATGAACTTGTAAATGATCCACGTTGGTCGGGGTATGATACTCCTCCAGCTAGTAACGCAAATTATGGTTGGATTTTGCACATGGCTTCCAAGCTTTCCGATAATGGTGTGGCTGGCTTCTTGCTTGCTAATGGTGCCTTGGGTAATCCTAATACTGTAGCTATAAGGAAGCAACTTATCAAAAATAACCTTGTTGAGGCAATTATTGTTTTACCTAGGAATATGTTTTATAGCACTGATATCAGTGTGACTCTTTGGATTTTAAACAAAAATAAGAAAGCTAGAACCGTTGAACAAAATAGAAAAACCGTAAAATACAGAGATCGCAAAGATGAAATTTTGTTTATGGACTTAAGATGCCACGGCTCAGAATATGAAAAGAAATATATACAACTTACCGATGAGGTTATCGCTAGTGTGGTGAATAATTACCATAACTGGCAACGAGAAGAATTTAAAAAAACGTATAAAAATATTCCCGAATTTTGTTATAGCGCACATATTGATGAAGTAGAGAGAAACAACTTCTCACTTATTCCGAGTAAGTATATTGAGTTTGTAGATCGAGATTCCAATATTGATTTTGATAAAGAAATGATAAGAATTAAGGGTGAACTTCGCAAAATATTATGTGATGAAGAGAGGTCGCAAGTAGAACTTAAAAATGCATTTAAAGGACTAGGGTATAAACTATAAAATTTATGCTTCTAAAAAACATTATTAGGCCAATAAATATACGCAACAAGAAGTTAGAAGTTAAGACTGTTATCGGTCTTAGCTCATTAAAAAAATTTAGAAAAACAACAGCTAATATTGATTCATCAGATATATCAAATTATAAGATTATAAAAAAGGGTCAGTTTGGTTGTGATCTATTAAATACAATTCGGACTGATCGTTTTGCTGTGGCGTTACAAGAGGATTATGACATGGCCGCAATCTCACCAGCTTACCATGTGTTTGATATAATTGATGGATCAGTTATTTTTCCAAAGTATCTAATGTTGTGGTTCACAAGGTCGGAATGCGACAGGCGACTTTTATTCATGACAGATTCAAGTGTGCGTGGAGAGGTTGAATGGGAGCGTTTTTGCGAATTAGAAATTCCATTACCAGCTATTGACGAACAAAAAAAGTTTGTTTCCGTTTACGATGAATTATTTAATAATCAGAAATGTTGCGAAAAAAATATTGTGAATCTACAACTGATTTGTGATTCGTTTATGGAAGATTTGGCAAAAAAGAAAGATTTAAAAATTTTGGGAGATTATATTCAACAACTTGATGAAAGAAACTCAGAATTAAAGATAAGAAACCTACTTGGAATAAGTATTAATAAAAAATTCTTTCCGTCAAATACTAACCAAACTGATTTAGACGTAAGGGGTTGTAAAATAGTCCGTCCAGGGCAATTTGGTTTTGTTACTGTTACTTCAAGAAATGGAGAAAAAATATCTATAGGATTGCTTGATGGTGATGCGGGCATTGTTTCTAGTACTTATGTTGTTTTCAATATTCTTGAGGAAGAAAAATTGCTTCCAGAATTTTTGCTTCTTTGGTTTAAAAGACTAGAATTTGACCGCTATGCGCGATTCTATTCTTGGGGTAGTGCTAGGGAAACATTTAATTGGGAAGATATGTGTTCTATAAAATTACCAATTCCGGATATTAAAGTACAGAGATCAATTGTCGCCATTCATCACGCCTTAGAATCGAGAAAGCGTATAAATGAAGATTTGAAAAATATGATAACTCCATTGTGTTCGATTTTAATGAAGGGAGTAGTTAATAACTTAGCTATAAATTAGATTATGAAATTTACAGAAGAAAAATTAGAACAGGCAGTTATAGAACTCTTTGAAACAGAACAAATTTCGCATTGCCGTGGCGAAACCATTCACAAAGAAATGAGCGATGTTTTGCTTCGTTACGACCTGAAACAATTTCTTCTGGATCAATATAGCGCTGACGGCATTACGAACAATGAAATAGAATTTATTGTCCGCCAGCTTGAGCTGTATCCTAGCTCTGATCTCTATGGTAGCAATAAGGCAATTATGAAATTGGTTGCTGACGGATTTGTATTGAAACGAGAAAATAGAGCGGAAAAAGATTTGTATATTTATCTTTTGGATTTTGAAAATATTGGAAATAACAATTTTAAAATTGTAAACCAGTTGGAAATACAGGGCTATGAAAAGCGTATACCTGATGGAATTGTGTATATCAATGGTTTGCCTCTGGTGGTGATTGAATTTAAAAGCGCAGTCAAAGAAAACACCACGATCAAAGATGCTTATACGCAATTGACTGTCCGCTATCGCAGGGATATTCCCGAGCTTTTTAAATACAATGCACTTTGCGTAATCAGCGATGGCGTAAATAATAAAATGGGCTCACTCTTTGCTCCGTATAATTTCTTTTATGCTTGGCGAAAAGTAAACGACGAGGATGAAGCGGCTGAAGGTATTGGCTCGTTGTTTAGTATGATCAAAGGATTGTTTAATAAAAAGCGATTACTAGATGTTATACATAACTTTATTTATTTTCCTGATACCACAAAAGACGATATTAAGGTTGTCTGCCGTTATCCGCAGTATTATGCGGCAAAAAAACTTTTTGAGAATATTAAATTAAATATGAAACCGCAGGGAAACGGTAAGGGTGGAACTTATTTTGGTGCGACCGGTTCTGGAAAAAGTTTTGCTATGTTGTATTTGTCTCGCTTGTTAATGAGAAGTAAATACTTCAAAACCCCAACCATTATACTCATCACTGATAGAACAGACTTGGATGATCAATTGTCTTCCCAATTTACAAATGCCAAAAAGTTTATTGGTGATGAAAATGTAATAAGCGTTGAAAGCCGCGAGGATTTAAAAAATCGACTGCAGGGGATAGAGAGTGGAGGGGTATTTTTGACCACTATTCACAAATTTACAGAAAGCACGGAACTTCTAACTAATCGTACAAATGTTATTTGTATTTCAGATGAGGCTCATCGCTCACAGATTAATCTTGATCAACATGTAAGTGTAACCGACAGGGGCGTAGAGATAAAATATGGTTTTGCTAAATATCTGCACGATTCTTTGCCAAATGCGACATATGTGGGAGTTACCGGCACACCTATTGATGGCACTTTGGATGTATTCGGTCCGGTTGCTGATGCTTATACTATGCGGGAGTCAGTTGAGGATGAAATTACTGTAAGAATTGTATATGAGGGCAGAGCCGCCAAAGTGATGATGAACGAAGATAAGCTGAAAGAGATAGAGGAATATTATGAAAAGTGTAACGAAGAAGGTGCAAATGAATACCAGATAGAAGAAAGCAAGCGAGCCGTCACGCAGATGGAAGTTATTTTGGGCGATCCAAAACGTTTGAAATTGCTAGCCGAAGATTTTGTGGAACATTACGAGACCAGAATTAGTGAAGGTGCAAGCGTGATTGGTAAAGTTATGTTTGTTTTGTCCAGTCGCCCGATAGCTTATGATTTTTATAAGGAAGTTATTGCTTTACGTCCTGAGTGGGCAGATATAAAAGCGTGTGACGAGAGCGTTAACTTGACTGAGCAAGAAAAACAAGAATTAAAACCAGTTGAGAAAATGAAGATGGTAATGACGAGACACAGAGATGACCCAAAAGAGTTGTTTGATATGCTTGGCACAAAAGATGACAGAAAAGAATTGGATCGTCAGTTTAAAAATGCCAAATCGAACTTTAAAATTGCTATCGTGGTTGACATGTGGCTCACTGGTTTTGATGTGCCGTTTTTGGAGGCAATTTATATTGATAAACCAGTACAACAGCATTCTTTGATTCAGACTATTTCCAGGGTTAACCGTATTTATGAGGGTAAAGAGTGCGGCTTGGTAGTTGATTACATCGGCATTAAAAGTAATATGAATGTGGCGTTGAAAAAATATGGTAGTGGAGGGGTTGGCGGTGGAGATTTTGAGGGTATAGAGGAAGCGATCGTTATCGTAAAGGATCAGTTGGATTTATTGAAAAAGTTATTTCATAATTTTGACGATATTTTTTATTTTAGTGGTACACCGCTAGAAAAATTACATTGCCTGAACCGTGCCGCTGAATATGCGCAACTTACCGATGAAATTGAAAAACGCTTTATGGCGATGACAAGAAAATTACGCTCAGCCTATAATTTGTGTTGCTCAAGCGAAGATATAAATCGAAGCGAACGGGACTATATTCATTTTTATTTTGCAATTAGAGCTATTGTTCACAAGCTTACCAAGGGTAATGCTCCCGATACAGCACAAATGAATGACAGAGTTAGGCAAATGATACAGGAGGCTTTAATAAGTGATGGAGTAGAAGAAATATTTAAACTGGATAAGAATAATCCAAAAAATAATGCTGATATATTTAGCGATGAATATATGGCAAAAATTGATAAAATCCAGTTACCTAATACTAAAATAAAATTATTGCAAAAGTTATTAGCCATGGCGATTGATCAATTTAAAAAAACCAATAGAATCAAGGGCGTTGATTTCACTAAGAGGCTAAAAAAACTTATTAAAGTCTATAATGAGCGGAAGGATTTTGATGTATTTCAAAGCCATGTTTTGGATGATGTGGCAGAACAGTTTTCTAATTTGTTTAAAGATTTACAAAAAGAGAGAACGTCTTTCATTGATTTGGGGATTGATTTTGAAGAAAAGGCTTTTTACGATATTTTAAAAGCCGTTGCACAAAAATATAAATTTGAATACCCAGAAGATAAATTAATAAAGTTATCACAAGAAGTAAAGTTGATAGTAGATGATAAAGCAAGATATACGGATTGGGCACAACGAGATAATATAAAAGCCGAGTTAAAAGTCGGGTTGATTTTAGCTCTTGCTGATAATGGCTATCCGCCAGTGCCAAAAGATGAAGTATTCAAAGAGATATTTGAACAGGCAGAGAATTTTAAGAAGTACAATGTAGTTTAATTTTAACAGAAAAAAATTTATGAAAAATAAAATATGTTTAGTAATTTACTAAAGAAAGAAAACATTTTATTAAGGGACGCTTTACAGGATAAAATAATATTTTTAAATAGGATTATTAAACCAGGATTCAATTTTGGAACAGTAAGCAAAAAAAATAATCCTAAAGAATATTTTGTTGCTGTGGCTTTAAACAAGATATATTCTGTTAATGTTTCAATAGAAAATGTTCTTTTAGCAAATGATGTTTTCCTTTCCGTTTATCTTTATAGATATGCATATGAGTTATATATAAAAATTTTATATATTTTTTCAGGCTTATCTGATCAGGAAATTTTATTTAGATTGAATAATTTTTTTGAAAACAAAGATTTAAAAATTAAAGAATATTTGAAAAAAATAAATAATGATTTTGTATCTATGCCACCAAATTTTAAGAATAATCATTTTAAAAAATATCGAAAAATGTCACAAATTATTCACCCCAATATAGACAGTATTAATATTCATCTTCATACTACCCCAGATGAACAATTTGAATTTTTAGTATCCGCAATCAAATTAACCCTTTGGCATATTATTGAAATAATATTACTTTTTTTAAAAATTAAAGCATTAGATTTAGATAAAAATATAAATCAAAAACAACTAATATTATTACAAAATCAAATATTACACAATCAAAAACAAAAATTATTATAAAAAAATTAAAAAGTCGAAAAATTAATTGAGAAATAAAACTTGAAAATATAATTATTTATGGTATAATAGAATCTACAATTGAATATTCTTAGTTATCAAGAGTGACGGTTAGAGCACTGGCTCGTAGATCCGTCCAGCAACCCTTTAAGGTGATTCCTTAAAGAAGGTGCTAAATCCAGCCCCAAAAGGGAAGATAATTGGTCGATTTTTTATTTATTTAAGAAATAAAGAAATTACTCTTCCCTTACGGAAGAGTTTTTTAATTGTTAATAAAAAAATAATAATCTAAAATAAATTAAATTAAACAATAATTAAATAAAAACATGGAAATAATTAAAAAACATATTCACTTATGTCCGGTGTGTAATAATTACAGAGGGACAGTAGAAGAAAAATATAATGAGACAGTTCTGGTACATTGTGCATGTACGCTTGAAAAAGAGCGTATGAATTATGGTACTTGGCGCAGTCCTTGCATGGTCTGCCCAAATGGAGATAAATTTTGGTGGACTCCAATTTCCAATCATAAAGAGTTAGATGGGAAGTGGTGGCACACTCCTTATTTTTTTGGTCCATCTTTGAATAAGGGGATTAATAAAAATGTCGAACAAAATTGAATTACATAATTAAATGAAAGTAAATATACTAAAAATTCATACAGGAGGAAATGATAGTGATGATGCTTTTGAATACTTGGCGGAAGCTACTGAAGCTGGAGAACGGTATTATTATCGTGTTTCGGACACTACAATAGAGATAACCAAGATTCAATATGATCATGTAATTGCTAATCCAAATCCATATTATTTTTCTACTGCATTAAGGTTACATTTTTTGATTGTGATAAAAAATAAAAAAGTAATTGGTTTAAATTTCACTTAGGTTCTAATGGCATTTCATAATGGCAAAAAACTTAGGAAGTTTTTATTTAAGAGGTTTTTTAGCAGCGTAAAATAGTATTTAAATCTGTGGTATAATTTAACCATAGATAAATTTATTATAGACAGTGATAGATAGTAAAGGAGAACTGTTCTCCTTTACTATCTAGATGCTCTACTTCAGACGAAAAGGTCAAAAATTAATTTAAAAATAAAAATAATGAGCGAATTTTCTCTTTTTAATCTTATAAAATTATTTTGGGATATAATGAAATCATTGCGGTATGTCTGGCTTATCGCGATAGTTATTATAGGAGTTGAGGTATTTTTTGAATGGTTTGAACCATGGTTTAATAAAAAACAAGTTAAAAAATGGTTAGAAAAACACAAAACTTTAGAAGAATGGAAAAAAGTTAATCCTAGAAGATTTGAAGAAATTACTGTTACTATTTTTGAGAACCTTGGATATGAGGTAAAAAAAGTAGGTGGAGCTGGAGACAAAGGAATTGATGTTATTGCTCATAAAGACGGAAAACGTATTTTTATTCAATGCAAAAGAAAAGATAAAGTTCCCCCCAGTGATATTCGTGAATTTTATGGTTCCATAATAAAACATCTTAAAGAAGGCGAAAAAGCAAATTTTATTACTACTGGTCAATTTACAAAGCAAGGTGAAGATTTTGTTAAAGATAAGCCGATAGAACTTATTGACGGAATCAAACTTGAAAAATTAGCCAATAAAGCATCAAAGATTAATTGAGAAAGATTTATGGCTGATCCATTAGTTATAGAATTAGGGAGAACAGTATCTTTAAGTTTTCTTAAAGTATTTATTCCAGTAGCATTAGCAATAATTCCTCTTATGTTTTTAATTCTATTTATTAAACAAGGATTAAATAAACTATTTGGAAAGGTTGGAGAAAAATTTGTTTCCAGAAAATTAAATAAATTTAGTTTATCAAAGTATGCAGAGCCAGATAATGCAGTTATTGGAGAAAAAACTATTTCTAGAAAATTATATAGCCCAGATTCTGTACAATATAAATCATTAAATAATTTAGTATTACCTTCTAAAGGAAATACTAATGTAACTCAAATAGATCATGTTATTGTTTCAAATTATGGAATTTTCGT
>Ga0268279_1001033_pt1 | contig 16252 bp, 32 predicted proteins | sample saktaG_6_FD_190142 | JGI IMG/M metagenome (GOLD analysis project Ga0268279, IMG submission 190142) | Saline water microbial communities from Sakinaw Lake, British Columbia, Canada - sak_2010_1_5_80m | ecosystem: Environmental > Aquatic > Non-marine Saline and Alkaline > Saline ...
AACTACCATTAACTTTTTCATCCTTATTCTCCTTTACTTACTTGTTAGTGAAACTGATTAGCCCGTTATTAATATCTTCCTTCTCTTCCTAAAAACATTGCCCATGAACAGGACAATACCAACCTCCTGTAAGTTCACCTGATTTATGTAAATGACAATTACAAATCTCTCCTGTATTGCTGCCAGACGGAGGAACGATTCTAAGCATCCTATTTTTAATCGGAGGTTCTAACAACTTTATGATTTTGTCTAATCTTTGTATTACTAATTGTTCAAATTTAGTCATCTTCCTTCTCCCTTCCACCCCAGCTTTAAGTCTCGTAAATTTGTTTTAGCGCTTGTATAATCCATATATTGGCTCCAATTACTTGCACAGTTATAAACAACCCACACACTATCAACCACATGTTTTCGTATCTCCTTTATAATTCCGTTTTCCCATTTTTCGTTTTCGTAATATGCTGGTTGATAATGTACTTTATCACCAATATGTAACCTTGCTATATCAATCATAGAATCATTCATCTTCCTTCTCCCTTCTGCCAGATCAATACCTCGGCTTTATAAGAATAATTGCGGATAACCTTTCATCCCGTTTTTAAACCAGTTACTCCACTCTTCTGCCCAGTCTTCTCGGTATCCATCGGGATGAATAAGTCTAAAGTATCCAGGGGTTTCAAGGTCTTGATATCGTTCATCTGGAGAGGGCACAAGTCTACAGCTAAAAATTGGGCATCTTGTACAAATCGAACCTTGTCCTACTGCCTTGCCCTGAAAGGGACAGTCAAGTGGACACTCATCTGGAAATTCAAACTTTTTTGCGATCTTCATCTTTCTTCCTTTCTATAACTCTAAAGCACTAACAAAATCTGAGTCTTTCTGACAAACTATCATCGTCTGCCCTTCTTCAAATACTACTCTTACAAAGTTCATTGCCTCGAGAGATTCAATAATTCTCTGAAGCATTATCTTATCTACGTCACGATAGAATCTGCCCATCAAGTGAGCAAAAGTACATTGCTTTTGAATCCCTATCTCAGTCATTACTCTATTAACAGTGTCAGCAGAACTAGACTTACCAACCCCACTAAAGGTGTAAGGCATTTTTATTTCAGTTTCTTCTAACAATCTTATAGCACGCTCGAGATCTTGTTTTTCTATCATTAAATCATTTGAACGAGAAGCACTTAAGATAATACTCAACTTCATTGCATGAGTAGGACGACGCTCAAAGTATCCTGCGAATCTATCATCCTGAAAAGGAGGATTATCTTCTTGACTTGTATACCAAGCAATCCAAAGATCAAGAAACTCAGGAGTAACTTTGAACTCTCCTTGAAGCATATGAATTTGTTCTAAGTCCATTAAAAGCTTTTCTCTTAATTCAATTTCTTCTTTAGTAAGAAAGGGAACAGGTGTTATCTTACCCTTCTTCTGCTCATAAACAAAGATCATTCTACTAGTGAGCCCACCTCCTATTGCATCCAAAGGAAGCGAGGTTTGAATCAAGTCAGGAGTTGTTGCCCCATAAAGATTAATCCAAATTCCTATAATATCATCAGTACCCATGTTCTTTGTTCGATAAGTCCAACGTTTTCTACAATCATACCAATCGGTTAGATCACTCATTAACTGGCGATTCTGATAGCCAAGAAATACAGTAAGTTCCTGGCTATAAATAGTTAGTGAAGCGTGGAATTCAGTTCTTCCATCTGGATAAATAATAGTATCATTAGAATTTTTTACCTCCCTTATTAATGATTCTCTAGTTGTTGCTTCAGCTGCTAACTTTATGTCTAGGTCTTCTAGGAAATCCATTCCAGGACCCATTGCAGTTCCTTTACGAGCCTTGCCAGATGGGGCCACAAGTACTATGTACATATTAGGATAAAATGTCAAAGTACCCCATGGAAGAGAACACTTACGTTGTAAAGCAGATGCCATAACACTTAGTGCTGTCCATACCTTGAAAAGTCGAGGAGGCTCTGAGTTCTTTGTGTAGTCTAAGTAAGTATTTAACCAGTCTTCCGTATGTCGCTCTAACATGATTACTCCTCATCTTTCTTACCTTTCATTAACTTGTTATAGCCTTCTTCTAATTCTTTCGCAAGCAGTTGAGAAGACTCAGGAAATTTATCATGCTTAAACTCTATTCCTTCTTTTTTATAAAGATTAAATCCCATTACTAAATCAGCAGGAATTACAAACTCTACATCACCCCATTTCACAGGAGTCTCGAGAGATTCCTTGATTCTTATTAGCATATCAGCATGCTCAGACCAAGGAATGTTTAGAGGTATTTGAAAACCTATTGAGTCATGCACTTGGATAAGAAGTTCTAGTGATTTAAACCATTGCTGGTTTTGATAGATAAACGCCAGACCTTGTTCATCAATCTTATCTGCGATTGTAGATTGTGGGATCTGAGCGTAAGCATCCTTAAATAAGTTATCTCCCCATTGCTGAAGAAAGAGTCTCTTGCGACCGAAAAGATTCGTAAGAGTTCTATCTTTCGCAAGCTGGGTTTTAATCATCTGATGATAGTTTCCTCTAACCTCTGGATAAATAGAGTGATAACGGTCTACCATCCACTTTCCTTCAGTCTCAGGCATTTCCAATCTAAGAGAGAATTCTTTATAACCAAGATCATAATTAAGTGAGTGGTTTGCCTTCTTTCCCCAAAATCTTTCTGAGTGAGAGCCGTCACCAAGTGGAGAACTTCCATCTTCGTGCGAAACCTCTTCAGGAGTTTTACCTAATATAAGAGCAGAAGTTAAGTCGTGAACATCCTTACCAGTCTCAAAGGCATCAATCATTCTAGGAATCTTTCCAACATAGGCGACTATACGATTCTCACCTTGAGAAAGATCGAAAGAATAATAGATATATCCTTCGTCCGCAAGAAGATGTTTTAACAACTTGTGAGGCCAGTTCTGCATATTCATTCCGGTGCCAAAGATGTTCTCGCTTGAGGAAAGCCTTCCTGTTTTTGTTCCAACAGGATTATAAGAACATCGAATCCTTCCATCGAAATCTACTTTGTCCAAGTTTACATAAGCAGAAGAAAGCTTTCGAAGGGTTCTTATTTTTCCTACTATTGAGGCTTCCTTGACTCCTTTTCTACTAAGACGCTTCAAGGCAGTTTCATCTGTTGTAACTGATCCTTTTTTTCTGTAAGCCTTATGCCCAAGCTTTTCATAGAAATACCACTTGAGTTGATTAGGAGAATTTGCATTAAGCTCCATTCCTGCGAGGGAATTCAGTTGCTTTTGAAGGTCTACAAGTTGATCTTCCATTTCTACTTTAGCACCTAGCATACCCTCAGTGTCTACTTTTATTCCTCTATTCATCATATAAACAAGAGGCTCTATTATACTCAACTGACGTTTATAAGTAGGAAAATTACCTTGTTGTTCTAACTGTCTTAATTGCTCAGGAAAAGAAGCAGCACAGGCAATACTATCCATTCCATTATAATGCCAAAGAGTTTCCCACGCACCTCCCACCTTGAACCATCTTTTTCCATCTGCTTTATAATAAGGAATGTCAGTATGAGTAGATGTTATAAAATCTAATCCCATTGGATAATCAGGAAAAAGAATTTTCTGAGCGACCATAGTATCATGGACATTACAAGTTTTAATTCCGTAGATTGAAAGAAGCATTGTCCAATCAAATCCAGCGTTCTGAGCTCGCTTGGTTATACTAACGTCTTCGAGAATTGAAGCTATAGATTTCCAAATCATAGCCTCTTGCTCAATAGTAAAATAATCTCCTCTTGAATCAATAAAAGGAATTGAAATAGCATCATAAGGAGAGTGGGCAAAGCTAATACAGGAGACCTCGTTGTTATAAACTTCAATGTCAAAGTCTATAATAGCTCCTCCACTACCTTTCTTGTGACAGAGATTGAGAAAGGCTAATGAGTCATAATAAGAGGGACTAATAGTTATGTTACGCCCTCCCAAACGAAACTCAGGAAATTCTGCCTCATTCCTTGCCTTAATCAAATCAAAGATTATCAAACGCTTGTTTAAATAAACATTCTTCGGAGGAATTACAGTAGCAGGATGAATTATAGGAACAACTTTCTTTCCTGGAACGAGAGTAGATTCAAGAACAGAACCTCTCCAATTCATAATCCCTCGTCTGTTTGTAAGAGCATAAAGAGCTACATTACCAATAGCCAATATTACATTAGCAGAGCAGTCGATTAGTTCTTCCTTAAGCATTTGAATATACTGTCTGCCTTCGTCAGAAATTGAAACACTTGTTTTTCCAAACTTAATGTATTGGTCAAGCGGAAGATCTAAATCCTTAATCACGTTTGTTAAATAGCATTGGAGTCTGGAAATTTTAGCCACAACAAAACAAGATGTAAGTTCCGTACCTGCAGGACCACTAAAGACTTTACGAGTATGGACTTCAGTTCTCCCAGGTTGTTCACCTACGCCTGCTAAAAGACAATTTTTTCTATCTCCTGATGGAGGAACTGCAGTTGCTTTTTTCATATCATTTCCTTAGTCATCTCATAATAACATCTTCTCGTCGCTCGTACATCACCAAGAGCATCATGAGCGTCTTTGAATTCTTCTCCAAATAGATGAAGGTGAAGCTCTTGAAGCTTAGGCCACTTATAGTTTCCAAACTTGCCTGGAAGCTTACACAAAGGAGTTCCCTTAAGCATGGTGCAATAGTGAAATTCAGACAACGTAAATTTATTAGGTAATTTATGATAATATCTGCTTATATTAGACATAAGCACTTTCATATCAAAGCCTATGTTATGACAGACTATTAAGTCAGCTTGCTTAAATAGTTGTATCATTACTTCCATAACTATAGACTCAGAAAGTCCTGACCTTTCAGTTTCCTCAACCGAAATATGATGAACTGCTTCAGCACCTGGTTCAATAAGTCTACCATTATTATAAATAAGCAAATTTCCTTCTTGATAAATCTTATCACGTTCAGATAGAATAAACCCAAGCTGAACAATCCAAGGTTGAGAAGGATCAGTGTGAGGCTTTTTAAATTGATACATATTAGATGTTTCAGTGTCGAAAAACAGTTCCATTTTCAATCCTCCTGATAAGTTCTGATAATTAAATCTGATTCTCCAAGAATAAACTTGGAAAGCTCATCGTAGTAGTTAAGATTTATACATACTACTTCAACCACTCCTGCATTGATCAGCAAAGCAAGACAATTTTTACAAGGGATTCCACAGGTTACGTACATAGTAGAATCTTTAGTACTTACGCCAGTCCTTGCGGCTTGGGCAATACAGTTTGCTTCAGCATGAGTAGCTGGACATAAGTGGAGACCTTGATTTGATGGATATTTTAGAAGAACTCTAGGACAAAGGAAAAGCTCCTCATTAGGTCTAGGAAGTTTTACATTTGCTTCTTCGAAAGCTTTACAAAGCAGACCATCAAAGTTATGTCTCACATTGCAGTGAGGAATTCCCCTTGGAGGTCCGTTGTATCCCGTGGCAATAATAGCATTGTCCCTTACTAAAATTGCTCCTATTTGCCTACTTAAACACTTAGAGTTATAAGCTACTGTTTGAGCTAAGTCATAAAAATAAGTATCCCACTTCATCACATACTCCCCCTCTCCTTAAGCATTCCCTGAAGGAGCCAGAGATAGTTAATGGCATCATAAATTTTAGCTTCCCAATCTTTCTTATGAACTATTCCTCCCACAGCATCCTGGTCAATGAAGTCGTTGATAGCTACTAGATGCTTAGCAAGCATACCGTAAAGAGCTTGTTCAGGGGTACTACTAAGTAATCCAGCTGCGGAGTTGAAGTTAGAAAATCTATCATCCTCAAAGGAGTAATCCTTTCCCTTGCTGTTCAGGATCTTCTTACACTTAATAACACATTCGTCTACTGTCATCATAAATACTTGATTTGTCATTTTAGTTCTCCTTTACTTATTAAGTTCTAGGTTTGCTAATGATATTAAAATATTTACTTTCTCAATAATCTCGTTGATCTTTTCAATCTCCACGTCATAGAATATGTCTATATCACTCATAGGCATAGGCTCTATCTTACTTAGTCCTCCGTGTTGTATGAACACTATTAGCCTCCTTTCAATTCTTCTAGCATTATTCTACTTACATAACCTTCCTTATACTCAGAAGAAAGATCATAGCCGATTGGAAACATCTTCTTATTATAAGCAGCAACAAGAGTATTCCCACTTCCTGCAAAAGGTACTAAAACTCGTGAACCTTCCCAGGCAAAGACATCAAGAAGCTCTTCTATCAACTCAACTGGACGTTCAGTGGGGTGGATCTTATGAGCAGGAAAAACAGGAGGGAAGTTAAACACGTTTGATCTTCCACGTTTGTCCAAGTTGATCTTTGCATCACCTTTCTTTGCATAAAAGAACATTTCATAACTGCTCGCAAGATAAGTATCTGGATGTTTAGTCTGTCCGCTGGGCTTAGTCCAGATTCCGCAGAGCCTACGAGTTTGAAAACCTGCATTTTTAATCATGTGATACATAGGATCAAACCACGGCTCAGGACCAAACCAGACTATTATCCAGGAATTATCACTCATTACTCGATAGCATTCCTTCAGAGTGTTCTGCATAAACTCGATGTATTGACTGCTTGCGACCTCATTATAAGAATCACCATAAATAATCGAATAGTTATCTTTGGCCTTCTGCTGAGGTAAGTCAATAGCATAAGGAGGATCAAGCTCAACCAGTTCGATGCTTTTATTAGGAACCTTTGCAATCATGTCAAAGAAATCTCCTACAATATAAGCCTCAGTTTTCTTCTTCGCTGTTTTGTTTAGAAGCTTAGTTGCCTTCTCTGATAAATCCTTACGAACAATTCTTTCCTCAAGCTTGTTAAGCATCTTTACAGCATCACTCTTATTCTTACACTTATCCCATTGAAGATCAGGAAAACCCTCAACAGCGTTTGCTAGTTTGATATCCATACTTACAGTCTTATGATCTTTTCCAATAAGATCTGCCGTGTCCCTCATGCTCCAGCCAGAGGCATCAGGAGATGTGGAAACCTTTTCTCCATGAATCGAGAGTTGGAGTCTGTGAATCTCACGCTTAAGATTACAATCCTCAATAAAACTTAATTCCTTGCGCTGAATGTTTTCTTCCAATTCAATAGAGCGCATTTCAAGATCGTTAAGCTCTTCAGTATAGATTCTTACTGGGATCTCCTTTATTCCTGCGAGTCTAGCTGCATCAAATCTTCTACCTCCTGCAACTAATCTATAAGGTTTCTCAAAATTCTCTCTTGTAGCAACTGCTAGAGGTTGAATAATTCCATGTTTTTTAAAAGAATTAACAAGCCCTTCCATATCTCCGTAATCAGTTCTGAATCTATCACTACAAAAGACTTCCTCCGTAGGTACAACTTTTACTATCATATCAACTCCCCTCAAGCATTTTTATTAAGTCTTCTCTCTCAGTTGAGGATAACTTAGAAACCAAGCTATCCATACTAACCTTCGAAGCCTTTTTCGCCTTATTCTTTTTCTCAACAGGAGTTCTTCTACGTCTACGAACTTCTCTTATAAAATTAAATAGATCATCATCTGACATTTCAGAAACAGAAATTGCTAAATCACTTATCGTTGCCATCGAGAATACCTTTCACTTTTGGTAAATCTTGAACTCGAAGTTTGCGAGTGAGTATAGCTGCAATAAAAATCTCTCCATGAGTTTCGAGAATTTCTATTACATCTTCAATAATAACGTTGAATAGTTCTCGTTTCACTCCCCAAGGAACTAAACGATATAGCTTTGCATTTTGTTCTTCCGTAATCTCGATTGATAATCTCGGTCGATACTTATCTGACATGGTTTGCTCCTTTGGGGAATTTTTCCCCGTAGATTATGGCGAGGATACAAGCAAGAATGCTACCTGCATCCTCACCAAACTAGGTCATTTCGCTTTCACAAAGCGCTTGATATAGTTCTGCTCACCGTACTCCAGATCTTCTTTTGCTCCAAGAATTGCCCAAGCTGTGCTACCAAAATACTTATCAAGACTTCCTCGCTCATTATCAGGAATTCCAAAGGCTTTTTTAAACTCTGCGACTGCCCACTTAGCAGAATTAAGTTCCTTTTCTGACATATCAGAGCGCGTATGACCGTAGAACTTTGTGAAGTCTTTTGCTGCGGGTACAGAAGGAATGTCAAAACGAGGCATAGAATAACCATTTCCGTTTTTGTCAATTCCTTCTCTCATATCAATTAGACGAATCTCATACTCTTCGTCACCTGGAACCGCACGCGGTTCTATTGCATCACTTGTGTCTATATCCATGAAACTCATACTTTTCCTCCTACAATTTAGTTTGTTAAAGTAACTTACTCCTTAGCCTCTTCTAATTTAACCTCCTTTCCCCTTAAAGGCAATTACACCTATTGCTGTTTCTAATCTTTTCTTTTCTTTACGAAGATGCTCAATAATAGTTTCCATGGAGCTTACAATATTTCTATAATAGACTATAATACTGAGCAATTCTTCTTCTATCGGCTTTCTTTCCATTTTTTCTCCTTTCTTATTCAAATAACGAAGGCTTATTCTCAGTCGATCTTCCTGCTTTTTTAAGAATATTCTTCATATCCATAGCTTCGTACATTTCAAGTTGACCTCGATTTGCTAATCGAGACTTCGCTTGATAAAGACCTGTTTTTTGAGTCAACAGTTGGTATTCAACTCCCTTACTTGTTTCCTTAGTCAAAGCTACATAAACTTCGTCAAACATTAAGGGAACTCGACGCTTAAGTTTCCCAGTGATCATTAAGGAAATAAACATTCTTCCTGTTGCCTCATCTTTGTCCGAATCATCGTGACCAATGAAAACTACATCACAGGGTAACGATAGCATAACACGAATAGCATTTTCGATAATAGCCATCTGAGGAAGCCAATCGTTTTGAAAGGGATGTCCTCCTGCTCGACCAGCTTTTTTCATTACGCCGTAAATGATAGTTTGTGCCCACGTAGTAGCAGAATCAATAGCATAAGTACCTAAGCGATCAAAGTAACCCATCAGAGATTTTTTGTGAAATTCTTTGTCCCACTCATCAGCAGCCCAAGGATTCTTAGGATTCTCATTTTCGTACCTTGAGTCAACTATAATATTTCCGTTAGCCATTTCATCTGGATACAAGACTCCATTTAAAATAGCCTCACCTTGTAGTACCTTTGTTCCTCCAGGATCAAATGAGTCTACGTGAAGTGGAAGACGACAAGTTCGAAGTAAAGAAGTCTTACCAGAACCCGTGCCTCCATAGATAAGAGCGTTGAAAGAGGAACTTCGAGGATCATTATTATAGATTTCTCTAAGCTTCTCCATCTCCATTTTTATTTCTAGTGATTTAGTTTCTTCGGTCATCTTCTTCTCCTCTCTCGCTCCTTACTCCCCTGATGAGGAGTGTATTTAGTTTTCTTTACCTTATGCTTCACTACTATCCCCATTCCATCAGGTTGTTTACGAATCTCTGAGCGATATACATTCTCGTCAGGAATGATGATAGGTACTGGTTTAGTCTTCTTCATCACTCTCCTCCTTTCATCTTTCCCATAATCATCTCGTTACGTACGGGTCTATATAACATAGGGTCCCAGAATTCTATCTTGATTCCCATGGGAGTCTCGCTACAGTTCCTCAGTGGATTAGGCCAAGCAGTACAAAAATCGAAGTATGGACAGCCGAACCACTTATTACAATTTTGTGTATTCATAGGAAATGCCATCATTACTTCATCAGACTCCTTACATTCATTCAGAAGCTCAAAATTCCACTGAATTTGATCGAGCCAAAACAACGTATTCCAAAGCCATACTTGCATCGCATTCTTTGTTTTAGCAATAGGAATACGCTCGAAAGAAAACTTAGTCTTAAGAAATCCTGATCCATTAATTCTTACTCCATAAACCTCTTCAGGAGGAAACAAACAATAGAGTACGTGAGTATAACAACCAACCTGAGTACTCAAAGGCCACTGTTGTGACCATGATCTACTAATGGTAGCCCCAGTTGTTTTATGCTCCAAAGAGAAATAACCATAAGTATCTTTTCCCTTACATATAGCATCCTGACGAAAATGTAACTTGCGATCTTCAGTTAGTGGGACTGTTCCTGCGATTTCAGTATAAAGAACTTCGAATTCTGAAAAATCATTCTTATATTTCTGAGTATATTCAATTAATGCTTCAAGAACTCTCGCAGGAGTCTTGGCACCGAATAGTCCGTCTGTTTCCTCAGGAAAGTCCTTTCGATAAGTTTCAAGAAATGCTTCATAAGCTCCCATAATACTTGAGTCAGAATAACCATTTAAAAGTAAGTATTCCATAGCATCATGCCACGCTGAACCAAAAGATAGATGATTGTTAGGAGCATCTGTATCCCAACCTAAAACGTAGCGATAAAAATACTTCCTTCCACAATCCATGAACTCTTGAACTTTACTTGAGTCTTGAATATCATGAGTGTAATGTTCAGATATTAAGTTGTTCATTTTGTTCTCCTTTTTTTTAAACAAGATGTAGTCCAGCTCTTTTTATCCCAGTTGTTTGTTCAATATAGATATCAATTATCTCCATATTTGGAACGTAAGAGAAGTTAGCTGAGTTGATGAATAATTCTTCAGGATCTCCTACAAGAGGCTGAATTAGCAAAAGTGTTTTGTCTCCTTGCTGGACAGTTTGGAGAACTCTGGGTTTTCTTAAAACTGACTTATTCTCAAGATTTAACTCCCCGATTATAGTAATTCCTGCCATCCCTAAGATTATTAATCTTGTCTCATCTGAGTTATTCTTTTCCACTCTCTTCCTCCTTCAAAAGCTCATCTAAAATTATAGTCCTTTCAATATAATAACCTTCTTTCTCCCCTCTCGTGGTTTTATAAAGAAGAAGATTAATTCTTCCATGAAGGTGGGAAAAGATAGAGCATGCAATAGAACTCATAACTGATAAGCCCGTGATGAGAATATAATCCTCAGGAGATGAATCTTCTAATATAGTAGCAAATCTGCGATAAATAGAGTTTGCTGCATAACGATTAATACTTCCCTCAGAGAGAAAAACTAAGTCACCAAATCTCTCAGCATCTATATGGTTATGACCTCCTTTGTTGACAATATAAACTTTCATTTGATTTCCTTTAAATGAAGTAGCTAACTGAACATAGCCACAAGGTTAAAACTATTATCACAACTAGATTCCAAAAAAACTTATTCATTACTCCTCCACACTAAGAAAAACTGGAAATCTTGGCACACCTTTTCCAGAAGTTATGTTTTGATAAGCTACATGACAAGTTCTACCAATGAGTTGTTCCTTCTTATCCCAATAAACCTCACGTTGTTCTCGAGTAAGTCCAGAGCCTACGCCAAAGTACCCTTTTGGAAGTTTTGCACGAGGAGGATACTCATAAAGGTTTGGTAAGTCTATATCACCGCTTGAGCAAATAATCTTTCCAAGCATTCCTAGTTTAATGTATCCGTTTTTATCTAATTCTGTTGAGTATCCTTTAATAGGATAATAGTCATCCTTTTTTGGTTTAAACTTCATGATGTAAGGACTTCTACTTCGACGATAAGAAGCTCCGTGGTGACGTACTATCATTCCTTCATAACCGTCTTTTAAAAAACCGTTATAAGCATCTATTACTTCGTCAAAGGTATTTGCCAAGACTTGTGGCACGATTTTGATAGACCCAATAGCAGCTACGCTAGAATAGAGCTTTGCTAATCTTACTGATTGAGGCTCATCGTTGATTATATCAAAGATATGAAATTCTATTTCCTCATAATTAGGATGAAGATTGACTGTTCTGCTTACTCGAGAATGAATTTCACTAAACGAAAGCCCGTGAGTATAAAGTTCACCATCAAGCTCAGCAACTGAATAGCATCGCTCGAGAGCCTTGTTAATGTGAGGAACAGAGACTATAGTATTAAACTCACTACTAACAAGAATATAACCATGAGTCTCGCTCCAAATAGCTCTACAACGCTCTCCATCAAGTTTAGGTTGGATTATATAAGGTGGGTTCCACTTACTTAGACGTTTTTCTTCAAAAGGATAACATAACATTATTCCTTCACGTTTGCTCATTCCTTATTACCTTCTTTCTTCTTTTTGGTGAGGAGACTTGATTGCCACTCCTCCATAAGCCTTAAAATTGTGGTTTTAATTAGGTAAAAAAAGGTGAGGGAAGCGGCACAACTTCCCTCACCAAACGAAGGAGGGTACATCAAGATTACTTCGTTTTGAGTTTCTTCAGAACATCTGCCTTCTCTTCCTCAGTCATGGTTCCCCACTTGCCAAGCAGCATAGCGACAGGATCAACAGTTCTTTCGATTGCAACACCAGGAATCCAGTTAGCCATAAGAGCCGTGATTTCCTCAGGACTTTTACCTGCGGTAATATAACGTCTCATAGCACCCTGGGCAGTAATTTTAAAGTTTGCTCTTGCGTTGGTAAAGACTACGTCGGCACCAAACTTCTTAGCCATATCGTCAAGATTTTCTCCAAATTCATACAGAATAGTGGCAACCTTTGCCACACCTTCTACTTCTTTTTTCGCACTAATTTCAATACTTGCCATTCTTTTGCTCCTTTAGGTTTATTTTATTACTCTGATTCACAACTAGACCATCCAGAAATCCCACTCTTTGGAAATGTTCCTGTCTTGACTTTGCCATCAGACATAGCCATGTACCGGAATTGAAGAATAGTCTCATTGTCACACACTACGGTCACATCCTTAAATGTATAAGTTCTACCATAATGAGTGAAAATACACAAGGACTCTAACACTGTTTTAACCTCCTTTCGTTGAATTTAGTTAAATCATCATTCACTAAATATAATACATATTAACATACAAAATGATAGAAGTCAAGCATTTATTTTGTGGTTTTAAATTCTCTATCATGGCGTAAGTGCCGCAAGTAACTTTTCTTTGTCAAGTAAGGAAATGTTACTAAGACTTGTTAATAGTTCTGTAACTGTTGGATTCTTCTTAGGCTTTATAGTTCTTTTAACTGAGCATTCTATTGACGAAAGCCTTTGTACTTTTACTAACTTTTTCTCTGCCTCGTATTTTATGTTAGCCCAGTGATCAATCTCTTTTGACACTTCTCTCAAACTTTTTTCTACTTCTTTGTATAGTGGACTAAGTCTCATGAGTTCCCTTTGTGCCTCTAAAATCTTTTTCTCAACGATCTCCCTTTCCATAGTAATTTCCCTCCTTCTTCGGGGATTAATTCCCCATAGATTAATTAATGAAAGTAACATCCAATTCTACCTCCGTTGAATCTTTTGCAATTTCCTTCACAATATAAAGTGCCCCAATGATAGGAATCTTGCTTCCTTCTGAAAGAACCTCATCAAATCTAATCTTGTTCTTAGTTTCTCTTAACTTCTTAAACTTGATCTTCATTTTCTTACCTCCTTTATTTTATAGTTATCTTTCCAAGAATCAAGAAAATAGTTGCTTATCATGACCCTTGTAAAGTCTAGTTTATTACTTAGCCTTGTAATCATCATACTAAAGGCTTGCTTTTCAGACGAAGCATGAGAGTAAATGATTAGAACTTCGCCATGCCAGTTGAAAGTTCCCTCAAACAGTTTCTTTTTAGTTCTCTTCTTTGTTTTTCCCAAGAACTCAAATCCACTTTCTCCAAACTGATTATATTTAGTTATCTTTTGCATTTAAAACTCCCTTTATCCATTCCCACGTTTCGCTAAGAACTATACAAGTACCCCATACTACTACTATCGCACCAATAGTTATGTAGCATCCTAATATGAATTGATAAGTTCCTTCACTCATCATTTTCTTTCCTCCTCACCAAAATTTACACTCTACTCCATCTCTCATGAAATAAATCTTACCATCTTTCTTCTCATAACTAACAGTCCACCACCCATGTCTTCGTTGCTTGGTCCAGAAGTCAACATATTCAGGACTCTCAACAACCTCGTCCATAGTGTAGGGTGGAACTGTTGGAGTCTGCCACCCTACACTTGATGGACTTAGGAGGGTCATGAGAAATAAAGTAGAACATAAAACTCTTTTCATTCCTTATCTTGTTTACAGTTTAAGTGAATCTTTCTAAACTTATTAATCTCTCGGTAAGCAAACCTAGGCGAATCAACTTCCACGCATTTAACTTCTCCGCACTTAGTACAATGGAGAATTACTACTTCTTCTGTCTCAGTAATTTTGATCATCTTGTCACCATCCTTTAGGTAAAGTAATATTGATAAACTGATCAGCAACGAAATCTATCTCAATAAGTAATGGTATTTCATCAGGACAAAGTTCATGAACGGCTGATATGAAGACCTCTTCTTTATTACCAATACTATTTAGCCCCTCTATTAATTCTTCTTTAGTCATAAGATTATTCCTTTTATTATCTCCTTGGAATTCTTTTCTTGCTAATTTTTAACAGTGAGAGAATAACAACTATTGTTAATGTAATTATTAAGATTGCTAGGAATTTCATAGTTTCTCCTTCTTCTATGATGATTTATTCCCCAAAGGAAAAAGCACGCTTATTCCAAAGAGCTTCACCAGTTTCTATTAATGCCTCTTTTCTTTTCCTTCCTCCTGAGATACAAAGAAAGGTGTCTTCTCCATTCACATTACTTAATAAATATTGTTGTCCACGTCCTACTCCAAGACCCACTCCTGCTGCCTTGTGACATCTTGGACATAAGATTCCCCAAGGCCCACGAACTGTCTTACCATCAATAAACTCATTCTCAATCTTCCTACCACAAAGATCACAGTTGGTAGGAATTGAGCCGTGCCATTTTTCTAGTCTCATCCTTTTCCTCCTTTTGTTCTTATTATAACATAATCAATAACAGTTGTAAAGCATTCTATTCAATTATTTCAACTACGCAACCACGTTCTCAGGAACAACTCCCAACGCATCCTTAATTTCATTCAGCTGTTCCTTCTCCTTCTTCTCATACTCACGGAGATTAATCTCTTCCGAAGCATCAGAAATTCTTTCCTTTTGTTCTTTTTCTGCTTTGTTAAACTTCTCGACCTGTTGCCTAACCACGCCATCTATCTCAGCAAGCTCAGACTCCCTCTTATCCTCAGACATCTTTCTTATCTCATGAACCCTTTCTACTTCTTTATTAGTACTTCCAAAACTTGCTCCAGCAAGATTGCTATAGAGATTTCGCCTGCCTTTTCCTCCAGGATTAAGACTATCTAAATTAAATGCCTTGAGAATCTCACTTGCCTCTTCTACATTCTCAATCACTACTTCGCCATTCTGACGGATAATCTCTTCCATTCCCTCAAGCACTGTTCTCACAAGCTCACTTAAGCTTCTAAACTTCCCTCCTTGACCATCATACCAAAGTGTTAAAGTAGCCAAAGTAGTTCTTTTACACCAGGTCTGCACCACGCTATCATTCTTCATTCTTTATTCTCCTCTCATTATTAACCTCATCATATCACATCATGTGATAGTTGTCAATGTATTATTTGGTAATATTTCATGCTGATTAATCCGTTTAATCCGTTTAGTCCTTCTAATCCTTTTAATCCTTCTAATCCTTCTAGGCTTACCCCCATTGCTCTCTCAATCCATCCCCCATAGCTGAAGCTTCTTCTCTATGGTGTATAATTCCCCATAGCTGAAGTTTTTCTTCTTCTTACTTTCTTCCTTGTTCTTTCCTCTCCTATTATTTGTTTTCTTCTCTTTATTAATATATTTTTTTTATATAGATAAAGAGATAGTAGAAGAGAAGAAGAGAAGATAGTAGAAGAAGATTCTCTTTGGGGAATGGATTTGAGAGAATGGGTGGGGTAAGCCTAAAAGACCTAGAAAGCCTAATCGGATTAAATTGGCTAGACGGACTAAAAGAATTAGACAGCATGAATTGTGGCATTAATTCTTCTATGGTGCATAATTCCCCAAAGGAAAGCAAGCAAAAGAAAAGGGACATACTTGTAGTCATGTCCCTTAAGTTAAGAGTTGTTATAATAGTACTAACAATACCGTGCCATATGCGCTGAGCATGATAGTCCAGTAGAATATTCTAATAATGCTTCTCATAGGATTCCCCTTTCGTTTTATTTCGCGAGCCATTTTCTATGGGTGCCTGAGAATGTTAATTTGTTTATCCTAATGCTTCGAGCTGTTTGCGAAGCGCTCGCTTTTCTTCTATGGTCATTTTTTCTATTGCCTTATTTGCGGTTGTTACCGG
>Ga0268279_1001034_pt1 | contig 16211 bp, 11 predicted proteins | sample saktaG_6_FD_190142 | JGI IMG/M metagenome (GOLD analysis project Ga0268279, IMG submission 190142) | Saline water microbial communities from Sakinaw Lake, British Columbia, Canada - sak_2010_1_5_80m | ecosystem: Environmental > Aquatic > Non-marine Saline and Alkaline > Saline ...
GTCAAGAGATGTTCTTTGATACTATTCAGAGCGTCTTCGCTACCTTGTCCAAAAGCTTAAGTTTCGCAGCCGATTGGATTAACGAGTACCTAAGAGATAAGTTCTATTTGTTTTGTCAAAGACTATAGTTGGAGGTCTCTAATAAATCTCGGATCGCCTTCTTCACCGCCTCTTCCGAATTGTAGCGCTGCTGCCAGCCGAGGGCAACGAGCTTCGAGGCATCAAGCAGCATAACAGGGACATCACCCTTCCAGCCGCGTTTGCCACCGGTGTAGGTAAATTCCGGAGCGAGGTTCATGGCTTCGGCAACGAGCTCCGCGATCCTCGTGACGCTCGTCATGCTGTCCGTCCCGATATTGATGATGTGCACCCGCTCCTCGCCGGCCGCCGCGTGGAGCCCGACGCGCATGGCCTCGATACAATCGGAGATGTAAATATACGATTTCGTCTGGGCGCCGTCGCCCAGGATCTCTAACTCCACCGGATTGGCGCGCAGTTTCTGGACGAAATCATAGATGACACCGTGACCTGAGCGCTGGCCGATAACATTCGCGAACCGGTAAATCCACGCCTGCATCTCAAAGGTATGGCAGTAGGAGGCGATGAACGCTTCGCACGCGAGTTTCGAGGCGCCGTATAACGAGATGGGAATGGTGGGATATTCCTCGGGCGTCGGTAACTGCTCAGCCTCGCCATAAACCGTCGAGGTCGAGGTAAACAGGATTCGTCGGACGCCATTCAGCCGCATCGCCTCCAGCACGTTGTAGGTCGCAATGACGTTCTGCTCGAGGTGCACGTATGTATCCTCTGCACCCAGCCGCACTTCAGGGTTCGCCGCCAGATGCCAGACTTCCTCTACGCCTTCAAACAGGTCAGCGATCTCATCATGCACCAGATCGAGCTGATGGAACTGGAAATTCGGTTTGCCCAGATGAGCCGCGATGAAGTGCTCGTCTCCCGAACTCAGGTTATCGAGAACGAGAAGCTCGTGACCCTCAGCCATCAACCGGTCAACCACGTGCGAGCCGATAAAACCCGCACCACCCGTTACCAGAATTCTCATATCACCATCACTCAGCCCTGGGGTATGACCCGAGTAGTTTGATCATGGTCACCCGCGATTCTAGATTTGCCAGCACTGCTTTTATCTCTTTCTCCTCGACGTGCCCCTCACAATCGATGTGAAACATATAATCGCCCAGGGCACGCTTGGATGGTCGGGACTCGATCTTCGTGAGGTTGATCCCGCGCTCCGCGAAAACGCCAAGGACGTCGTAGAGCGCCCCCGGGCGGTCCTTCAAGGCGAGCAGGAGCGAGGTCTTGTCATGACCGGTCGGCGCCGTCTGCATCCCTGCGGGCGCAAGTGCGACGAATCGCGTCACGCTCGCCATATCCTGCACGTTCTCCGCGAGTATGGTGAGCTGGTATTTCCGCGCAGCCTCTTCAGATGCTAACGCGGCAATCGCGTCTATCTCCTTGGCCAATTTCGCGGCTGCCGCTGTGCTGTCCACGGCTTGCACCTTCACGCCTCTGGACAACAATCGTTCCCTGATGAATCGCTTGCACTGCGCGATCGCGTGCGGGTGCGAGACGACCGTTCGGATCTGCTCAAACGTGCCACGCGCGAGCAGACAGATCTTTATAGGTACCAGAATCTCGCCGGCTATCTGGACCACTCCGGAGGCACTTTCGCTCGTGAGCACATCCAGGGTTTCGCCCACTGAGCCCTCAAGGGAATTCTCGATCGGCACCACGCCGTACGCGACCTCGCCCTGCGCGACGCTGTCCGCAACATCGAAGATAGTAGGGTAAAAAAGGAGTTCGGCGCGCTCGACAGCCGTCTTCCTCCGCGTTTTGAGCCAGAGCAATGCTGCGGTTTCTGAGAAGGTGCCCTCAGGCCCCAATAAACCCAGTTTCATTGGTGAGTCCGTTAGTTAGTTAGACCAAACTGCTTCGAGGTTTATAAAGCTACAACGGACGATCCGCAGGGGCGCGTGCGGCATTTATATACGGCTGGCGCGTATATCCCTATAGCAGATATAAGAACGGCCTTGGTAGCATAGTTGGCAATGCGCCACCTTGGTAAGGTGGAGATCGCGGGTCCAAATCCCGCCCAGGGCTCTTATACATAAGTTTTAAGCCCTCGCATACCTTACTTAATTGCGGGCTATATACACGAGTTTCAGCACATGCCAGAAGACGAGCTCCTGTTCCCCGAGCCAGAAGCACTGATACGAGCATTTGCCGAGGACACGAAGCGGAGGCGAAGATCGTCTGTGGTCAAGCGAATGCCCATGCTCCTCGCTGAGGATTCTGAACCGCTCCAGACGATTCTGATCTGCCGTGAGCCTGATGAACGGATCCTTATACTGAAGGACTTCGCGACGGCAAAGCGGCGAAAACAGCAAGGGCGCTGACCGCACGCACGGAATGAGCCGTCACATTCACCGCAGGCGCCGCCTTGGGAAATCATATCTATACTCCACAAATTGACGGTAAGCAAGGAGGTTTTATATTGAAATTGAATCAATCGTTGAGCATGATCAGCACTACAACCATCGATGACGAGTTGAAAAAGAAGATTCTGACATTCCAGAGAAATGAAATTACGGAACATTATATTTACCGCAAGCTAGCTCAGTCGGTGAAGGACGAGCAAAACAAGCAGGTTTTACTTGGTATTTCTGACGAAGAGCTCAAGCACTACCAGATATGGAAGAAATACACGAATCAAGACGTGAAGCCCTCTCAATTGATGCTGTTGAAATACTATCTCATAGCTCGGATACTGGGCATAACGTTCGGCGTGAAGCTGATGGAAAAGGGAGAGGAAAGCGCTCAGGTGTCATATCACGATATAGCCCATCAGATATCGGACGCCAGGAGAATAATAAGGGATGAAAACGAGCATGAGAACAAGCTTATCAGCATGATCAATGAGGAGCGGCTCATGTATGTCGGATCAATCGTTCTAGGGCTGAACGACGCTCTCGTCGAACTAACAGGAGCACTCGCGGGCTTCACCTTCGCGTTTCAAAACACACGCCTTATCGCATTGGCTGGTCTTATTACCGGCATAGCAGCCTCACTTTCTATGGGCGCATCCGAGTATCTATCAACGAAGTCTGAGGCAGATGAGGAAGGACTGAAGGACCCGGTCAAAGCATCGATATACACCAGTTTTGCGTATATCTTAACCGTGGCCTTTTTAATACTGCCCTTCTTTGTACTGCCGAATGTCTATATAGCCCTGGGAGCAACCCTGGTTAACGCGCTCATCGTGATCTTATTATTCACGTTTTACGTTTCGGTTGCCAAGGACCTCCCGTTCAGGAAACGGTTCCTTGAGATGGCTAGCCTCAGCCTCTGTGTGGCTGCTCTGACGTTTGCTATCGGATTCCTGATACGGACATTCTTAGGAATTGACAGTTGATACCCTTCATTCGATTTCGATCATAACGTACCGGAGCCTGCTCTGATAACCTCAGTGCAAAGGCATGTATCACTGGTACAGACGATTAACGCCGTGAATGAGCGCGTTCACCGAGGCAATGACGATGTCCTCGCTCACACCGCTCGCGGTTAGCGTGCGATCACCACGACTGATCCGGACAACGACGTTCACGAGCGCGTCCGTTCCGCCGGTGATCGCGTCGACGTGATACTCCTCGAGCTGTAGATCGTTCATCTCATGGCCCGCGAGCGCCTTCCGTAACGCGTTGATCGCCGCATCCACGGGCCCGATACCCACGCTGGCCTCTGTTATCTCCTCGCCGTTGATCTGTAAGCGAATCGATGCGGTAGGACATACGTTCTTCCCGGAGACCACTGAGAGATCAAGCAGCTTGATCTTCTCCTCGCGCTCGATACGTAAGACATCCTCGACGATCGCCTGGAAATCAGTATCGGTGACCAGTTTGCCTTTATCGCCGAGCGCCTTCACCTTCGCCAGGATCTGCTGGGTCTGTTCCTCGTTGGCGGTGAGCCTCATGTCCTCAAGTACGCGCTTCACCGACGCCTTCCCGGTATGCTTACCAAAGGCGAACCGGCGCGTCCTGCCGATGATTGCCGGATCTATCGGCTCGTACAGGGTTGTATCCGCCAGGGTTCCGTGAACGTGCATGCCGGACTCGTGCGTGAATGCGTTCGTGCCGATCAACGGCCGGTTCGGTGCGATGGGCATCTTGGTCAAATTCCGGATGAGTCGCGAGGTCTCATACAATTTCGCCTTTATTATTCGCGTCTTCACGCCGTAGAGCAGCTCTAACGCGGTCACAACCTCTTCCAGGGATGCGTTACCTGCACGCTCACCCAGCCCGTTCACCGTGACGTGCACGCACTTCGCACCCGCCTGAACCGCGGCAATGGAATTCGCCGTGCCCAGGCCGAAATCGTTATGACAATGGACGGAAACGGGTGTCGCAACGGTGCAGAGCTCCTGGAATATCTCTTTCGCGCGCTCTGGATAGAGCACGCCCACGGTATCGCAGAAACATAAGCGGTCAACGATCGGCGCTAACTGGTCGAAGAAGAATTTCAGGAATACCCTATCAGCCCGCGACGCGTCCTCTGAACTGATCTCAACGGCTAAGCCATGCGATTTCACGTACTCCGCCATCTCAATCGTCTTCGCGAGTAGTGTCTCCCGATCCATCTTCAGCTTCTTCTGGATGTGCGCATCAGAAACGGGCGCCACCAGATTCACTGCGTCCACATCGCAGGCGAGTGCGGCATCGATATCGCCCTTGAGGAGCCGTGCGAACGAGCAAATGTCCGCGTTCAAGCCCTCGTTCGCGATCGCTTTAATCCCACGCTGCTCACCTTCCGAGATGATCGCCGTTCCTGCCTCGATGATGTCCACACCGAGCAGATCGAGCTGCTTGGCTATCAGCACCTTCTGCTCAGGGGTCAGGGACACACCAGGGGTCTGCTCACCATCGCGCAATGTGGTATCCAGGATCTTTATCGTCTTCTCAACCGCCATAGGCACGCGCTCCTTGTTTACTAACTATAAGTAGTGAATCGGCGTGTATTAATATTAGAGTAGATAGCCTGAGAGCCTCAAAACTGAGGAAGTGGCGTGCACACCAGTCGCCGGCTCTTCACTTCAGCAGCAATCTGGAGGGAGAAATGCAGACCATCATCATCTACGCATCGCGACATCAGGGGAATACGGCAAAAGTGGCTCTTACGATCGCAGGAGTGCTCACCGCTGAACTCATTACCGTTGATCAGGCACACGGCACCGCAATCGAGGAGTACGACCTCATCGGGCTCGGCTCGGGAATCTACTGGGGCAGGCACGACAGGGAGTTGCTGGCGCTGGTTCGCGCGTGGCCAGCGCGAAGTAACAGGAAGGCGTTCACCTTCTCCACGAGCGGGCGGGCGGAGGGCAGAATTTTCAACCGGTATAACCGGCGCTTGCGCAACGCATTAACGGAGAAGGGGTTCACGATCATCGGCGATTTCTCCTGCCGCGGCTATAATGCGGTGGGACCGCTCAAGCTCCTCGGCGGGTTCAATAGAGGCCGGCCGAACGAGGCGGATTTAGCGGCTGCCACTCGGTTCGCGCACGGGCTGCGGGTACCGGAGCCGAAAGAAGGCTGATCCCGATCTGCATCAGAACAATCGTATCGCCGGTATCCAGTCCTCGTGCCGCTTCCCGTTGACGTCTACAAACTCGGTGCAGGTGATCGTTCCTCCGGTGATCTCTGCGGTTTTGGCATGGATGATCTGCGGATAGGACCCCGTAACGATCGAGTAATTATAGGTGTGCCCCGTGAGGAGCGTAACTGCAGGTGTAAGAGTAATGTTGTGCCAGTCACCCTGGTAGCCGTTCCACGTGCCACTTGTAATCAGTGCGCCGCTCTCGTTGTAGAGCTTGATCGATTCCGTATGGCCGCCGGTTCCAGGACAGGGGTACGTATAGAGTTTGGAGACCATGATTGGCTGATTTGGTGTGATCGAGCCGTTATGTACTCCGCTGATTGAAGGATATGCGCCTTCGCCAGTATCAAGCTCCTCCGTTACTTCGGTCACTCTCAGTACCACCGCGTCAAACGTCCCCCAATCTCCCGCCGAATCCTGGCCGTGAACAAAGAGCGTGTGGTTTCCGATAGCCAAGCCACTGATATTCACCGTCGCTGTTACCGATTCACTCGCCGAGTCAAAGGTGCCATCTGCCGGAGTCATTGCCACCCCGGTCCCGTCATCACCCACGGCATCGACGAAATATTCTGCGGCAGCGACGGTGAGTGAGACGTTGTTTTCGAGTTCACGGATACTGATGCTGCCTGCTTTTTGCGGGATCTTTTCAGGTCGCGACATCGCAATCTGAGGGCCGCTCTGCATCACACTCGAGAACGTCCCCCCAGGCACGGTAATATTGGTGACGTACCAATGGTCTAGGGGAGACATGCTGTGCGGCCCGAAAGTCTGCACTATTTCGTTTGCCGTGCCTTCAAACAGTGTAACGATAATCGTAGCATCAGAGACAGGACCGCTCCAATCATAGTAATGAACACCAACGGAGTAGGTACCGGCTGGCGGGTCATAGATAGTAATGTGTTCTGGGCCATAGCCATAAACATCGTCCACATCAAGATACGGATCATTGGTATCGTTATGGGCTGGATCTTCGGGATCGTAGTGCTCACCATCGCCATCCCAGTCCGGGTATTCATTGGCCCAGTAGCAGTTATCGGCTGAGCCCAGGCTATCCCCTGGCTTGGCAAGATACAAGTCGAGATCCGTATAATCAGTGTTCCAGGTAAGCCTGATCCGCATGCCCGCCGCTTCGGCACCCAGCGTATTCACCGTTACCGTGCCCTTTATCAACTCGCCAACCTCGTCACCGATGGATAGTATGTACTCACCATCAGGCACAATATAGCCGTGCATATGCCTGCCATCCCAGCGAGTGGTATACGTGCCATTACTGATCTCGATCATCGGGAGGATCTGAACAGGCTCCCACCAGCCCTCCTTCAGGATCCAGAGTTCTAGCGGCCCCAGTCCCGGTGCCCCTGTCGCGGTTATCAGCGTTGTCTCTCCGATAACGGGATTGAATGGATCGGGATTGGCGGTGAGTGAGGTTAATGGCTTATCTCTCCGCACCGTCACCACACCCGAGACCAGCTCTTGCCCGGTACCATTGACAACGGAAAGAATGTATGTCCCGTTCGGCACGGACTCGCCCCAGGTCATGTGCGTCCCGTTCCAGGTGACGGTATACGTGCCACTGGAGCCTTCAGAGAGCGAAAGGATTTGAACGGGCTCCCACCAGCCTTCCCGCAGTATCACGAGCTCAAGGGGCCCGAGGCCCGCACTCCCACGCGCGGTGATCAGCGTAGATTCCACTTCGGGGTTGAAGGGATCTGGATCGGCGCTTACAGAGTCAAGCTCCCAGACGCCACAGTTCACCCATACCGTACCGGTGGCAAGCACGCCCCCAAGACATGAGATGGTAAGGTCATACTCGCCATCTGGCACCTCGGTGCCCCATAGCATGTGCGTTCCATCCCAGGTCGCCCGATATTCGCTGAACGAATAGATGGGTGGCGTAACGAAGACGGGGTATTCCGTGAGCTGAAGGATCTGGACTGGCTCCATCCAGCCGTCCCGGGTAATCCAAACCTCAAGCGGGGAGAGGCCCTGAACCCCGACGGCGACGATTTCAGTCGTCTGATTTACGGGCGAGCAGGGATTGAAGGGGTTAGGAAAAGCGCCCACGGATTCTATCAGATTCTTCCCTGATTGAACCACCAGGATATTCGTAAAGTCCGCATCGAGCGCGCCGTCGTCATCATTGATAAAGAGCGTGACGGAATACGTTCCCTCCTGGGTATACGTATGAGTAGGTGCCACGCCGCTGCCCGTCGCGCCGTCATCAAAGATCCAGTAGTAGTTCACAATAGTTCCATCCAGGTCATATGAGCCGGATCCATCAAATTGCACCTGCTCATTCGCATTCACCACCTGATACGGCCCGGCATCTGCGACCGGCGCGATATTAAGCGGTGACTGCTGGGTGGTGAACTGCCCGCTCTGCGTTGAAACCTGTGTCGAAGAGGTATGTTTCTGGCCCTTTTGGATCTGCTGCTGTGTGCTCTGCTGCGTGATCGTCTGTTGGCCCACTTTCGTGGTTATCGTCTGGGTGTACTGGCCACTCTGCTGCCCGGCTACCTGTGTCGTATAGCCAGTCTCCTTAGGACAGGTGATCGTGATCGTTTGCTTCTGCTGTTGTTGCCCCGAGACGCCACAGTTCACCCATACCGTACTGGTGGCAAGTACGCCACCGCTATCTGATAGGGTAAGGTCATACTGGCCTTCCGGCACTACGGTGCCCCAGGTCATGTGTGTCCCGTCCCAGATCGCCCGATATTCGCTGAACGAATAGATCGGTGGCGTGACGAAGACCGGGTATTCGGTGAGCTGAATGATCTGGACCGGCTCCGGCCAGCCGTTTCGGGTTATCATAACCTCAAGCGGAGAGAGCCCCTGAACCCCAACGGCGACGATCTCGGTCGTCTGACTTACAGGTGCGCAGGGATTGAAGGGGTTGGGAAAAGCGCCAAAGGATTCTATCTGCCCCTGTTGTAGCTGCTGTAGCTGCTGGTGCGGCTGTACCTGGAGCAGCAATCCCGATCCGCTCTCTTCGGCAGTTAGGTTGGCTGTGAGCACCACTGATTGTGCACCCCCTGTGGGATTAGGCGATGCCTGAACATCAGAAACAAGCGGACCCAGAAGCAGTTCGTAGAAGTAGGTCGCTTGAGGTATTTGGTTGACCACGGTGGAGGGGCTTTTCACGTCCTGCTTCTTCGGGCTCCAGCCGTGCTGCTCTCCTACCTGTTGACCGGTCTCTTTATCAATGATGGTCAGATCAACAGGACCCTGGACAGTATAGGTGATCGAAGGGATGTTCTGCACGTTCTCGAGCTGCGTCGGCGTTCCCTGCTGCACGTTGAAGGCATCTAAGATCCAGCTGCCCTTATACAGCTGCTGGGCACCGTCCGTTACTGATACTTTCAGATCATAGCTGCCTTGCTGCCAGCTTTGTGGTATGGTAAATTCAGGGTAGAAATCTTGCTGCGCCTGGGTGAGTGAACAGTCTTTCTGCGGGAGATCGATGATCTGGCCTGCGGGATCTCTGACCTGCCACTGGATCTGGCATGACTGCTGTGCCGGATCATACTGCTGGATCGGCACCTGGATTTTAAGCGAATTGTCCTTGTAATAGTTGTTCGACCGCGTGATCGTGCCAACGCCCACCATCTTGCCCAGGATCTCACCTACTCTTTGACAGTCCAGATAGGGATTCGTTTGCACGGGTACCGCGGGATGCCAGAGGAAATCGGGATGACGACTGCTATACCAGCCCGATGCACCGGACCCGGGAATAATCTCTCCACCTGCATCGACGGTCAGCCAGTAGTAATAAGTATGGGTGAAGACCGAGGCTGAGGTGACTCCGCTCAGATGGTCTGGATGTACACTATCTTTAACATGCCAGACAGTACAGGTAACATCTACGCGATTGCCTCCGGCTGGCGTAAAGGTCATATCATACCGGTAAAAGGGGTGATTCCATACTTCCGGGCCGGGTTCATAATCCATGACCAGCGGCGCACCCATATCCTTGATCCAGCGGCGCAGAATGATCGTGAAGTCGTTAGGGTAAATATCCTCATACGGATGGCCGGGAAAATTCGTGGGGTCGAAGCGCGTGCCAACCTGAAGGTCTACCATACTGCTATAGTAACACTCGGTGAGCAGCGCTTTCAAATCGCCGACATAAAAGATGATCCCGTCCTTGATCAGCGTACTGCGCGGCTCATCCTCCAGAACGCTGGCCGCCGCCCATGCATGGCAGTGCCCGAACCAGCCGGGAGCGCCAGGCATATACTGGTTGGCCAATTCCCATTCTTTGGCGCGCGAATCACCACCATAGCGCCCCTCTACATACTGATCATACTTCGCCAGCGGCCCGGGCGCTCCGTGCGGATAATAGCCCAAAGCGGTCTGGCCCTGGTTTAATGGCCACCAGTAGCCCGCCCAGGGGATTTTATCGGCCGTACTTTGCTCGGAACTGGGAAGTGATACTGGTTCAGAAGGAGCTGAGGCCAGCAATCCCAGCTCAGCCTCTGCCTGCTCCCGCATACTCAGCTGGCAGGTCACGGTTCCGCTGCCCGTAAGCTTGAGCTTCATAGTTACCTTACCATGATCCAGTTCACTCGACTCGATAAGCACTCCTCCGGTTGATGATACATCAGCCCGTGTAGCGAGAGCATAGCCCCTATGCAACCCGAAGAAATCAATCTGAAGGGTATGTTCCCCCGCAGGTACCTGAGCTAGCGTGCGCACGCCGTATGCGTCAGTTGTACCCGGGAAGCTATCATCAAGCGAGACAGAAACGCCATCAACAGGATTGCCATCTCCGTCCTGGACTGCCAGGGTCAATTCAGATCCTGCCGTGCTTGCTGCCGAAGCCATGCCGCCAACGAGTAAAAACGCAAGTGCCACACAAAGTGCCACCAAACAATACCGAGTACCCATGTTTTGTAACATCTTCCCGCTTTTCACCCCCATGTTAATCTCATTAAGCGCCCGCATGCCGACGCTTTTTCATGATAGCCGTACCAGATGAGGGGTATATGTGGTTGTGTCGTTTTAAACTTTTCGGTTTAGTGGGGCTGTCAACTTCTATGGTACTGAGGATAAAAACAGGTTTTTTAACCGGTATTTCGGTATTCGAGATCTTGTTGGAAGCAGATTTTGCCGCAACTCCAGCGCCTTTGCCACTCCAAGGCGGGGAGACTATTTATAGCCGGATTGCCAACACACCAACGTACGATCATGAAGCGAATAGAAGAGCTGGACGCGTTCCTGGTAACGAACGCGGAGCTAAGAGCGGCGATCGAGGCAATCGGCTGGCGGGCCTTCATCGCGGAAATAAAGAAGGGCTTTGAACAGAGCTCACTGGGCTACAGCGTCACGCCGCCGAAGGTCTACGTGAACACTGCCGTCTCGGACATGCGATGCATGCCCTCGTATTTGCCGAAGTACAACCCCCAGTACTGCGGAGTGAAGATCGTCTGTGTCGCGCCTGCGAATAAGAAGATCGGTATCCCAACGGTCCTGGGCGAATATTTGCTCCGTGATGCGGAGACACAGCAGTTGCTCGCGATCCTGCAGGCCGAGGAGATGACCGCATTTCGCACCGGCGCGGCCACAGGCGTGGCGACGGACGCACTGGCGCGCCTGGACTGCGAGACGCTCGGAATGGTCGGCGCGGGCAAGCAATCGTATTACCAGGCAAAGGCGATTCTCACGGTACGACCGTCGATCGAGCAGATCAAGCTGGTAGATCGTATTCAGGAACGAGCACAAGCGTTCAAAGCGCGTTACGAGCCGGAATTCGGGGTTGAGATCACCGTGGTCAACCTGGAAGCGGCGGTGGATGCGGATATCCTGACGACCGTGACGCCGGCGACCGAGCCGTTCATCTTCCCCGCGCAGCTACGCCCAGGCATGCACCTCAACGGGGTCGGTGCAGACGCGAAGACGAAGATCGAGTTCGCTCCGGACGTACTGCGGCAAGCACGGATCATTGTGGACGACTTAGCACAGTGCATCCATTCGGGCGAGGTCTATCAGGGGCTGGAGCGGGGGATCATCACCGAGCGAGACCTGATACCGCTGGGTGACGTTCTGCTCCGGAGACAGGCGGGGCGGACGAGTGCAGAGGATGTCACCTTCTTCAAATCAACTGGCGTGGCGTTCCAGGATCTGATCACGGCGATCCTGGTCTTCGAGCGGCTGAAGAGATGAGAACATAAGCGGTAACGGATGAAGTTCTGAGAGACTTGACCTTCACCAAAGCACTGCAACAGCTGATTATGGGGTAAGCAAAGGTAACGACATACAGTGGCATATCAAACCTCTGATTACTCTACCATTCGCTATATAGTGGCCAGCACCTCATGCACCGCTTCGGGGCTCGAAACGACGATCGCACCGTTCCTTTTCAGCGCGTCCACCCGTTTGGTGGCCTCGCCGTTGGTAAAATCCCGCTTCGCTATCGGATCGCTCTCGACGAGGATCACGCCCTTACCCAGCCGGGACAAGGCCACTTCCGCCGCTTCGACGTTCTTCAGGTTCCCGAACCCGACGGGGATATTGCAGAGCACGACGGCGTCCGCATGGCGGATCTGGTCAAGCTGTGCCTGAAACGCGGTCTCGGTGATCGGCGAGAACGGCGCTTCTGTGGTTACGGGTATCTGCAAGAGCTGCGCTACCTCGTGATCGCTGTCCAGGAGGTTAATCACACCGGCGGTCACGGTGTACCCCTTCTCGGTGAGGAGGTGCATCAGCGATGTGCCCGCACCGCCGCCGCAGATGAGATGGATGGCCTTCCCGATGTGGCCTTCTCGTGCTGATTCGATCTGTCTGCTTACCGACGAGGGCACGGGCGAGACATAGCACTGGTTCGTGACTGCGTGTCGTTTCACGAGTACATCGGCACCGAACGCGGTCTTGATATTCGCTGCCGTTAAGACCGCGTGGGGAGCGCCCATCGCGATGATCTTTCCGCTGCGGAGTAATACGAGCCGATCACAATACTGCGCGGCCAAATTGAGGTCATGGATGACCGCAACGACAATCAAGCCTCTTTGCGTGGTTAACCGCTTGAGCAGCTCCATGATCTCGATCTGGAAATTGATATCGAGGTGCGAAGTCGGCTCGTCGAGAAGGAGTACTTTCGGCTCCTGCGTCAGCGCACGTGCGATAATGACCAGCTGCCGCTCGCCACCGCTCAATTCCGTCACCGGTCGTTCAGCCAGCGGCCAGCAGTTGGTCAGCTCCATGCTCCGCCGTGCAATCTCGATGTCCCGCTCGCTCTCCAGCTCCAGCCGGCCCAGATGGGGAGTACGGCCCATGAGCACAACGTCGAGCGCGGAGAACTCGAACTGAATGCTGGTATCCTGTGGTACCGCAGCGAAGCGCTGCGAGAACTCTTTATCCTTCATCTGTACCACTGCCGTACCGTCCAGGAGGATTGTGCCCGTCCGCGGTTTCAAGATGCGCGCGATCGTGCGTAAGAGTGTGGTCTTGCCCGAGCCGTTCGACCCGATGATGCCCAGTAGCTCGCCCGTTGGTGCCGTGAAGTCCACACCTTCCAGCACCTTCTTGCTGCCGTAGTACGCATCCACGTCCTTTATCTCTAGCGCCATCGCCATCCCCGGTAGCAGTAATTACGTCGTGTCAGGTGCCTCTTATTCCTCGTTCACCGCAATCTTCACCAGCGTTGGTCTGATGACCTTGCCGCGGAACACAAACCCTTTGCGCAGCACTTCGCGCACGCTGTTCCCCCCCTCGCCGTCCCCGGCAGGCACCTGGGCTACCACCTCGTGCCTGAAAGGATCGAATTGCATGCCTTCCGCCTGGATCTCCTCGAGTCCCTCACGTTTCATCAGCTCCATGAGCTGCTTCAAAGTCAACTCCACGCCCTTCATCAGCCCTACTGAATTCCCGTTCGCCTTCGCGTGCTCGACGGCGACCTCTAAACTCTCCTGGATCGGTAGCAGATCGAGCATGAAGCATTCGCGAAGCCGGTCGCCAAGCTCGCATTTCTCACGCTCAACAAGCCGCTTGTAATTCTCGAAATCCGCTCTCAGGTATTGCAGCTGGCTCAAATACGCCGGATCCTTGCCTGTGGATAGCTCTTCGGCCTTCTTCCGCTTCTCTGACAATTCCTCCTCCAGAATCTCCAGGGCATCGCCGATCGCATCCAGCTTCTCCTCGGTCAACCCGTTCGGATCAGCCAGCATCTCCTTGATCCGCGCCAACTCTTTCACAATACCGCTCAACGCGCCCTTGACACTCGTGAGCTCGCCTAACTCCGTTTCGACGTTCTTACTGCACGCCGCGGCATCGCGGGACAGACGCTCGATCCGATCTTTAAAACCCGGTTCTCTGCGCTCGTTGCTCTTTTTCATCGTTTACAATAGACCACACCAATTGATACCAGTACTTTATTACCCGTAGAACTAAAAATCATTGATAGATCCTCCAGAGGTTTCTCCGGTTTACTATGCTGACTGTATCAATACTTGACGGATATGTTGATGAGCCAACCTGCCTCGGTGTGCCGCCGTACATCAGTCCGTACCCACGCTATATCGCTGGCGCAGTCTGGAATTATGACCGCACCGCACGGGTCGTGTATCGCACGATCGATCAACTCCGAGCAGAGCGATCGCTTTTAGCGTTATTCGCACGATCTGATCTGGTCGTGGTCATTGCAGGCATGGCCGTTCCTGGTCGATACCTGTCGGGGTTCCCGGCCAGCCCGAACGAGCTTCTCGCATTCCTCGATGGCCTGGAAAAGCCCGTGAAGGTGCTCTGCGGCCCGGCTGCCCGGTATGGGTTCGGGTTGGCGGGCGGTAAACCAGTGCGTGATCCCCGTTTCGTTGCAACGGTCTTTGACCTTATCGCGCAGGGTGATGGTGAGATCGTTGTTGCCGAGCTGCTGCGCAACAAGTTAGACGTGGATGCGGTAGATCCCGCGCTCTGCCGTTTAAACGCCGGCATGATACGAGATTCCGCGGTAAAAGGCGCGCGAGTCGTGGAGCAGCATCCGCTCTTCCCCCACTACCTCATCACCGAGATCGAGACGTATCGGGGATGTCCGCGCAGTATCCATGGGGGCTGCTCGTTCTGCAGTGAGCCCAGCAAGGGCCCGCCCGATTTCCGGCCCGTCTCGGACATCATGAGCGAGATCGCGGCGCTGTATAGCGCAGGCATTCGCCATTTCAGGCTCGGCAATCAGCCCTGCATCTTCTCCTATATGGCGATCGGCGCGGGTGAGGTGGAGTTCCCGGAACCCAACCCGGACGCTCTCGAGCGATTGTTTCATGGTATTCGTGCGGTCGCGCCCGAGCTCAAAACGCTCCATATCGATAATGCCAATCCGGGCGTCCTCGCGCGCTATCCCCGGGAGTGCAAATGCATCGCGAAGAGCATCATACAGTATCATACGCCCGGCGACGTCGCCGCACTTGGTGTAGAAAGCGTTGACCCGGTGGTGATCGCGCGGAACAATTTGAAGGCTGATGCGGACGAGGTTCTGAGTGCGGTAAAGCTCCTTAATGAGGTTGGTTCAGCGAGGGGCGCGAACGGGCTGCCCGAGCTCTTACCCGGCCTGAACTTTGTCTTCGGGCTTGACGGCGAGAGCAAAGATACGTTCCAGCAGGATTACCTGTTCTTGCAGCGGATCATGGATGAGGGGCTTCTGCTGCGCCGGATCAATCTCCGACAGGTCATCCCCATTCCGGGCACGAAGCAGTTTGAGCTGGGGGATAAGCTCGTGAAACGCCACAAGCACGAGTTCCGGCGGTTGAAGCATCATGTACGGACCGAAATCGACCGCCCGATGCTGAAGCGCGTCGTGCCCCATGGCACGGTCTTGACAGACGTCTACATGGAGATCCGTGAGGGCAACGTGACCTTTGGGCGGCAGCTCGGCAGCTATCCCCTCCTCGTGGGGATTCCGGGCGTGCTCTCGCTGCATCTATTTTTGGACGTGAAGGTCATTGGCTACGGCTATCGCTCGATCACTGCGATCCCCTATCCGCTCGCGGTCAACACCGCCTCGCTTGAGACGCTCACGGCACTGCCGGGCGTTGGAGCGAAGCGAGCAGCGAGGATAGCAGCACGCAGACCGTTCAGGAATGCGGGCGAGTTCGTGCAAGCCCTCGATGATCCCGAACTGGGGCAGAAACTGCTCGAGTATATAACTGTTAAATAAGGACAGCGGCAAAAGGTGGTTAGAGGTAATGTTCCTTGGCATAGACGTGGGCGGGGCGAACACGAAGGTAGCCACTTCGGATGGCGTCGTTGAGTCCCTGTACGCTCCGCTCTGGCATAGAAAGGTCTGCCTCTACGAGGTGCTCCCCGAGGTGCAGCAGCGGTTTGGAGCCGAGCTCGAGGCGATCGGTGCGGTAATGACTGGCGAGCTCAGTGACTGCTTCGCTACGCGCCGTGAGGGCGTTCTCTTCATCGCAGACGCCGTGGCGACGACCTTTGAGGATCCGCGGTTCTTTGACCGCAGGGGTCAGTTCAGAGCCCGTTCGGCGGTGGAGACCGACCCACTTGCTTTCGCCGCTACCAACTGGCTCGCATCCGCAACGCTCGTGGCACAGGAGTACCGC
>Ga0268279_1001036_pt1 | contig 16205 bp, 17 predicted proteins | sample saktaG_6_FD_190142 | JGI IMG/M metagenome (GOLD analysis project Ga0268279, IMG submission 190142) | Saline water microbial communities from Sakinaw Lake, British Columbia, Canada - sak_2010_1_5_80m | ecosystem: Environmental > Aquatic > Non-marine Saline and Alkaline > Saline ...
ATTTACTGAGGCATATTTTTTCAGAAGCTTGTTCTTGCTCGTCCTGCAAAGTGCCTCTGTCGTGCCCAAGTTGGACATTTTTATCTACAAATTCTTTATCAAAAAACAAAATGCTTCCTTCATCTATTTTTTTATCCCATACATTGTTTGAGTAGGTATATTCTTTATTATCAATACGCAAACGGGCTTCTTCTGGGAAATACTTCCAAAAATCTTTAATTCAGGAAACGCTTTTTAGAATGTTGCATATCGCAGTTTTTCCACTTCCGTTTTCACCAAATAGTATATTTACCTCATTCTTAAAAGTTTCATTATTAAAAAATTTATGCCAAGAAAAATCTTGAAAACATTTATATCTTTGTATTTTTTTAATGCTTTGCAATTTCATGATTTAGGTGTTTATACTGAAGTAAATAAAAAATTGTTTTTATCCAAATGCTCTAAAAATTCCTCAATTGTTTTCGGAGAAATGAAAAGGTTTTCAGTTTGTTTTACATATTCAATTTGCTTTACAGAATCGCTAAATATGCTAGGTGCGACAAAATAGCACATTGAATCTTTTATTTTTTTTCCGAACTCTGTCAAGTGCCTGCTGATAGGCCATACCTCCATCACGGTTTGTGTCCTCCCCTCTGACATTGTAACTTCAATTAAAATTCCATTTACATCCTCATAACATTCAATATCTCCAGTATTTTCAACTCCACTGGCTGTTGATGTTGGAATACCCTCATCATCAATTGGATAATTTGGAATTACTTTTACATTCGGAAATCTAGATTTAACTGCTAGTGCGGTTAAAAACTCAAGCCTTACAGGATTTGAAAGATATTTTAAAATATCGTCTTTGGTTAGCTGTTTTTTCGCGAGATTTAACAATTCTATTTTAATCGTTTCCCAAGAGTAAACACTTGCCCATTTTGCCAAAAACTTGTCTTGTTCCGATGCCGGTATTGGCTTTGGTACAAATGAAACAAGATTTTCATCGATTATTGAAATGTGTTCGAAATAACTTTCTTCTGTATCGTATTTTTTATGGTCCAAATAATTTTCTAAAACATAATCAATTTTTTCTTGTTCATTTTTGTTTATGTCAATAAACCGTCCACCACCACGCAACGAAATCAATCCTGTCAGTCTCATTTTTCTAATGAATTCATCAGGATAATCTACCATGATGGATTTATCGTTTCGGACAATATCTTCTCCTTGCATAATTTCGTTTCTGCAAATATCAGCTACCACTTCCCAACTAGGTGAATAACCAAAATCCTTTCTTAATTTCTTGATTCTCAAATACAATTTCTCTGCATCGTTATCTTTCCAGTAAATAACCAAAGGCAGTTCGTGTTTTGAAATACCAACATTGTTAAAATCTTTATCGGCGTTTAACCTCTTAATAACTTCAAGTAGTAACACCAGGGGTACATTTTCATTCAATACTCTGCGAAACGGACTATTGCTTTGATATTTAACAAACGCGTTAAGAAACGCTTGCTGTTCGAATTCTGGATGTTCACTGTCTACTAACCTCAAGCCAATTTCAGAAAATCTTATTTTTTTACCTATCTTATAAAAGACGAATCCTAATTCTTTTGCGATCTTAAACCATGTATCAAATCGTGAGGGCCAACCCTTACTAAATCCTGCTTCTTTGTGATTTTGCGGATTGTCTTTCAAAACTTTAGTAACCTGTTGATCAGTCAGAGGATTTTTCTCTTTAATTTTTCTTTTTACACTAGCGGACAATTTTGTGGGCTTATACAATCCGATTCTTATAATTTCACCTGCTATTTTTTCTGCCAAATCATCATCAAGAATTTGTCCGTCATATTCTTTCAGTACACCAAGAAACCACTTCAATCGCTCAGGATTCCTAAGTGTTGTTGTAAATAATAACGGCTTGTATGTTGCTTTTCTTGGCATAGTTCTAATAATTGGTAATCAAAACTTCTTTAATTTTCTTTTTTTTGTTATTGTGATAACTGATGTAATTACTTTTAATCTTGTGGACTTTGTATTCACTCATCCAACTAATTAGCAAATCATTTTTACTGCCGTTGTAGTAAGTTACGTTGGACAAGGCAAATTTAACACTTTTCTTGTTTAATTCGTTAATTAAATTTAATAAATCAGATTCTGACTTCTCATCCCAAAATTTGTTATATTCACTTGCGGTTATTAAATAAGGAGGATCAAGATAAATAAAATCATTCTTCGAATAATTGTTTTTATCAAAAAACTTTCGGAAATCTTTCGATGTAAATTTTATCTTCTTATCTTGAATAAAATCAAAGTAATTATTCAATGCGCTAACAACATTCTTGTTAAAATCAACGTTTCCAACTGGTAAATTGAATCTGCCCTCACCATTAAACCTAAGCATTCTATTAAATCCGTATATCAATAAAGTATAAAGTATGAGAGGGTCATTTTTTTTGTTTTTATTTACACACTCTCTTAGCTTCTTGTAGCCTTCTTTATTAAATCTTGCGTAATAGGTTTTTTTAAATTCTTTTTTTAGGAAATCTGGAACAACATCTTTTTTGTATGAATGAGATAATTTATATTTATGAATAATTTTCTCGATATCTTTGAAAAATTTTTCGGAATCTTTTGCACTGGAAATTAAAAATTTATGTATATTTACAAGATGTTTGTCGATATCATTCAAAAAATATTTTTTTGCTTCCACATTTAAAAATACAGTACCGCCGCCAACAAAAGGCTCATAAAAATCATCTATTTCTTTTGGAAATAAATCTGTCAGTTGCCTCATTAGTCTATATTTATCCCCTACATAGAATAAAGGTGACCTTTTAATTTTTTTATTCATGGTTGACATTAGTTACAAACAAATATTCCTTGTGATTATTAAAATCTGTGTTGCCGGCATTAAAATGCCTATAATTTTTTTCAAAAATTTTTGTCTTTCCTCGCTTGCTTAAAATATTTTTTATTTCCTCAAGTGTGATTTTATTTTGCGACGAATTACTTTTTGAATTATAGGTGTTATTGTAAGATACCACTAAATACTTTGCATTTATATCATTTACTAATTCAGCAAATCTGTTTTTCGCACTTACTCGGCAATAGTCACTCATATTTTCTGGTTCGGGTTTTAATGCTACTCCGTGCAATTTTGGTTTGTCCCATTTTGTTAGTGTTTCTAAAACGTGATAAAATCTGCTGTACTGTCTGGAATTATACGGGGGGTCGATATAAGCAATATCCGTTTGAATTTGTTTTGCCAGCGAGTTTGCATCTTCTCTAAAAATTGAAACTGTTTTGACTTCGACAGGATCTATCGGTCGCATGAAGAAATTATCTTCGATAAATTCTTTTTTGAAATATGCGTCATAATGCCCAACTGTATTAGCGATTTTATCTGTTGAGTAAAGCAATGAAGCTATCAAAATATAATATTCTTTTTCAGTAAGATTATTTTTATTTTCTTCGATATTTTCTCTGATAAATCCGATAATCTTTGCTGAATTTTTAGAGAAATATTTACCACCAAAATTTATAGAAAAATAATTTTCATCTAAATCTTCGTCATTGATATTATTGTAATCTTTTATGATGTTATTTATTTTTTCTTGATTCCAATTTCCTTTGTCAAAAAATGCTTTATAGATGGCCTGATTTGAATATAGAAAATCGTTCAGAATAATTTCGTTGAAGTGTTTACTTGCAACAGAGGCAACTACGCCTGTGCCAGCAAAAATATCGGTAAAAGAATTTCCTTTACATTCTTTATCAAGAATAGAAAAAATCCACTCTATTAATTTGTACTTATTTCCAATATATCTACGATTATGTAGTTGAAAGCGATTTTTTCTTACTTGTGGAATGTAAAAGTATGTTTCTTGAATTTTTTCAGCGCTTATTTCATAGGAAGGTTTTTCAATTTCTAGTAAGTCAAAAAGCGCCGTTTGTACTCCGTCAGCAATATAATCAAAACATTCATTTTTATTTTTTAGTTTTTCGTAGAAACTATAATGTCCACCTTCGGAGACAATGATAAAATCGACGACAGGAATTCCCATTATTTCTCCCGCTTGTGCAATTTTCTCAACAATCTGAATATCTTTTTTACTTGGCGATGAATCGCCCGACGGGTGATTGTGAACCAAAATTACACTCGAAGCGTTTAATTCTGTCGCAGGATGGAAAACCTCTCTTGGGTGTAACAAAGTTTTATCAAGCAACCCAACACTAACAATTTCTTTTTTGAGTAAAACACTTCTTGCGTTGAGATATAAACAAACAAGATATTCTTTTTTCTTGTCTTTCAGATCATAAGTAAAAGATAGAACATCTTGAGAATTTTTGATAACTATTTCGTTTGTTTTTTCATCGGCATAATATCTTTTAACCAAAGAGATTGCTGACACAATTTGCAATGCCTTTGCTTGTCCGATCCCAGAAATTTTTTGCAAATCATCAACTGTAATACTTAAAAAGTTTTTGCCAAATTTTTTGATAATTTGCTGGGATAGTTTCTGAACATTTTTTCCTTTGATTCCACTACCAATCAAAATAGCCAAAAGATCACTTTTTGAAAGCGCATCAGGGCCTTTTTTCAAGAATTTCTCTCTCGGTCTATCAACTTTTGGAATATCTTTTATCTTTGGCATTTTTTTATTTAATTAAATCATCAACGTCAAAACTCAAAACTTCAGCAATTTAAAAACAAATAACCTTAAAAACAGTATATAAAATCTCCCAGAATCAGTCAATTAAAATTTGGGGATAAAAATACAAGTAATTCGTTTAGTTTGTTTCTAGGGAATAAATGTTTGGGATAAATTTCGATAAGGTTTAATTTGTGGATCGTTGTCTTGTCACACAGTTTCTATAAGAACCGTCGGTGATTGCTTGATCGGGCTTAGGAGATTCAGGATGCCAGCAGTAAAACTTTGTTATGTTGTTTTGTTGGACTGCGTGTCGGAATAAACAATCATTGGGGTCTCGATCGCAACATATCAGCGTGACAGAGATAGGTTCAAAACTTGGTTGCTGTCGTTCAGTTTGCATTTTCTTTACTTTCACAAAACCTGAATCAGTCGGGGAGGCGAGAATCGAACTCGCACTATGCACACCCCATGCGCACGTACTACCACTATACTACTCCCCGTTTTTCTTCTTGTATTCTATCAAAAATTATGACAGAATGAAACTGTTATGACCAAAAAAGATCATAAACTTGAGGCAGTGAGAATTGCTATGCAGCAGATTGAAAAACAGTATGGCAAGGGAGCGATTATGAGACTAGGCGGAGATAAAGCGGCAGAGAAAATTGAAGTTATTTCTACTGGTTCGATTGGTTTGGATATTGCTCTTGGAGTAGGCGGTATTCCTAAGGGCAGGATTACCGAGATTTATGGACCAGAAGCATCAGGTAAAACAAGTTTATGTCTTCATATTATCGCCGAGGCACAGAAAAAAGGCGGTACGGTGGCTTTTATTGATGTTGAACATGCTTTAGACCCTTCTTGGGCAAAAAAGATTGGTGTCAATTTGAATAATCTTCTTATTTCCCAACCGGATACTGCAGAACAAGCTTTAGAGATTGCTGAGACTTTGATTAGATCAGGGGGTGTTGACGTCATCGTTCTTGACTCTGTTGCTGCTCTTGTTCCTAAAGCTGAAATTGAGGGTGAAATGGGTGATGCCATGATTGGCGTTCAAGCAAGATTGATGTCTCAGGCAATGAGAAAATTAGCCGGTGTTATCAGTAAATCAAAAACAGCCATGATTTTCACTAATCAGATCAGAATGAAGATTGGTGTTATGTTCGGCAGTCCGGAGACAACACCTGGTGGCTTGGCTTTAAAGTTTTACTCTTCTGTTCGTTTAGATATAAGAAGAATTGGCAAGATTCAAGATAATAAAGGCAATGTTATCGGTAGTCAGCATAGGGTTCGGGTCAAGAAAAATAAAGTGGCGCCTCCTTTTGGCCAAGCAGAATTCGAAATTATGAGTAATGAGAACGGTATTTCTAAAACAGGAGAACTTTTAGATTTAGGTTTGGAACGGGAGATTATTGAAAGATCAGGGTCTTTTTACAAAATAAACGGTAAAGCTCTTGGTCAAGGTCGGGAAGCGGCCAAAGCATTTCTAGCCAAGATGCCTAAAATTGCCAAAGAAATTGAGAGAAAGATTTGGGAGAAAGTTAAAAAGGCAAAGAAAGAATAATCTTTCGTGCCGATAATCACTTCTATTAAGCTTCAAAGAAAGGGAAAGCGATTTAATATTTATCTAGATGGAAAATTTGCTTTTGCTGTTTCGGCGGTAGCCTTGACGAAGGCCAATCTCAGGATAGACCAGGAAATTTCTGAGAAAGATATTGAGAGATTAAGAGATAAAGATTTTAAGGAAAAACTCTATAATAGGGCACTCCATTTTTTATCTTATCGGCAGAGGAGTGAAAAAGAAATTAGAGATTATTTGAATAAAAAAATTGCATCACAGAAGACACAGAAATTTGCTGAGAGTACTGATAAAGTTGTTGAAGAAATAATTGCTAAATTAAAAGATCAAGATTTAATTGATGATCGCGCTTTTGTCGACTGGTGGATTGAGCAGCGTTCGCGATTTCGGCCCAAAGGCAGGCGGGCGCTTTGGTCGGAATTATTGAGAAAAGGCATAAAAAAGGAAATTATCGAAACCTCTCTTGTTTCAGAAGAAAAAGAGTTTGATTTAGCAAGAAAAGCAGCGATAAAAAAAGTTAAGAGCTATAAAGGCTTAAAGCCCATGGAATTTCGTCAAAAAATGGCTGCTTTTTTAAGCAGAAGAGGTTTTAACTGGGAAGTTATTAAAAAGGTGCTTGACCACGCTAAGCGTGGTTCTTGAAGAAATTCAAAAAAAGAGTTAAAATAAAGACATTAATTTAAAATTTTTATTGGAGTGTCTTGTGAATAACAAGATAAAAAATTATGACTCATGCTTTCTCAGATATTTTCCGAGGTTCTAAAGATAATTCAAAAGGTGATTTAAAAAGTTCAAAACTTCTTACTAATTTAGAGATTAAGGCAAAAGAGATTATTTTAAAGGCAAAAGAAGAAGCTCTCAAAATTCGCGAGCAAGCAGATAAAAAAAAAGAGGAAGTAGAAAAAAAATTGGATGAGATTGAAAATTTGAAGAAAAAATGGGACTTAAAATTAGAAAAGCTGGCGAATTTGAACAAAGGGGAGGCAAAAAATTTACTTTTAAAGAAACTGGAGAATGAGCTTTCTGAAGAAATGGCAAAGAGAATAAAAGAAACGGAAGAGGAGGCTGAGAAGAAAGCTGATGAAAAGGCAAGAGAGATTCTTGTTTCAGCAATTAGAAGAGCTGGGACTGATTATGTTGCTGAGCATACTACATCGAGCATTAAGTTGAAGGACGAGGAAATAAAGGGCAGAATTATTGGCAAGGAAGGAAAGAATATTAGAGCTTTCGAGAGAGCAACAGGTGTCGATGTTGAACTAGAAGAAGAAGGAGAAATTACTCTTTCCTCTTTTGATTCCATCCGACGGGCCATTGCCAAGGAAGCAATGGAAAGATTGATTTCTGATGGAAGAATACAGCCGGTTAGAATAGAAGAGTTTGTTAAAAGAACAAGAAACGATTTTAGTAAAAAGATTCGTAAGACAGGAGAAGAGCTTTGTTTTCAAACAGGGATCCGTAATCTCCCTAATGAAATTGTAGATCTTCTTGGTCGCTTTAAATACAGAACCTCTTATGGTCAAAGTCTTTACCAGCACACTTTGGAGGTTGTTAATCTGGGTAAGTTGATTGCAGTTGAGATCGGAGCTGATATTGAGATAGTCAAGACCGCTTGTCTTCTACATGATATTGGCAAGGTTCTTTCTCATAAAATTGAAGGTTCTCATACTAAGATTGCTGTTGATCTTCTTTCTCGTTATGGAATATCAAAGTCGGTTATTGATGCAGTTGCCTCTCATCACGAAGAAATTCCTGTAGAAACTGCTGAGCAGGCGGCTGTTTATCTTGCTGATTCCATTTCTGGTGCCAGGCCGGGTGCGAGATATGAGCCCTTGGAGGAATATCTCCAAAGAGTTAAAAAACTTGAGAATATAGCCAAATCATTTAATGGTGTCGCCGAAGTCTATGCTATCGAGGCGGGAAGAGAAGTTCGGGTGATTGTCAAACCAGAAGAAATTTCCGACGCTCAAATGACAAAGCTTTCTCACGACATTGCTTATAAGATCCATGAGGGTATAACTTATCCTGGTCAGATTAAGGTGACTGTTATCCGGGAAACAAGAAAGGAAGCAGTAGCCAAGTAATTGAGAGGAGGTGAAGAAAATGACCAAACGTAAGCTAATAGAAATTATTGCCAAAAAAACTAATCTTACCAAAAAAATTACCAGCGAAGTAATTAAAAGCTTTTTAGAAGAGGTTACTAAGAGTTTAGCAAAAGGTGAAAAAGTAGTTCTTTCCGGTCTTGGAACATTTAAGGTTACCAATGTTAAACCTAAAAAGGGGAGAATTATTAAGACAGGTCAGGAAATTACGATTCCCGCCCATCGGGCAGCCAGATTTACTGTAGGTAAAGCTCTTAAAAGAGCAGTTAAGTGAAATACTTCATTAAAACATTCGGTTGTCAAATGAATGAGGCGGAGTCGGAAAGGATAGCCGCTGCTTTAGAGAAGGAAGGATTCCAACTTGCAAAAAAGATTGAAGAGTCCGATTTAGTAATAATTAATACTTGCTCTGTCCGTCAGTCTGCTGAGGATCGCGTTTTCGGTTTAATCAAGAATTTAAGCGAACAAAAGGAAAAACCCAAAATTATTCTTACTGGCTGCATGGTTGGTTCAGTTACCGGAAACCGTCGCCGTTTTGGATTAAAGGAATTGAAAAGAAAATTGCCTCAAGTTGATGAATTTATTGAAATTGAAAAACTAGTTGGTAGCTTTAAAGGCATTTTTCCACCTTCGCATAAAGCTTCGGCGGACAAGCATGCTTTTGTTCCTATTATGAAAGGCTGCGACAATTTTTGTACCTATTGCGTAGTGCCTTACTCTCGCGGCCAGGAGAAAAGCCGTTTATTTGATGAAATTGTAGAAGAGGTTGAATGTTTAGCAAAGAAAGGCTATAGACATATTACTCTTCTTGGCCAGAACGTTAATTCATATCAAAATTCAAAATTCAAAATTAAAAATGAAAAATTGCAGTGTAAAATTCAAAATTTAAGAAAAAAATATAATAATAACTTTGCAGTTCTTCTTGCCTTTTTGCACGAAATTCAAGAAATAGAGAAAATTTCCTTTATTACTTCTAATCCCTGGGATTTAACTGATGACATTATTGAAGCGATGGAATTGCCTAAAATTGATCGCTGTTTACACTTACCTGTTCAGTCTGGTGACGATAAGATTTTACAGCGAATGAATCGTCCTTATACTGTTAAGCAATATATGAAGCTAGTCGAGAAAATTCGTAGAAAAATTCCCGATATTAAAATCAGTACCGATATTATTATCGGTTTTCCAGGTGAAACAAAAAAAGCATTTGAAAACACAGTTAAGCTTTGCAAAAAAGTTGGTTTTGAAAAAGCATATATTGCCAAGTATTCTCCTCGTCAGGGCACGGCTGCCTATAAAATGAAAGATAGTGTTTTACATCAAGAGAAAAAAAGAAGATGGAAGATTTTAGATAGTTTGATTAATCAAAGTGGATAAAAAAATCAGATTTTTTCGTAGTTTCAGATACCGTGTTATGTGATGTATGTTTTTCTTTTTGTTTCACCGTCTTAGCGAAATTACTTTAACATTAATTAATCGCTTCCCAGTATTTAAGTAATCCTCTCTCATTTTTAAGAACTTTTTTCATTTGTGCGATAATTTTGCTTTTATATTTATTAGCGTCTGGTGGAAAAATAGAGGTTAACTCACAAAACGCTTCTGCTGATTTTTCGTATCCATCAGCCAATTCATTATAGCCCTGTTCTCTAAAATACATAGTCGCAAATTTTCTGGCAGAATAAAATCTTTCCAATTCAAAATTAACAATATCAACACCTTCTTCAAGATTTTTTATATACCTTTCCATAATTTCCAATGATTCATTTACTGTATTTTTCATTGTAAACATAAGTTCTCTATTGCTTATCTTTTTTCCGTCTGGCGTGAACCAAAAAACCAAGTGCGTCAATCCCGAGCCGACTGAACAGCTGATTTTTGGATTAGTGCGATTAACATCTTGCGGATTAGGAATTATAGCAAACAAGTTTTTTTCATCGTAGCCCTCGATTACATTATAATCAGCAAGGCAGGGTGAGCCAGATGTGCCAATCGGTATGCCAGACGAAATTATTTGTTTATATTCATCCATTGGCGGATTAAAAAAATACGTTCGAAAATCGCCTCCAAGCTTTTTAATTTTTTTACTACTCCACGGCGTTCCTTTGTCAATTATTTGCCTTCGAACATGCGGAGTGTAACCTAAATTACTGGCCGCCACAAGCAAGCTAGCCGTTCCGCTGTCGTCTGGCCCAGCAGAAATTCCGCCATTAGGACCATAAGGAAAATAGTAATTAAAACTAACTGCGCTACCTTGATAAACATATACTTCCCAAAATTCTATATTCGGATCAAAATGCTTCATTAACATGGTGGCGGAAGCTAAATAACAATGTCCCCCAACTTTATTGCCGTATTTTTCGGTTTCAGCTGTATCCGAAACAGGTGTTAAATCCATTTTATATTCTTTAGGATAAAAATATTTTTCTTTTTTAAAGTGAAAATAACTAACAATTATTACAAGTATTACAAGAACCAAGATGGTTGAAATAATAATATAGATTGTAGTTTTTTTGTTCATATTTGTAACTATTTAATTATAAAACAAAATTTGTTCATTATAGAAAAGTGTTAGGCGTTAACAATAAAAAGAAAATCATATTTCACATAACGTTTCGGTATATCTGAGATTCCATTTTTTACCTTAAAATCCATATTCTTTAAACTCATTTTCTAGCGGATTGCCTTGGCAGTAATAAGCTTTTCGACTCTTTGTATCAAAAATAAAGGCGGAATGAGTAAAACATTCATCTTCTTCTTTTGTTGTGCAAATCGCCGTCTTTTTCCTGGCGTTCTTTCTATCCCGCAAGAGTTGCTGAAAATCCTTTAAATTTTTAGCTGTCGAAATTAATTCCTCAGCTCTATCGTAATGATCGTGCGACCACTGCTCAAAACCTTCTACTGTATCAAAACTTAAGTTTCGACTTGGAAGCTTTACAAAATGGTTCGTTTTCACCATAGAACTTGAGACTTTTTCAATAAAGTATTTTTCCGGTACCCCCTCTATTGCAAAACACTCCCTTGGATCAGCCACAAACATATTACCGCCAATCCTAGGGTTGAAGGTTTCAATAATTTCGACAGCTTCTTTGGCAGTCAAAGCATCTAATATCAAACGTACATAAGGTCGTCGGATGTAAGAAATTTGACTTTCAGTAACTCGGACAAAAGTGGATATATATGCAACGCCTTTTTCATTGATTCCGCCGTAGTAACCATCCTCGTGTGGATCAGGATTCTGTATGATGAGTTTTTTATATTTGTCAGCCTTAGAATCGAAAAGTTTTATTTCATCATCCCATCTCATCCAAGACACCGGATCCCTTGTTTTAAGAAGAAACCAGCTGTCATTTAATTTTTTGGCTGCTGTTGTACACATAGTTGGATTTTATTATAAATAAGTAAAAAATAGAATGGCGCCTAACGTTTAAGTATATGAGAAATTTGCCTTATTTTCTTTCTCGTTAAGACTAGTAAATCTGCAAACATCCTAAGGTTTTATCTTGTTCAAACAACAGAATATCTTGACTGTGTTCCTTCAATAAACGTTTGATATTTTGAGTGGAAGTATTACCGATTCGGAGCCAAATTACTTTGGGCGGGTATCCATAAACAAGGCTTCTCTCGTTGAAATCAGAGTCTTGGGTTACAATAGTAAAACCATTATTACGAGCGTAATTCCATATCTTCTTATCGGAAACCTTGTGCAAACCAAGAAGATAAACGTGGTTTGAACCCGGGAATAAGTCTTCAAGTTCTTTAACCAGCTTGCGCGAAATGTTTTGATCGAGGAGTAATTTCATGGCTTGCCGTTGTTAGAAAATGCTCTCTTTCAGAGGCATAAGACAAAACCGCCTTAATATCCTCTTTGGTTAACTCAGGAAAATCACTCAGGATTTTCTTTCCAGTCATTCCTGAAGCAAGCATCTTTAAAACATCGTAAACGGTGATTCGCATACCTCGAATGGTGGGCTGGCCGCCGCGTTTACCTGCTTGAATAGTAATAATGTTTTTATAATTCATGTTTTTATTCTACTATATATCAAAAAATAAAGCAAAATTGCTGTGTTCTTTAGAAGCTCTCAGAGAAAAGGAGGAGGTGGAGTAAAAGCGCAGCGCCCCCGAGCGAAGTGAAGAGAAAGCCTGTCTTAAATTAGACTCCAAACTTTACTTTTTTTATCTTTAAGCCACTTGACCCATTTCTTTGTTCCAATTTTCTTTCTTAGTGCTAATAAACCTGCTCTCCTCAAGACTGTAATTATGCCTCTTTTTGGATCATACCAACCCAAAAAATTATTTCGTATAACTCGTTTTTGTGCGAATTGTTTTCGTGAAATTGCTTGAGACTTGTATAATTTATAAAGTTATATTATATCTGTAATTAGCTTAAAAAGCATTTCAATTATACCATTTGACTTTTAAACAATGAAAAAATTATTGGTTATCTGCGGACCAACGGCAACGGGGAAGACAAAATTAGCAATTAAATTGGCTAAGAAATTCAATAGTGAGTTGATTTCCGCTGATTCGAGACAAGTTTATAAAGGAATGAATATTGGCACCAGCAAGGATCTTAATAAATTTTCAATTTTCAATTTTCAATTTTCAATTAAAGATAAATATCAGATTGGATATTACAAAATTAATGGAATAAAAGCGTGGCTTTTGGATATTGTGAAACCAGACTATAGATTTTCTGTGGCGGATTATGTGAGGTGCGCAGATTTGGTGATTGAAGATATTTGGCAAAGAAAAAAATTGCCGATTTTAATCGGTGGCACGGGTTTTTATATTAGAGGAATTGTCGATGGAATAGAGACTATTGGGATTAAGCCAGATTTAAGATTAAGAAAGAAATTACGAAATTACAAAATTACGAAATTAAGAGAAATATTAAAAAGAACTTGTCCTGAGCGACTGCGAAAGATGAACAAGTCGGATAGGAATAATCCGAGGAGACTTATACGGGCGATTGAGATTGCTCTCTCGGATGAAAAAACAGCAACACTGAGAACACTGAAGGAAACTGAGAGCACTGAAAAAAATGTTTTAATGATTGGTCTTAAAGCACCAAATAGAATTCTTTATCAGAGGATTGATGAGAGAGTAGATGAGAGAATAAAACTGAGGATAATTGAGGAAATTCAGAGATTAATAAAAATGGGTTATTCTTGGGATAATTCTGTTTTAGGTAAAACGTTGGGATATAAAGAATTTAAGCCGTATTTTGAGGGAAAAGCGGATTTAGATGAAGTGGTCCAACGTTGGAAATTTGGTGAACATCGTTACGCTCGAAGACAAATGACATGGTTTAAAAAAAATAAAAGGATCAATTGGTTTGATATTACGAAAAAGAATTTCGAGGAAAGTTTGGAAAATTCGATTAATTCATGGTATAGTAAAAATTGATGCCAAAGAAGGTTGAGATTTCTCATAGAACGATTATTTTTATTGCCCTTTTTTTAATTTCTCTTTGGCTTTTTTTTCAGGTTAGGCAGATAATTTTACTTGTTTATATTTCGTCGATCTTAATGGTTGCCGTAAATCCTTTAGCGACTCGTTTAGAAAAATTCAGAATTCCCAGGTCTTGGGCAATCCTTCTTTGTTATTTTTTATTTTTAACGATTTTAAGTTTGATTATTGGTTCTCTTTTGCCTGCTTTAGTGGAACAGACAAGGAGACTTTTGGAGCATTTGCCGCTTTTTTCGGAAACACTTGATTTTGCTCAGATTGACCAGAATGCTATTAGCGGCCAATTAGGTTCTCTTCCGGAAAAATTATTGAAATTTATTACTGGATTATTTTCCAATTTCGTTGCCCTTTTTACCCTGATGGTAGTTACTTATTATCTTTTAATAGAAAGAAAAAATCTCGACCGCTATTTACTGATAATTTTTGGTGATAAAAACAATAATTTGGCAGGGAGGATAATCAGTAAAATTGAACATCAGCTGGGGGCATGGGTGAGGGGTCAGGTAATTCTTTGTACTGTTGTTGGTTTTATGACTTATATTGGTTTGCGCTTTTTAGGAGTTGATTTTGCCTTACCGCTTTCTCTGTTGGCCGCTATTCTCGAAATTGTTCCCAATATCGGACCAGTTCTTTCTGCCATTCCTGCTATTTTAATTGGAGTAACTATTTCACCGCTTTCTGCAATAGCTATCGGAGCTCTCTATTTTTTGGTTCAACAACTTGAAAATTACCTTATTGTTCCTAGCGTAATGGGAAGAGTAGTAAATTTAAGCCCTTTGGTGGTTATTCTTTCTTTAATGATTGGTTTTAAGATAGGCGGACTTTTTGGTGCTGTTTTGGCTGTGCCTACGGTTTTAATTTTACGGGTAATTATTTTAGAGATTGCTTCTTCCAAGCGTTTTCAAACAGTCTAGTTTATGATATAATATACCTGTCTTTAGGAGGCTGGGTAATCGCCCCGACGTTATGCCGGGGAGGAAAGTCCAGACAGCAGGAAGCAGGAGACGGAGGGTAATCTCCGACGCGTGAGCGCTAGTGGTCCGATGGGGAAACCCGATGGACACGGGTTCTGAACTGACAGAACCTGAGAGCCACAGAGACGAGTCTAAATCTAAAGTTAAATGCTAAGGTTTAGAGTGAAACGTTGGCAATCCTCTCCGCTGCAACCTCCGATAGGTGCGCTAAGCGATGCTTTCCGCGATGCACCGAAGTTCGAGGGCCTAGAGAGATGATTACCTGCTCGCAATGCAGGCGGGCCTAGAAAACAGAATCTGGCTTACGGGTCTCCTAAGGACAAAAAAAAGACTCAATTTAGGGTCTTTTTTTATGGTATAGTCAGACTATGAAGAAATTAAAAGTGGTCGTGGTTATCGTGATTAACGATAAAAATGAAATTCTTTTGATTAAAAGAGGTAGAAAGCCGTTTGCTGGTAATTGGGCTTTGATAAGCGGCACCGGTGAATCTAAAAAAGGAATTAAGCCGGAAATAGGAGTGACAGAAGAAGTGAATTGTGATTTACAAACAAATTCTTTTGAAGGTAAATATGCTTTTTCGATGCCAGTTAGAAATGACGATTTAGTTGATGAGTCTGTTGTTTTTATAGGAAAAGTGAATCAATCAGAAATTAAAATCAATCCTCCGTTTTCTTTAGATTATCAATGGGTTTCAGAAAAAGAAACAAAAGCTTTCAAAAACCTTGCTTTTGAGCATGGTAAAATTATAAAAGAATATTTGAGAAGGAAAGGCTTTTTTGAATATGAAGCATAGATTGTTTTAGTTTGATTTAGATGATACTTTCCAATATGCAAGACAGGAAACTTGACACATCTGCGAGTTCGAATAGAACAAGACTGAGCCTTAAGGGATTCGAACAAGCAACGGGGTATCAAGTAAGGATAGTTTCGACTGATGAGTGGAGTGAGAGGACTCGTTGCCGTGATGGACAAGACGAAGAAGCATCTCAGGATATAGGACAACAGTTTGACTTGGGATGGACAACAGGCGAGTGGCTAGACTCTGGAGACAGACCTCAACATGTACTCATGGCAAACCCATGTTTTGCAGGCGTTGTGGCAAGAAAAGCGGGGGAAACTGTCGAGGTGAAACTATTTCATTCTCAGCCCATGATGGGCGAAGAACTAGTTAAGAGTTTTGATGCAGACGATGTGCTTGGGGGTATTATGGGAACTAGTGAGCTTTCTTTTAGGAGAAAAGCGGCAGGATTGTTAACGACACGATTGGGTTTGGTTTCAATTAAACCAGGAGACGATCCTCATATTCTAAAACAAAGAAGAGATAGGGCTTCATTTAATATTCTTGTCGACCCTAATAGGAAAGAGATTCTGTGTTTCTATTGCCCTTACTGATCACCTCCAATCCCATAAGGATTTACATTGTTTAATAGACTGCCTCGAAGAGAA
>Ga0268279_1001038_pt1 | contig 16195 bp, 18 predicted proteins | sample saktaG_6_FD_190142 | JGI IMG/M metagenome (GOLD analysis project Ga0268279, IMG submission 190142) | Saline water microbial communities from Sakinaw Lake, British Columbia, Canada - sak_2010_1_5_80m | ecosystem: Environmental > Aquatic > Non-marine Saline and Alkaline > Saline ...
TAACCAAGGCTCTTAAACTGTTTCCGTGAGCAACAATTAAAATTTTCTTGCCTGATTTTATGGCAGGCACTATCTCTTTGCTCCAATAAGGCAGAAATCTCATTTCGGTGTCTTTGAGAGATTCAGTAAGGGGAATTTCTTCTTTTTTCAGCTCCTTATACAAAGGGTCGTTTCCGGGATAGCGAGCATCGGTTTCTTTAATGGCCGGAGGTCTGATATCATAACTTCTTCTCCACAAAAGCACCTGTTCTTCATCATATCTTTTTGCCGTCTCTGATTTATTTAATCCTTGTAAAGCTCCGTAATGTCTTTCATTCAGTCTCCAGGTTTTTTTCACCGGGATACTCGTCAACCCTATTTCTTTCAGGATGATGTCCAGGGTCCTGGTTGCCTTTTTTAAGACAGAGGTAAAAGCAATATCAAAAGTCAGTCCCTCTTTTTTAAGAAGATTAGCGGCTTCAAAGGCTTCTTTTACGCCCTTCTCGGACAAATCAACATCAGTCCAGCCGGTAAAGCGGTTTTCTTTGTTCCAGACGCTTTCTCCGTGCCGCAAAAGAACTAATTTGTACATCATATTCTTACTTAATTATTTTTTCTTTAAGCGAGGAAATTAATTTTGGGGACAATCCGCAGCGAATTGGCTTGGTCTCCGCCCTTCGGGCGGGGCAATTCGTGAGTAGCAGCGAGTTTTCGCTGGAAAAACTCGCGTGTACCCAAAATTATATTGCCGAGCGTATCTCCTCTTCTATCTTTAATAACCTGTTATATTTTACCACTCTCTCCCCCCTGGCTGGCGCTCCGGATTTTATGAAATCAGCTGAAATTCCGACTGCAAAATCAGCAATAAAATCATCTGTAGTCTCACCAGACCTGTGAGAAACCATAATTTTCCAACCATATGACTTAGCTAATTTTGCCGCTTCCAGAGCTTTTGTTATCGTTCCAATTTGATTGATTTTCAGTAAAAGACCGTTGCATAAATCTTTTTCTTTAGCTATTTTTATTCTCTCTGGATTGGTTACTAAGAGATCGTCGCCAATTGCCAAAAAGTTTTTGGGTTTAAATTTTTGCCAGCTTTCAAAATCATCTTCGGCAAAAGGGTCCTCAATCCCGATTATCGGATATTTTTTAATCAAATTTGAATAAAAATTTAACAGCTTCTTTCGGGTAAAAAGGCCAATTTTCATTTTATACTTGCCCTTTTTATAAAATTGAGAAGAAGCTATATCTAAAATAATCTTAATCTTATTTTGATATTTTAAATTTTTAGCCGCTGCCAAAATTAAATTTAAAGCCTCCTCCGGAACTCTCAGTGGCGGAGCAAATCCCCCTTCATCGCCAAGATTTGTAGCCAGTTTTCCATATTTTTTTGCCAAATTTTTCTTTATCTTATGATAAATTTCCGTTCCAATTTTTAAATTTTCAGAAAAAGAATTTTTTTGGGGTACAATCATAAATTCTTGAAAATCCAACTCATTTCCGGCATGAACTCCTCCATTAATCACATTAAAAGCAGCTCTCGGCAATAAATTGTAAGAAGGTCTTTCTTCGCTCAATTTTTTAGCAATGTACTTATAAAGAGGGAGGTTTTGGGCAACGGCTCCTGCCCGACAGACAGCTAAAGAAACCCCGGTGGTGGCATTGGCGCCAAATTTTTTGGGACTCAAGAAACTATCAATTTCTTTTTGTTTAGTTGGATTTTTCCCTTTTAATTTTGGAGCTATAATCTGATTGATGTTTTTTACCGCTTTTTCCGGACTTAGAGTAGGCGCTTCATATTTCCCTTTGGAAGCGCCGGAGGGTACAGAGCTTCTAAATAATCCCCGATCTGTAATTAAATCCACCTCAACGGTCCAATTCGCCCTGGAATCCAAAATCTTTCTGGCTTTTATTGATTTAATTTTAGACATGTTTTATTTTTGTTTTTTCAAATAATCGTAAGCAGATAGGGCGGCTTTGGCTCCTTCACCCGCAGCAATCACAATTTGACCCCATAAAACATCGGTAACATCGCCACAGGCAAAAAGCCCCTCAGTTTTTGTTTTCAAGTTTTTATGGTCAACGATTATCTCGTCTTTTTCATTAAAATCAACCAATCCTTTGATATAATCTGTGGCTGGAATTTCACCGATCATAATAAAAATTCCCCGAATATCTAAAGTCTTTTCTTTTTTAGAAATCCGGTCTTGATAAACCAGCCCTTGAACCTCATTTTTTCCTAAAATTTTTTTAACTTCAGCATTTAAAATTATTTTAACTTCTCCAGTCTTTTCTGCTCTTTCCTGAATAATTTCATCAGCAATGACTTTTGGAGAAAACTCTAAAATATAAACTTTGCTTCCAGATTTTACAGCTTCTATTGCGGCATTGAATCCAGAATTTCCTCCGCCAATTATTGCTATAGGTTTTTGCTTAAAAAAGGGCATATCACAAGTCGGACAATAGCTTATTCCGCGACCGATTAGCTCTTTTTCTCCCGGAACTTCCAGGGGCCTGGGGTCGCGGCCAGAAGCTAAAATTACCGCCCGAGAAATAAAATTTTCTCTTTTTCCAGTTTGGACAATAAATTTATTTTTAACTTTCCTAATTTTCTTTACCCCAATTTCTTTAATTTCAACTTCAAATTTTTTCAGATGCTTTTTAAATCTCTCCATCAGTTCTATTCCCGAAATTCCCTCAAAACCAGGATAATTCTCAATAAAAAAAGCCTTACCTGTCTGGCCAATGAAATCTTTAGTAATTAAAAGAGTATTTATTTTTTTTCTAGCAGCATAAATGCCAGCAGTAATTCCGGCTGGTCCTCCGCCAATAATTATAAGGTCAAACATAAACTTAAAAAGGGAACAGCTACTCCCAAGCGACTATCCTGCCAGCCAGCCGCCATCAACAACCAAAGTAGCTCCGGTAATATAATCTGCTTCTTCTGAAGCCAGAAAAACTGCGGCAACGCCAATATCTTTTGGTTGCCCTAATCTTTTTTTAGGAATTCTCGCCAAAAATCCTTCTTTTATTTTTGGGTCAGCTAAAAAGGGGTCTACCATTTTTGTTTCAATCATCCCAGGGCAAATAGCATTTACATTTATTCCATAAGGAGCTAACTCCACCGCTAAGGCCTCGGTCATCCCAGCCACTCCACCTTTTGAGGCAACGTAATGAACAATATTTGCCATTCCTACTCCCATTTGCCCCATGGCAATTGAAGCGATATTGATAATTCTCCCCCATTTTTGCTTTATCATCTCTTTTGTCGCTGCCTGAGCGCATAAAAAATATCCTTTTAGATTAATATCCATTGTTTTATTCCATTCTTCCTCGGTTAATTCTGCCAAGGGTTTAATTGGCCAACAAATACCGGCGTTATTCACTAAAATATCTAATTTCCCGAACTTATCAATGGCTGCTTTGACCGCCTCTTCAACTTCTTTCTTATTTGTGACATCGACTTTTTTTGCCAATCCTTCGCTTCCTAATTTTTCAATCTCTTTAACCACGGCCTGGCACTCTTTCTCGTCAATATCAGTGACCACTACTTTTGCTCCAGCCTTAGCCAAAGCCAAGGCAATCCCCCGTCCAATTCCCCTTCTCGCACCTGTAACTAAAGCAACTTTATTTTTAAGAGAAAACATATAGTTTTAATTTTTTTTAATTACTTCAGGAATTGCCTCAATTAAATCAGCCGCCATTACCCCTTCTCCTAATTTCTTTCCAGATATCGCTCCGGCTTTTCCATTAATATAAGCTGCTGCCTGGCCGGCCTCAAAAGGAGTAATGCCCCTTGCCATTAAGGCTCCGGCAATTCCGGCTAAAGTGTCACCCGTACCTCCAACAGTCATATAAGGTGACCCAGTTTTATTTAAAGCCACTTCTTTGCCATCGGAAATTATATCTGTTGGGCCTTTAAGTAGAATTGTTGTCTGCAGTCTGGATGCCTCTTGGAAAACTATTTTTATTTTTTCTTCTTCAGGAAGCTGGTAAATTTCTTTTTTAGTTAAAACAAAAAATTCATAGCTATGAGGGGTAATTAAAAATGGTTTCCCTTTGATAATTTCCGGATTTTTCCCCAGAGCATGGATAGCATCAGCATCAATTACCACCGGCAAGGAAATCTGGGAAAGATATTCCAGGATTGTTTCTTGGGTCTCCTCAGACCTGCCCGCTCCTCCGCCAATGACGACAGCTGTCTTGCCTCGGGAAACAGCCTTGGCTGATTCGGTCAAAGTAAGTAAAGTTGCCAAGTGTTCTTTTTTAAGCCAATCCCCTTTTAATGGATAAGCAGCTAAATCAGGAGTAAAAGAAGCAATAATATCAGCTGCTCTTTTGGGAGCAATAATTCTGACCATATCAACGCCTGATTTGAAAGCTGCCAAAGCCGATAAAGCCGGTGGACCTGAGTAAAATTCCGAACCGCCGATAACTAATAATAATCCGTAATCGTATTTTCTGACGCCAGATGGCCGTTCTTTATAAATGTTTTTTAATATGGTTTTGGTTACTTCAATCCTCATGTTATTTCTTTTAAATATTTTTTAAGCTCTGGGCCAAACTGGGGATGTTTTAAAGAAAGATAAAGATGAGATTTGAGCCAACCGAGTTTATTCCCGCATTCAAGCCATTCACCTTCAAATTCATATCCATAAATTATTTTACCATCTCTTATCATTTTATCAAAAGTTTCGGCCAGGAAGATTTCCCCTTTTTGAGTAGGTTTTGCTTTTCTAAGATAATCAAAAACTTCAGGCGTTAAAATATATTTACCAACAATTGCTAAATCAGAAGGAGCCTCCTCTTGAGACGGTTTTTCAACAATTCTTTTAATTTTATAAAGGCGATTGGCAATCTTTTCCACCTCAACCACTCCATAAAAAGGAAGTTTTTCTTTAGCTATTTTTTTTAAAGCAATAACAGGTTTTTGACAAGTCTTAAAAATTTTAGCAAGTTGCAAAAGACAAGGGACTTTTGAATCTACAATGTCATCTCCAAACAAAACCCCACAGGGCTCAGATTCCACAATTTTGGCTGCCTGCAAAACAGCGTGACCATCGCCTAAAGGTTTTCTTTGCAAAACGGAGGAAAAAGAAATATCGGAAACGAGCTCTTGTATTTTTTTAAATGATTGTAAAAAATAGTCTTTCTTTCTATCTTTTAAAATTTTTTCTATTTTTGGTGATTCTTTAAAATAATTTAAAACAACTTTTTTTTCAGGCGAGATAACAAAAATTATCTCTTTTATCCCCGATTGCTTTGCTTCTTCAACAATATATTGAATAATTGGAATGTCTACCAAAGGCCAAAGTTCTTTTGGCAAAACCTTAGAGAGCGGTAAAAATCTTGTTCCAATCCCTCCGACAGGCATTATTGCTTTTTTAATCATTTTATTACTCATTTTTTGCCAGTTTTCTTCTTAAAAAGGCAGGGGTTTCCCATTTCTTTTCCTGATTCAGTAAATCTTGTTCGGCTTCTTCAATCCCTTTTTTTATTTGGAGAGCATTTCGCCTAATCTTTATTTCAACTTTTTGGGGAGTAGGAAGTTGGTTAAAATCCTTAGTCTTTTGTTTTTCGGTAATAGGTTCCACTAAAGAAACTGCAACTTTTTCGGTTTTCTGAGGATGCTTTTTCTCTATTTTTTTTGGTTTTCTCTTGGTTTTTTTCAGGATTTTAATTTTGATAGGCGAAGAGGTCTTCGTCCGCCGAGTTGAAGACGAGACGAAAGAAGAAAAACTTTTCTTCGCACTCTTCTTCACCTTCGCCCCGCTACCGCGGGGCTCGGTTTTTAATTTCAATAATTTTAATGGTTTTTTGACCGAGGGGGCTGATGACTTCTGAAGAGGAGATTTTATTTTTCTTTTCTTATTTGTTTTAGTCATCCGGGAAATCTTTAATCCCTTTCGGGGTTTTCTTGGTTTTGGAGGAAAAATTTTCGCCCCACATCCAGTAGCTAACAAAGTTATTTTAATTTTATCTCGATATTTTTTATTTCTGCCTCCGCCACCTATGGATAAAAAAGGAAGCTGAGAAATACCAAAAATAATTCTCGCCTCTGAATTGGCTAAGTCAGAAATAGTCTTTGATATTTGGGAAATTTCATTCAATCCAAGATTTTTTTCTCCGGCAATATTAAATAAAACCCCCTTGGCTCCCCGAATGGTATAAGGATACAAAGGATTTGAAACTACTTTTTTAATTGCCTCCTCTGATTTATCAGAACCAGAAACTTCAACTGTATTTAAATAAGTTATTCTTCCCCGACCTTCAAAAATTGTTTTTAAATCAGCGAAGTCAATGTTAATTAAGCCAGGGTCATAAATCATCTCAATTAACCCTTCCAAGCTTTCAGCCAGACTTTTATTTATAACAGAAAGAGCGGCCCTTAGAGGAGTTTCTTTATCAATAATTTGGAAGATTCTTTCATTGGGGATAACAGAAAAAGCATTAAGATTGGGTTTTATTTTCTTTAAGGATTCTCTGGCAATTTGAGCTTTCTTTTCTCCCTCGAATTTAAAGGGTAAAGTGAAAATCCCATAGGTGAGATTGCCCAAATCTCTGGAGATTTTGGCAAAAATAGGAGCTGCTCCAGATCCTGTTCCTCCTCCCAAACAAGCTACCAGGATGCAAAGATCCTGGCCTTCTAAGAGTTTTTTTATTTTTTCTTTTTCCTGCTGGGCAGCTATCTTGCCCAACTCACTATTCATCCCTGTTCCCAGCCCATAGGTTAATTCTTGACCGAATTGAAAAAGTCTGGCCCTTTTATCTGATTTTTTGAGAGCCTGGAGGTCAGTATTGGCTACAACAAAACTCGCCTTTTTAATCCTGGAGGTAATTTCTGAAACAATAAACCCCCCTCCGCCGCCAATCCCAATAACTCTTATTTTGGTTTTGTGGAGAGACTCCCCCTTAGAGAGAGAAAGTGGTTTAACTTTTTTGAGGTTTTTTTCAGTCAGTTTTAAAACTTTAAATTTTTTAGCTTGTTTTTCCCGAGCCATTAGTTTAGTTTAATCTGTCGAATATTTAACGTCAATACCTCTATTCTAGGTACAAATAACAATCCTATTCTTTAAATTAATTTTTAGTTCTATCTGCTATTATTTATTTGTATACACTAACCCGAACTTCCTGCTGATGGATTCCTTCCCCTTCCTCTAACCATATCCTTACATTAATATCATCATACTTTTCTCCTAAAACTTCCTTAGAAAAGTCATAACTATATTTGTCAGCCCCGGCACTAGTAGAAGTTGTTTCATACCCTTTCTCTTCAAATAAATCTTTTATTTTTTGAGCATCTTCTTCAGTAATTTTTCTTTTCACAATGTAACTAAAATCTTCCAGCCACTTATCTGAAGAGGCCTCTGTAAGTTTTGCCCCTCCGAATGTCAAATCAAGAACTGCTTTAAAATCATTATGAAATGCAACATTAAGGTCTGAGGCAGGTTTAACTTCTTTTGCAGAATCATATGGATTTTCTTTCTCCTCTTCGCTAGTCCCTTTTGGAGCTTCTCCTTCTGGGGTTACAGCTCCTTGGTCTGGTGGAGTTATGCCTTCTTCAGCCCCTTTTTTGCTAACTATCCAAATTCCAATTCCAAGCACCAATATCAAAATCACTACTATAATAATTACTATGTTTTTTGTTTTCATAGTATTAACCTATTATTGTTTTTCTTGCCCCGTAGTGAGATTCGCTCTACTATTAGGGTTCGACCTTTGACTTAAAGACCAAATGGAACCTCCATTATTTGAACGCCGGCTGGCAATTCAAACATACTGTCGGAAATACTGCCAAAGTCTATATTCCTCAACTCTACTACCGATGTGCCTTTTTCCGTAGTCGTCTCCGTCCTTATGGGAAGACCATATTTTGTCCATACCCACATCTTTACTTTTCCTGTTTCGGCGCTGTATTCAATAACCGAACAGCTCTTTCCGTCCAAAGTTTCGCTACCAAGGGTCACCGGGTTATAGTTCATAACGGACCCGGATTGTTCGCTCGGAGATTCTCCCACTGCTTCCTGAGCATTACTCAAATCTATTTCCATAGCGGTGTTTTCTGCCGGAAAATACATATATGCCAGCTGTTTATCCGCATCTACTAAATAAACCATGCTCTTTCCCTCAAAAGCTCCTTCCATTCTCATCTTCCCCCCTTCCCGCCACATTTTTGTTGTAACTGCTGTCTCACCGGGAGCAGTTGCCACCATATCGTACTTAAAAGAGCTTATACCTTTTGCCTTTCCAAAAATCTCAGTTAACGACAGTTCTGTTCCCGGGGTTATGGCTTCCTCGCCCGGCGAAACCACCCCTTCTTCAACTCCTTTCTCGACGCTCAGCAAAACCCAGACCCCAATTCCAATCAATGCTATTACTATTACAATTATTGCTATTTTTTTCATAGTATTAATTTATTATTATTTTTTCTTTTTTTTCGACCTTTTTAAAACTTAAATTTCTTAGCAAATTTCCCAATCACAGGAAGCGGAACTTCTTTGCCATTTACAACATTCATTATCCCTATAATAGATAATATCAGCCATATAACCCAGGCTATCATTCCAATAAACCATCCAATAAATGGAATCCAGATAATAAGATAAGCAGCAATTTCGGCAATAAACAGAACCAACCCCTGTTTTGCGTGAAACTGGGCAAAAGCATTATCCTTGAAGGCAAGCAAGGGAACCAAAAAAAGAATTCCAATATAACTAAGAATTGCTATTAAATCTTTCCCCTTCTCTTTTTTTTCTTCTTTTTGAGCAACTTCTTCCATAAATTTAAAATAAATTTAATTTAATTAAGAACCTCTCGACCTTTACCAAGCGCATAAGTCCGTTTTTATTATACTAAATTCATCAAAAAATTAAAAAATCTAAAACCGTCTTAAGATAAACTTTTGCAACCGGAAGTATCCATTATATTATCTCATTCTACCTGTAATTGCGGAGCAATTACAAGAGAGTCGAGTGACTGGTTTGAAAAAATCGCCCAGTGATGGGCTTTTTTGTTTTGGTTCAACGTTAAATTCTCTAAGGCTCAGTATTGTAATTTAATTCCAAGCTTGTCAGCAAGTTGTTGAATCCATTTCTCGTGACGGTCAATTTTATGAGCAAGCATAACCATTTCCTGAAAATAGGTATCTGCTTTTTGGGCATAAGAATCAACAGCAGTTAATAATTTATTAAAATCCTCTTTGGTGGAAAGGTTTTTTACTGCTTCTTTCAAATCTTCTTTGGTTGCGAATACATCTATTAATTTTTGGATATCTTCATTAGCAAGCATATTTGTAATTGATTTCATTCACAAGTCTTTCTAGTCCTATTATAGCTTCTTAAAAACTTGTGTCAAATTCTGCTCCTCTATATCTCCTCATTCTAAGGTCAGCTTATTTTAGCAGCTTTCCTTGCCTGTCTATTTCTCCTTTTAATATCCTGGTGGAAGAGATGGGTTTTCCATCTTTGGCTAAAACAAACTTTATTTTGACAATTTTTATCGGCTTTTTGTTTATTTTCCGGCGTATCCGGTTAATCAATTCTGCCGTTGAATAGGTAAGCGGAGAAACCACTATATAGTCAAAATCTTCTTTTAAGGTGGGGCCAAATTTATCTTCAATCTTCTTCACTATCTTTGCTTTAACTTTAAACTCCTTTTTAATAAAATTCTCCAATTCTTTTTTTCTGTATCTAAAATCTTTAACCCTTCTTTTTTTGGTTTTTTTAGCAAAAATATTAGAGGTTAAGCCGATGGTTAAGTCCCCCAATGAAAAAGCTTTTCTTAGAAATGCTTCGTGCCCTTTGTGAAATACGTCAAAAGTTCCGCCTATAATCACTTTTTTCTTTTTTGCTATCGCCATTTTCCTATTCTATCACGTACTTTAAACGGAAAAAAGGCATTTGTTAAAACAAATGCCTTTTATTCTTTAGTATCTCAGCCTTATTCTTGCAAGATTTTAACTACCGCTTCTGTCTTGCAATTATTTAGAGAGATTATGTTGCTTTTTAAGTGAGCTGCTGCTGTCTCGGTGAACTTTAGGCCAGTCGCCGTAGAAACAACAACAACTTTTTCTCCTTTTTTAATCCAGCCTTCTTTTACCGCATTGCGAACTCCTGCTAAAGCAATACCCGTCTGGGGGCAAATAAAATACCCGTCTTTTCCGCATATAGAAACAGCCTCATTTAAGTCGCGTTCTGCGGCTATTTGCATAGCTCCACGAGATTGGACTATTTCTCTCATTACCTTATCCCGAGAAACGGGATTGCCAATACGAGCTGCGGTAGCTGCCGTATCGCCAACTTTTACTGGCTTGTATTTGGCTTGCCATTCTTTTAATGCTACTTCGCCATCTTTTCGCGCCAGATTCCAAGATTTCCTCAAGGGATTTGCAGCTTCAGATTGACAGCCGAGAATTTGAGATGTCAAGCTTTGCCCAAATCGTTTCATCAGCCTCAGGGCTTTACCTACCGAGGAACAATTGCTGCCATTGCCAATGGGAACCGCAATCCAATCCGGCAATCGCCAATAAAAATATTGAGCAATCTGAAATACGGTGGCCTGATGTCCTTCAATACGGGCGGGGTTTAAACTATTTGCAGGATATACTCCGTAATTTGCAACTAACTCCTGCATAACCCGCATACAGTCATCAAAATCTCCCGGAAGAAGAATAACTTTTGCTCCATAAACTAATGGCTGGGATAGTTGCACTGCCGTTACCTTGCCTTCGGGCAAAATTACCACACATTTAATTCCTGCAGCTGCTGCATAAGCTGCGGCCATAGCCGAAGTGTCGCCGGTAGAAGCACAGGCAACGGCTTTTATCCCGGCAGCCTTTGCAATAGACATCATCACCGTCCCGCCAAAATCCTTAAATGAACCTGTTGGGGTCATTCCTTCCAGGATAATATAGAGTTCAATATCTCCCACCCACTCATTTAGATATTTGCCAGCTTGAATGATTGGAACATTTCCTTCATGCAGACTGACAATCAGATTATCCGGCAAAAACGGCATTATCCATTCTTTGAAGCGCCATACCCCAGAATAAACTTTCGGGTCCTTAGATTCCCAGCGATTTAAGGCAAATCTTTCGTTAAAGATTTCAATATACTCTCCCATTGTTTTGTTCGGGAGACCAAAAACATTTAAGAGACCAAAATTATGGTCGATATCATAAAGGTCTCCGCATTTAGGGCAGCGAAATTTCCTCTCATCCAATAAATCTGTTCTATATCCGCATTTAATACAAGATAACCAAGTCTGATTGTTATAAAAAGGCTTTAACACTTTAACCTCCTTTATTGTAAAGATGCTATTTTAATTATTTAAACTTTACTATAGATAATTAAAAAAGTCAACCTAAAAACGCTCTCTTGGTGAAAAATAAAAACTGCCCGGCAATGGGCTTTTTACGACGCTGCTAAAACCTCTGGTTAACTGTCTTTCTTAATCATCCTTTTAAAGGTAACCTCTTTATAATCGTTAAAATTCATTCCTTTGAGTTCGTAAACTTGATAAGTTGAGCATATTCTTTTATCTTCAGGATTAAGTTTCAATAGTGAAATAGCTTCATCAATCCTTTCCCAGGAAAAAGCTTCTATCTCAAGATAAGGTTCAAGTTGAGGATAAAAATCTATATCAAATTCAATGTCATCTAATTGATACCTTATTCTTTTATTTTCTGCGTAGTGTTTTTCTATAAAACCTGTTTTTAACAATAACTTTGCTGTTTTTTCAAAATCATTAACTTCAACCTCTATCTCTTCCATACCCTTGTCATTGTTTTTTGCATCAGCTGCCATTCCTATTCTTTGTTTAAATGCCAGCGTTATTTTATCTCCTTCATCGCGAAGCCTTATCCAAGCACCAGCTTTATCTAATCTTAAATCCGGATAATCAAAAACTTTTCTTTTGTAAAACCTTTCAAAAACCTTTTTAGCGCCAATTTCTTTTAATTTTTTTTCAATCAAATCAGGGTCAATGTTTAAAAATTTTACTTCAATTTCTTCCATATTAAAATTCTATCACCTTATAAAAAAAATTTCACACTATCTTATGAAATGAGAACTTCCTTCTTTTGCCAGATATTTTTTAACCCTGCTTAAACCCTCTTCAATTTTTTGGGTATCTAAAGCGTATGAAAACCTGACCCTGTCGTTGCTGCCAAACCATTCCCCCGGATAAGTAATAACTTTATATTTTTTAAACATATCCCAGACAAAATCAACGGGATTTTTAATTTTCGGCATAACGTAAAAAGCCCCTTCGGGTTTCCATAAATCCAAACCTATCTCCAACAATCCTTCATAAATAAAATCTCTTCTCTGTCTCCATATTTTTAATTGTTTATCAACAAAGCTCCTGGGCAATTTAGTAGCTTCATAAGCCATCTCCTGACTTAAAATGCTGGTATTCATTGAAGTATGGGTCTTCATTTCTATAATCTTATCTACCAATTTTTTATCCAAAGACCACAAATACCCTACCCTTAAACCGCACATTGCGTATGTTTTTGAGAAAGAATTTATTGTTATGACATGAGGTCCTTTTATCAAATAATTTTCTCTTATATAAATCAAATCTTTGTAAACCTCGTCCGATAATACGTATATGCCCGAATCATTTGTTAATTTTTCTATCTTCTTTAATGTCTCCATAGATTCAACTCTTCCGGTGGGATTTGAGGGTGAATTTATTATCACCGCCTTACATTCTTTTACTTTCTTTTTAAAATCATCAAAATCAATCCGGCCGTTGACTAAATTTGTATAAACCGGCCTCAATCCTGCATATTTTACAAGCCAGGGATAAGAATAATAATAAGGCCTTGGCAGCAAAACTTTATTTTTCTTCTTATTATCTGTTTTTGCCAACACCCTTAAAGTCAAATCTAAAGCTTCCGATGCCCCATTGGTAATTACAAAATTGTCAGCCGTTGATTTGGGATACTGCCGGGCCAATGCTTTTCTTAATTTAATTTTCCCCTGAATTAACCCGTATTTAAAATCTTTACATTGAGATAATGCTTTATAAACTCTTTTTGGCGGAGCCAAATCTGGCTGTCCCGAACCAAATGAAATTATACCTCTACCGGATACCCCGATAAAGGTAGTAGCTGATAGTTTTGGGATTGTCATATTTTTCTATTCTACCCTTAATTGCCAAGCACTTACAAGGAGGAGCGAAGCGACTGGTTTGTAAAAATCGCCTCCTGTTTGATGGAAATTCAAAAAGAAGAGTCCTCCAGAAAATACCTGGAGGACATAAACACCTTAGTTTTTTAGACCATTTCAGCTGGGACATGACCTCCGAGCGTATCGCTTACCATCTCTTTTCTCTCTAAATGATACTTAGATTCTTTTTTTCTTCTCTCAGTTGCTAGTTGTCGTGGGTTTATGGAGACGATTCGCTCAACTGGAAACTCATCGGACCAATCCTTTAAACCGAAGTGTTCAAGTAAGGCACGGTATGCTTCTTCATCTAAGCCGGCGGGGCAGGTCTCCCAAGTATCCCCTAACCCTTCTTTTACTGAAGGAGCCCATCGGTCTCTCACCTTCCAGCTCCAATCTACGGCAAATTGGGCATAGATGTCGTGACCGCTTTCATGGCTGATATAGACAACACTGTACGCTCCCATATTCCATTACCTCCTTTCAATGGTCAATTAGCTAAAATTGTTTTTATTGTTCAAAACCTTCACCGCCCAAAAAAATTGTCAAAGAGCGGTTTTATTTTTCTATTTTGATTATATCTTTCGTTAGCCAAAAGTCAATAAAAATTGCCAGCGCTGAGCTTTTTATCGGCTCCGCGGGACTGGAGGCTGCCTACCCTGAGTAAAACCGAAGGGTTCAAACCTGTTTGGTAGGAATTCAAAATAAATAAAAAGCTAATAGAAAATTTCTATTAGCTTTTTCTTATGCTATTTACTTGCAAACAAAGTCTAAAACTTTATCAAATTTTTAAAGATGTCTTTTCTTCTAAAATCACAAATTTCTGAAAACCTCCACAATGCGTGTTGATCCATTGGTCAGGTTGTCTATATTTCTCTATGGTATCTTTAACCTCTGTTAAAAAAACCATATGTTCGTCTACTTTTGCCACAATGCCCTCCAATTGCATAGAAGTAGGAGACTTTGTCCAAATAACTCTTACTCTTTTTCCTATTAGAGATTTCATCTTACCTCCATTTTAAATTTTAAAATAGCATTTTTAATATAACAAGTTTTATAATTTTTGTCAATCCCCTAAAAGCACATCGCCTTAAACTTACCAATTTGTGGAAAAAAATTGTAATACAGAAAAATATAGCTACCCCTTCGTTTCGCTCAGGGCAAGCAAAAAACCGCCTTTGTGGCGATAAATAAAAATTGCCAAAGCTTTGGGCTTTTTAATGTAAAATATCAAAGGATTGTATGCTATAATATTTTTATATGTCAGCGAATTTACCTCCTCAATTCTATACTATTTCCGCAAAACTGAAGGAGGTTAAAACTTCAGAAGAAAAAATCTCTATCTTGGAGGAATTATTAGCTATTGTGCCAAAACACAAAGGAACCGAAAAAGTCCAAAGAGATATAAAAACGAAGATTGCTAAATTGAGGAGGCAGAAACCAAAAAAGGGAAAAAGAGAAGATTTATATTCCATCAAAAAAGAAGGAGCAGGACAAATAGTCATTGTCGGCCCAGCTAATTCCGGGAAATCCAGCCTGTTAAATGCCTTAACAAAGGCAAACGCAAAAGTTGCTCCCTATTCTTTTACCACCGAAATTCCCCAACCAGCGATGATGCCTTATGAAAATATCTTAATTCAATTGGTGGATACTCCTCCCTTAAGTAAAAGCTCGCCCCCCTGGTTAAAAGGAATTTTGAAAGCAGCTGATGGGCTTTTGGCGGTTTTTGACTTATCGCCAAAGAACGTGGTCGAAGAAACTAAGGCTTCTTCTTCCCCTTTCGCTTCTGCTCGGGTGGTCGAAGATATTGAAAACCTCCAAGAGCTGTTAAATAATTGGGGAATTACTGATAAAAAAATCCTTTTCCTCGGCAACAAGGTCGATGAACTTTTTTCATCTCCCACCCTTCGCTCCGCTCGGGCAATTGATTTAGCGAAACTCCGGGAAAATCTGAAAAAAATTGAATCTCAATACAAAATAAAAATTATCTCTTGTTTGGAGGGAATTGGAGTCGATGAAGCTGTCGCTTCATCTTCACTCTTCGCTAACGCTTGGGTAGTCGATGAAGCTGTCGCTTCATCTTCACTCTTCGCTAACGCTTGGGTAGTCGATGAAGCTGTCGCTTCATCTTCACCTTCGCCTGCTAAAGCAGGCTTGGTAATTAAAGAGTTAAAAAAAGAAATTTTTGACTTGCTTGAAATAGTCAGAGTGTACACAAAAGCTTCTAACAAATCTTCTCCCGATTTTGAGCACCCCTTTATTCTCAAAAAGAACAGCCGGCTGATTGAACTAGCCAGCCAAATTCACCGGGATTTCTTTTTTTCTTTCAGGTACGCTAAGCTGTTTAAAAAGAACTCTAAAAAGCCGCAGTTTGTCGGCAAAGACTATCTTTTACAGGATGAGGATATTATTGAAATCCACATCTAAAAACAAGAAGCGCGACCAACAAATTTTAGAGATGTTTTTAGGTCGCGCTATTGGAAGAGTTTCCCTTGGAAAACTTTGATCCTCTTTTTGGAAGGACGTACTTCGCTAAAAATCTTATTGACTTGCTGGCAAAGCTTTTTGAAAACACTATCAGTGATATATAGAGCATCTTTGTCTAATACCTGCACATCTCTAAAGCGAGAAGCCTCTTCAGGTTTGTCGCTGTCTTTTGACCGGCGGAAGATGATTTCGATATCGCCTACAAAAGCTCTCAGTTTTACTGCTCTACCCTCAACTCTCAAAACATTATCAATCTTAACTGACACTGTTTCACACTCCTTTCCATATTCTTATTGAAATTAAGACAAAATGTCTTTTACTATTTGAATTATATCAAAAACCTCAAAAAAGTCAATACCTGGAGCTTCAAGTTTGCTCCGCGGACTGGACGCCGCTCAAACCTGTTCAATGGAAACTTAAGAATAAGATTGAAGATTTATTCTGATAACTCCTCAACCTCTTTTCTACCTTCTTCTAGTTCCTTAACCTGCTCCGAATCTTCTTTTAATAATAGTGTCTGGAATTCTCCCATATGAGTTTTTTCCTCTTTGGCGATA
>Ga0268279_1001039_pt1 | contig 16176 bp, 14 predicted proteins | sample saktaG_6_FD_190142 | JGI IMG/M metagenome (GOLD analysis project Ga0268279, IMG submission 190142) | Saline water microbial communities from Sakinaw Lake, British Columbia, Canada - sak_2010_1_5_80m | ecosystem: Environmental > Aquatic > Non-marine Saline and Alkaline > Saline ...
GCTGAGATTTCTCCGACTATAGGTACTTCGATTGCATTATTTTTATCGTTTTCCTTTGAGGTGGCGTGACCTAAAACTTCAATACCTCTTGCTTTACGTGCACGGCGAGAAATGTAACCTTTTCGTTCGAGTGCCCCAAGATGATCTTGAACAGCATTGGGAGATTTAAAAGAAAAATTTTCTTGAATCTCTGGAATAGATGGAGGGTATCCAAATCTTTCTTTGTTTAATATTATAAATTTTAATATTTCATTTTGACGTTCTGTAAGAATTAAGTTTTTCATATACCCCGCCTCTAACTGTTTATGTCAAAATATTACTATAAATATTTACAGTTGTCAAATATAATTTGTGTATCAAGGGGATGGATCTTTGTCACACTTCAAAAATATATATTTACCTTATTGAATCTCCACCAGCAGTCAAAAGAATTTGTCCTTTTCAATTATTCTATACCTTAATATTAATACGACAAAAGATTGATAAAATCCTTCTTTTTTTAAAAAATAGTTACGAGATGTATTAGTTGTTGGTTAATAGTATTTAGATGGAAAAGAGAAGATAGATTCCCGCTTTCGCGGGAATGACATATGGGGAGGTGGGAATGATATAAACAAGTAATGAGATTGTCGTATTTGCCTTTAGCAAGTTCTCAATAACAGAAGGATTAAAACTGTTAAGACCCTTTTATCTTCCTCTTTATTTCCTTTAAAGTTAAATAAATTCTTTATGGAAATTTTGGAAAATCAACTCTCTTCTCAACCCACCTTCTCAATAATTAAAAGAAAATCTAAGACAGCGGTAGCTCCCATTAGCATAAATTTTGGTCTAATATTCGGAATTATTGCCACGACTTCGCCCTCTAACTCATTTAGAAATTTCTCTAACCTATTCTGGTCCTTTGTCATATCAATATCGAATCTATGAACACTGTATTTCATTTTTGTTTTCTCACCTCCTCCTATATCTTTCGAATTATTATGGGGTCTATAATTGTTTTATGCTGCTGGCCATCAACTGATCTATAACCTTTCATAAACACTATTGACCTGCCACATCTTAACATTGCCAAATATACATAATTATAAGTAACTTCTTCATCAATTTTTAAGTTAGCTTTGGCAGCAATTATATCTTTCTGAGCCCGAAGTAAAAGTGCTTCAATGTGGGAAAAATCTACTTTTTGTTTTTTAATTAAACCTTGGTTCAACATTATTTTTACTGTATCTTTGTAGTCCATTTTCATCCCCTATTAAAAATATTTTCTTCTCTTTCGAAATATCTAAAATAAAAGAATTGCCTTCTTCTTTCTTCTTTTTAAAATCTTCTTTTTCATAAATAGCATAATTTATTTCTCTTTGTAATTTTCTCTCTAATTTACCTACTTCTTCAATCAACTTATCCTCATCAATCTTACCTATAATTAACAGATCTATATCGCTATCCTCTCTCTCTTCTCTTTTAGCAAAAGAACCGTAAATAAAAGCCTGGTCTATATCATCAAACTTTTCTAAAACATTATGAAGCATTCTGGGGACACCGGAAGTTTTAAAGATAATACTCTTTAATTCTTTAAAAAGAGGATAAGATTGATTTAAATAATAATAAAGAAGGTTTCCTTTGCTTTCACTGAGAAAAAGTCCTGTGCTTTCGAGTTTAATCAATTCGCGGCGAATATTTCCTACTGAAAAGTTAAGTATCTTCTCTAACTCTCTTAAATAGTATTTTTTATCTGGATTGGTAAAATAGAGTGCTAAAAGGTCTTCTCTTAATTTAGATTTGGTAATACGGAACATATCCATAATTGTAGTCCTTTCTGAATACAATTGTAGTATTTATTGACTACAATGTCAAATTGTATTTGCTGGGGCTGTTGGGGTACATGTCAGGTATCGAGGGACGGTTCTTTGTCACACTTCAAGAATATATATTTACCCTATTGAATCGTCACCAACGGTTAATAAGGAATTAGAAAAAGTTACTGAATTATTAAGCTAATACAACCCGTTCCCTGTCACATTCATTTAGTGAAAGAACTCATTGGAAAAGACTTACCATGTCCAGGATAAACGTTATTTATTTTTAAACTTTTCAGTTTTTCGATACTGACATTCAATTTCGCTGAGTCGTCGACCAGGGAAGTGGGAGTAGGTTGGTTCATATTCATAAACAGATCACCGCAAAACAGGTTGCCATCGGCTGTTAGGATTCCTATTGAACCCTTTGAGTGCCCTGGAAGATGAAGGGCTTTAGCATCTAATCCGTATCCGGTGAAATCGTATCCATCCTCAATATAAAAATCGGGTTTAAATCTTTCTGATTTGCCAAATCCGAAGAGGATAGGGACAATCATTCTAATGAGAATAAAGAGTTTTTTTCTGTTACAGAACATGTCTCCGTGTTCGACCATTCCGGAATCGCCATTGTGCATGGCTATTTTTGTATCAAATTTTTTACGGAGATAAGCGGCATTGCCGGTATGGTCAAAATCTCCATGGGTTAAAACAATGAGCTTAAGATTTCCAGGCTGACAGCCCGCACTTTCAAGTTCTTTTTCAAGGTCGGTACGCTTATTTGAACCCCCTGTATCGATGAGGATATAGCCGGTGTCGGTTTCTATGAGGTAGCAGTTTACACCACCTAATTTATAAGGTAGCAATAAACTAATGGTTTTAATCTCTGTAGACATTTTATCTCCCCGCTCGATCCTTTTCTATTTTTTCTTCACCCTAATACTAATACGAGAAAGGTTTTAAAAAATCCTTCTTTTTTGTAAAAATAGTTGGGAGACGAGATTGCCGAGCTTTCTTTGAACTCTTAATAAAGAATGATTTTTTCTTTGTCAATAATCAGTGAAACTTTATCTCCTTTTGAAAATCCCGTGTCTTTTGATTGAACTCGCACTGTAATTTCACCTAATTGTAAAAGGTAATCCGTTAAACTTCCCAAATAAGTTGCTCTAATAACCTGTGCATTCAATTCACCCTTATTGGATGGTCCCAGGGTTACATCGTCAAGACGAATACACAACATCACTTCTTCTTTATATTTTTCCGAGACTGCATATTCGATCTTGCTGCCCTTCCCGTCTTTTACTAATAAATATTTTCTATCCTGACTAATGGTGCAGGGAATAAAATTAGTCAAGCCAATAAAATTAGCCACAAATTTATTGACCGGTTTTTCATAGATTTCTTCAGGTTTTCCTATTTGTTGGATTTCTCCTTTATTCATAACAATGATTTCATCCGACATAGCCATAGCTTCTGCCTGGTCATGTGTGACATAAATAATAGTAACTTTGGTCTTTTTTTGTAGTTCTTTTATTTCAAAACGCATCTGTTCGCGTAATTTGGCATCCAGGTTAGAGAGGGGCTCGTCAAGAAGCATGACATAGGGGTCAACAATCAGGGCGCGAGCTAAGGCTACCCTTTGCTGTTCTCCTCCGGATAATTGATGGGGATAACGTCTTCCCATTCCTTCCAATTCTACCAGCTCCAGCACTTGTTCAGCTTTTGCATATCGCTCTTTTTTAGATATTTTTCTAATTTTCAAAGGATAAGAGACATTATCCAACAGGTTCATATGAGGCCATACGGCATAACTTTGAAATACCATGCCAATATTTCTATTTTCAGGGGGAACAAAAAATTCTTTAGACCGATATACAATTTCCTTCCCGATCATTATCTCACCAACAGTTGGTTCTATAAAACCGGCGATCATCCGCAAGGTAGTCGTTTTACCGCAACCGGACGGTCCTAAAAGAGTAATGAACTTACCGTCTTCAACCGTTGCACTAAAATCTTTTACTGCCGTAAACTTATCGAATACTTTGGTAAGATTTTTTAAAATTACTTGAGCCATTTTTAATCCCTCCCTCTAATAACCAAATTCACCTTTCGTTACTTTCTTAATGATCATATTTCCCAAAAATATTACTATCACCATGATGATTGCCAGAGAAGAAGAAGCGGTTACATTTCCTCCTTCTTGTAAATTATAAACGGCGACTCCTATCGTTTCATTCCCGGTACTCCATAACAAAACTGAAATAGTCAATTCTCGAAAAGCCGGCATAAAGACTAAAAACCAGCTGGCAAATAAAGAAGGCTTTACCAAAGGAATAATAATATCCCTAAAAGACTGAATTCGAGTAGAGCCTGATATTCGTGCGGCCTCTTCCAGAGAATTGTCAATTTGCATCAGCGAAGAACTAATAGTACGCACCGAATATGCTAAATAACGTGCTATATAGCTGATTAAAATAATCCAGATGGTATTATAGATGTTAAATCTTCCAAAGATAGATTTATTCCAGGCAAGAATCATCCCCAAAGCAAATACAGTTCCCGGTATTGAATAGGGAATCGAAGATATAAAATCTAAAATTTGGCTTCCTTTCACTTTTACTTTAACTACCATGTAGGCAATAGTTGCACCGATAAAAGTAGTGATTATCGAAGCAGATATGGCGAGAAAAAAACTATTTCTAATGGCTCGTTTGGACATGTCTAAATCAAGCAAAACATATCTAAAATTATTCAAAGTCCAATTGCTGAAGACAGGCAGTAAGCCCCAAGCCTTGGTAAGGGCGGTTAGTAATATCGCAATGATAGGAAGTACTACCGTAATAATAATCATGGACAAGGCGATGGCAAACATAACATAACGCCACTTTCCAAGATTTACAAATTTTGGTTGGACGTTCTTGCCAGAGATAACAATATACTCTTTTCCCCGCAAATAAATCTTTACCAGTAAAAGTCCGCACACTGCAATCAATATTAAAAATATTGACATCGCAATAGCTATCGACTGAGCATCCTTGACTATGAAGCTTTGGCTGATTAATCTGTATATTTTAGTCGTTAAAACATAATAATTTGCCGACATACCCATCACTGCGGGAATTCCAAAATTAGCAATACGGGAAACAAAGACTAAAATAGCGCCTGCTCCAATAGTAGGAGCCATCATCGGAATAGTAATATCTTTTATTACTGTAAAGATGCCGGCTCCGGATATTTGCCCGGCTTCCTCTAAAGAGGGATTCATTTTTTCCAATCCGGTTAGAGTAGTAAGATAAACAAAAGGGTAACCTGAAAGGCTCATCACCAAAATAATAGCCCACTTCCCGTAAATAACAAATAGAGGATTCCAAGTTTGTTTAATAGCCATATAAATGCTGTTGATATAACCGGCCGGTCCAATCAACTGCAGCCAGGCGATAGCGGATATAAACGGAGGAATTAGAAATGGCATTATTAAACCGGTCTTAATCAGCTTACGATAAGGTATGTCGGTTCTTGAAACAATCCAGGCTAAAGTCACACCAATAATCGTGGCAAAAACAGTTGATATGGTAGAGACGAAAATACTATGACTTAAAGCTACATATATATCTTTGGTAATAAAAACCTTATGAAAATTTTGTAATGAAAGTTTACCTTCACTGATAAAAGCTCTAAGCAGTAGGCTATATAAAGGATAGACTACTAAAACAATCAATATCAAAACTGCAACCAAAGCTAAAACAACTGATATATTTCTTTTACTTCTACTTTTGCCGATGTCCATTAAATAATTCCTGATCATTTTATAGAAAGGCAAAATAAAAATATTATTTTGCCTTTCTATAAAATAAAATACTTATTCTATTAAAATACTATTAAATTTCTGAATAATCTCACTATAATTCTCTCTCATCCATTCCCAATCGATTTCCATAAGTTTTATATCATCTAAATCTGGTGTACCTGCAGGAGGAGCTACATCTTTTCTGATAGGAATAAACCCGTTTCGGGCAAACTCTTTTTGACCATCCTGAGAGATACTATAATCTACAAATCGCTTGGCATTTTCCAAATTTTTAGTTGAGGCGATTATCCCTATAGGACTGGGAACACTGACTGCTCCTTCTATCGGCCATACAAAATCAATAGGTGAACCCTTATCTTTCATAGTACGAATACTATAATCCAAAACAAAACCCATCAGCAATTCTCCGGATGCTATTTTATTAGCTGCTCCGGTATTACTATCCAGAACCGGATTCTGTTTGGCCAATTCTACAAAATAATCCCAGCCTAATTCCGGATTATTGGCAAAAGCCCCGGCAGTAACAAAGAAAGCGCCTGAACGTTCCGGAGTAGAATTACCTACTTTACCTTTAAATCTGGGGTCTAAAACATCTTTCCAACTGTCCGGAATATCATCTCCCTTAATAAACTTGGTATTATAACCTAATACCATATTTATTAGACGGGCTCCGTAGTAATAACCTTCCGGTTCATAGTAGACCTGGGGAACATTTACTGCTTCCGGTGACAGATACGGATATAAAAGATTTTCCGCCTTTAAATTTTCATAAATAGAAAAATCAGCTACCCAAATAACATCAACAACAATATTATTACTCTCTTTTTCAGCATATAGTTTCGCCAAAACATTGCTGGTCCCGGAACGGTAGATTTCCAGATCAATATCGGGATTCTTTTGTTCAAAATCTTTTTTGATATTATCGATGATGCTCTGAGGAACAGAAGTGTATAGCGTAACTTTTTCTTTAGCTAAAACTGAAAAATTAAACCCTAAAATCAAAATTATTATTAGCAAAAAAATACAAAATCTTTTCATTTTTTCCTCCCTCTTTTTTATTAAAAAATTTACTTAAAAAACAAAAATTAATCAAATAACTATGTTCCTAATCTATTTCTATTCTATCGAACTTTATTCTCACCTCCTTCTTTTTTTAAAATCATAAAAGCTGTTTCTCCGGAATTTATATTGTTTTTTGTTCTAATATAAATAATCTTTCCGGAAATTGGAGCATTTAGTTTAATGAATTTAAAGTCAGCTATGTCCAACAATTCAGCCACTGTATCGCCTTTCTTTACATCATCACCTAAACTTTTTCTAAAGAATAATATTCCTTTCTTGGCAGTTTTAATTATCTCACGACAGTCATTCGGATAAACCTGACTAAGTTCAATTTCAATTGGCTCTTCTTTTTTATATCCACTGAGTAAATTCAGGTGGTATAAAAAATTAATAATATTTTTCATACCATAATTTACATCATCTGTAAAAATTGTTTGCCCTCCGCCCAGTTCCAGGGCACAAGCTTTTTTGCCCTTTTGAGCGGCCATAGCAAGTAAGGTACTTCCCTTTCCCGACTTGCCGGTCTTACGTTTTATAATAAAAGGGAAACCGAAATATTTAACATCTTCTATCACTCTATCCTCATAAACAATCACATGCGGCAGGTAACGGGCATAGCCTGCTGAATGCAAATCTATTATCCATTCATATTCTCCCGCAACGTCCCATACATATTGGGCGATTTTTTCAGATGATGAAACCGGTTGTCTGTTTACAAAAGAAGAATTAATATCTTTTTTATCTACAGGATTTTCTCTGGTTTCTTTTAATACTCCCTTAATATTAACCAGGGGAAGAATACCTACTTGATCATTTAAATTGGTATTCACTAAAAAATTCATTAACTCAAAGGCTATTTGAATGCCGGTATTTTCTATACCGTGAATACCGGCGACAAAACATATTTTTTTTAAGCCATTACCATATTGAAAATATTTAATCTTCAATTTAACTTTTCCTTTTTTTCTTCCATATTTTTTGCCAGATATTAAAATTATTTTCCAGGACTTCAATCTCCCTACCCGGAACATATCCTTCAATGACCACATTTTTATCATATTCTTTTTGTAAATCAAATAACATCTCGGGCAAATTCAATTTACCCCAACCTAAAGGTAGATGGGTAGTAGTTTTGTTTGAATCACTTAAATGAACGTGAATAATTTTTTCCTTAAGTTCAGAAATATATTTTTTAACGGAAAAATTTTTCATGGTTGCAATATGGGCTAAATCTAAAGTAATTCCAACCTGTTTACTTCGTAGATTGGACACCAATTTATTTATTTCTTGAGGAAAGATAACCATTTCCTTTGCTCTTAACTCCATATTTTCTATTCCCAGAAAAACATCATACTCCTCTGCAGTTTTAACCAATTGGCTAAAGCTACCTAATTGCAATTCCCAAATATAATCAAGATTATCCTTACTCGAAGTTTTTCTTCCCGGATGGACAATGATTATTTTTATACCCAATTTAGAAGCTAATTTAATAGAATCTTCAATCTGTTTAAGAGATACCTGTCTTATTTCACTATTTGTAGAGCAGAGATTTATATCATCGTCTATGGAATGGAGTGTTATCTCTAATCCTAATTGTTGTAAATATTTTTTAAGCCAAGGCAAATCTTTAATATCCCTTTGGATTTGAGTTTCCCAAATTTCTGCACCAAAGTAACCTCTCTCTTTAATTAGCTTTAAAGCCTCTATTAAATTTGTCTGCCACAATATTTTAGTGGAAAGACTTATTTCCATAAGAATTTACCTTTCATTATTTCTAATTATTACAAATTGTATCTTTTTTTTAATTTATCTAATTTGGCAAACGAATCAATTGACTTTTCTTTGTCTTCCATGGCTAAAGTTAATACCAAAATATTTACCACCGACATGGGCGCTACTAAAGAAGTCATTAATTCTGCCGGACCTCTTTTAGCGTTTAACACTACATCTGCATTAACGGCAATAGGAGAAAACTCGGAATCTGCAATAGCAATTACGGGTACCTTTTTTTGTTTAGCTATATCCAGAGCCGCTATTATTTCTTTGTGTGGCCTAAAAAATCCTATACTGACAATAATATCTTTCCGGGAAACACCCATTAACTTATCAATAACTTCTTCTCCTCCACCGGTTATTGGTATAACATTGTAACCTAATCTATTTAGCCTGAATTCCAGAAAATTCACTATCGCTTTGGAAATGCCCAGGCCGATGATATAGATAATCCGTGCCTCCTTTAGATATTCAACTGCTCTTTTAATATTTTTTTCAGAACAGTTACGACTCGTTTCATCTAAAACAGCCTTATCTATACTTAATAGATTGCAAAATACATCTTCTTTATTTTTAATTCTTTCTACTGTTTCCCTCATTTTGATTTGAGGAGTTATCTTCTCTTTAATTACCTGCTGTAAGTTCTCTTTAATATCCTTAAATCCTGAAAACCCTAAAAATTGAGCAAATCTAATTACTGTTGCCTCGCTTACTCCGGCTTTTTTTCCTAATTTTGCAGAAGTCAGAAAAGCAGTTTCTTCAGTATTCTCCAAAATGTACTTGGCAAGTATAAGCTGCCTTTTACTCATTATTGGTTTTTTCTTTTCAATTAATCTCTTTATAATTTTACTTCACCTTTATTTATGTAGTTTTTCCTACAATAAAAATCCTTTTAAGGTTATTTTTTTACTTATTGACTTATATTTGTAATTTTTCCTTCACCATTCTTAAAAAAAGAATATACTATTTTTAACTGTTTGTCAAAATTAAATATTATTATTTATTTAGGATATTTTATAAAGTTTTTGGACGAAGGTTCCTTATATAAGAAAGGCTTTAGACTTACTAAAATATAAACCCGGGCAAGAATAATGAGGATTCGATAGAGGTCTTATAATTATCAAAGCTCCAATAAATTCCATAATTATATCCACAGGAATGTCAAGGGGACATTTCGTTTGTCATATTTTAGGAATATATATTTATCTTATTAAATCGCCGGCGGCGGTTAAAGAAATTAGTCTTTTCCAATTTTCTATATTTTAATATTAATACGACAAAAGATTTAAAAAATCCTTCTTTTTTAAAATAAAATTATTTTCCTCTAATTCTTTGTCAATCTCCGTATGATGAGGTAAATATTCTCCTACCCTCTACTGGAATTTTTCCACACCCCCTAGTGGAATTATTCCATACTAACAGCAACAAGTAAGAACAGCAACAACATTGGGGTGTAATTTTTCCCCTGCTGTTGCTGCTGCTGCTAAAATATTTCAAGCAGTTTATGATTCCATACTTGCGCTTCAATGTAAGGAGCAAGGTTACTGGGAAGATTTGTTTCCCAGTCTTCCTCAGGCAATCCTTTTTCTCCTACAATTGAAAGTATTTCCGATAAGGTGAACACCTTGCCGTGATAATCTGGCAAATAATATTCTTTTGGTTTCTCCCTACCAAACCATAGGGAGATCATGCTATCTGGATAAGTAAAACTGACATCATACTCCGTAAAGACTGAGAGAGGTATACATATTTCCCCATGAGCATCGGGATCAGGAGCTTGTTTTACCATCCATTTGGATGCCCCAAGCACCATTGGAATCGGATAAGCCTCCCTAGGTCGCCCACCTTTTTTTATGAACTCCTCTCGTACCCACTGCTCCGTTTGCCTTCGGTTACGCATATACTGAATTGGATCTTTGAATCTTGCCCCAAAAAGAGTATCATCGCAAAGCTCTTCCATAATTTTTATGACTTCTTTATCTGGCAGCGCAGACAGGCTTCGAAATGGTTCTGTACCATGCTTATAGTAATAGGTTAGATAATCTATCATAGGTTCTCCTTCCTGAGAGTAGTAAAGGAGTCTCAACATTTAACATTCATATTTCTTTTAAGACCTTTATCACCTTTTGCATGACCTTTTCTATTTCATGATTCACTTCGCATTTTTGTTCAAATCTTTTAGCAGCCTGGGAAACTGCTGAATAATCCATCTTAAAAAATTCGCCTATTTTAGATAAAGAAAGCAGTGTAAACCGCTTAATGAGATAGATGGCTAAAGAATGATTTATGATTTAATCCTTATCCAATCAATAATTACATCAAGTAACAATTTAATATTACCAATCTGGCAATGATTTTGAGCATTCTCGTTCTTTGTGAAAATCCTATCGGTAATTGATTTGGCATTTACTAATGCGTCAATCTGTTTTTTATGCATCTTTATTGGAATAAAATGGTCGTTTCCTCCACTCAGTAAAAGAACATCCTGAATAACTTTATCAGAATGAATATTCTCTTCATTCAAGGCGAGCCATGTTTCAAACGCTTCCATTGGATTATCTTTTTGGGTGATATACATCAACTGTTTTGTCATCCATCCTTGGGGGTTGTTTGCTTTAGATTTCTTGATTACCATTTTATTCATAAAACCTTCCAGGCTTTTCTGCTTCAAGAACCAAAGGTGCATGATACGGATTAAATAAGGATAACATTTCATATAATCAATGGCATGGCCGGAAGCTATAACACGCTTTATTCTCGGTTCAAAAGCGGCAGCACGCAAGCATAACCACCCGCCCATTGATAGTCCGAAGAGAGTTACGTTGTTCAAATTAAAATAATCAAGGACGGCTTTTACAGGTTTTTCCCATTCAATATCAAACGCAAGCCCATATTTTCTTAGGGCAGCACCTTGCCCGGGACCTTCAAAACCGATTACTTCATAACCATTACCAGCTAAAAATTTCATCATGAAATACCACTCTTCCAAAAAAGAATCGAATCCTCCATGGATAACAATCGTACCAAGTTTTTTACCTGCAGGAGGTATCCTCATGGACGGGAGAAAGCCCGATTTATATGGTATTTTGATTTGTTCTATTTCATCTTTTTTAAAAACTGATTGGAAATATTCGCAAAATTTGTTATAAAAGAATTCTTTTTCACCAGAGTCATCAAATGTATAAAATTCAGCCGCACGATAATAAAAGGCTGCATTCATAAGACGATCCTCTGAAACAGCCTTCTCTGCAAGTTTCACCATTTCGGTTTTCCAATCCTTAAATGTTTTGATTTTTTTCCCTACTTCTTCAATATCCTCAAATTTTGTAAACCCTAAAGAGTAACAACGATTAAGCTGAAAATTAAATACTTGCTTTTTATGAAACTTAAAGTACCCAACAGGAAAAAATGTCTTTTGATAATTTGTCTTTGTCATAGCGATTTCCTTTCAAGCTTAATTTTTAGTATGGTCAACTTCATATAACGTTTTGCAGGTTGACAAAGTCGCACGACCACAGGAAGTGCGATTTGAGTGGAGTAAAGTAAAACCGACAACCTGTTGTTACGCGAAGTTTAGCGCGCGAGCAATTCAACCAGAATCAGGACATCGATTTTCAAGCTTCCAATGTTTTATTGGTAGGGTAAGACTGAAAATACCGGCAGCAAGCAAAATTGTATCCTCAAAAGACTTAGTCTTTTCCAATTTTTCTATATTTTAATATTAATACGACAAAAGATTTAAAAAATCCTTCTTTTTGAAAGAAAAAGTTTCTGGTTTCTGGATGGAAGGGAAAAGATGGATTCCCACTTTCGTGGGAATGACAGAAACAAGTAATGAGATTGCCGCGCTTTCTTCGAAAGCTCACGATAACAGAAGAATTGATATTAACCATATTTATTTACAAATGGGGAAAATGTGTAAAGTCTGTGGGAAAATACCTTCTTGAAAGCCTTATATAATAAGGCTTTCCGCCCACATCCAAAATAAGCCATTTTAAGCGCCTATTTTAAAAAATACGACCAATCACCTTAACCCGCCTTAAAAAATGCTGCTACGACAATATTTCGCTAAAACCCTTATTTTGCAAGGCTTTCATCCTCCTTAAAATACGTATTTTAGCCCTTTTTAACTCATTTTCTCCCCATTTTAGAAACACTAACATCATACCTCATAATAAAAAAACGCAGAAACCCTTATATTTTCTGCGTTTTAAAGCCTTATTATTTTTACCTATAAAACTTGTAATCCTCTAATTCTATATATATTTATCTTCCTCGCTTAGCTAAAAATCAGTTTTTTTGTTCCTCTATTTTTCTCCTTTTTGGATCATTATTTAATTAAAAATGGGTCATAGAACCGTTGTTCCCTGTTACCATTAGCACGCTTTCCCTTTGACTCGAAAACATTATACTTGACATTATTTTCCTAATGCTATACACTTGTTAATAAATGTATAGAAATAGGGAATATTATTATGAGCACAAAAGAGAAAATATTTATAGAATTTCTAAAGAAAAGAGGAGGAATGGTCAGCTATAAAGAAATTATCAAAGCTGGTTTTAACAAAGCTTTTCTTAGGAACAATCTGGATTCTGGCCGAATTCAGAAAGTTGATCGCGCCCTGTATAGACTATCTGATGGCTTTACCCTGTCATACCCGGATCTGGTGGCTGTATCAATCAAGGTTTCAAAAGGAGTTGTATGTTTACTTTCTGCGCTTGCTTTTCATGAGGCAACAAGCGAGATACCCCGCTATGTTAATATAGCAATTCCCCGTGGCACATATGCTAACAAAATTAATTATCCTCCGGTTAAATTCTATCGCTTTGCATCCAAAGCATGGGAAGCAGGCATTGAAAAACACGAAATTGAGGGATATCAGGTAAAAGTTTATAGCCTTGCCAAGACGATTGCCGATTGTTTCAAATTCCGCAATAAGATCGGAATGGATGTCGCCAGAGAAGCTCTCAAGATTGCAATAACCGAAAAAGCCGTACAGCCTAAAGAGATTATGCAATATGCGGAGATTTGCCGTGTTGATAATATTATCAAACCTATTTTGGAAGCTATTCTATGAAAAAAGATATTAAGAATGTACGAGCCTCTATACGATCGAAACTGAAAAGACAAGGGGACGTTTCGTTTGTCATACTTTAAAGAATATATATTTACCTTATTGAATCGTCGCCAGTGGTTAAAAGAATTAATCTTTTTCAATTTTTCTACACCTTAATACTAATACGACAAAAGGTTTATAAAACCCTTCTTTTTTTTTATAAAAAGCTTTAAGCAATGAAAACACTTTAAGAGCATAAAAGGGGTCAGGTCCCAACAGGCTGACCCCTCTATTCTTATTTCATTGTAACCATATGCACTCTGTTGTCTTTAATAAACCTTTAATCAGCAAAAATCTAAACTTAAAAACAGCCGATAGCCATTTCCCTCTATATATTTCAATTCAAAAACCCTCAAAGCCATTTATGAGGCGATTCAGGCAAGGTCGAACCGATCTGCATTCATCACCTTATTCCAGGCAGATACGAAGTCATGCAAGAACTTATTCTGAGCATCTTCGCATGCATAGACTTCTGCAATAGCCCGGAGTTGGGAATTTGAACCGAAGATGAGATCAACACGGGTGCCGGTCCATTTGAGTTCACCAGTCGCACGATTACGACCCTCGAACACGTCTTTATCTTCGTCTTTCGCCTTCCAAGTTGTGCTCATATCGAGAAGATTCACGAAGAAGTCATTCGTGAGTAATTCCGGTCTCTTGGTGAAGACTCCGTGCTGGGACTGTCCGTAATTGTTATTTAAGACACGCATACCACCAACGAGAACAGTCATTTCAGGAGCGGTCAATGTCAGAAGTTGTGCACGATCAAGCAACAGTTCCTCTGCTGATACCGAATATTTGTTTTTAAGATAGTTACGGAATCCGTCTGCAACTGGCTCGAGCACCTTGAATGACTGAACATCAGTCTGCTCCTGCAACGCATCAGTACGTCCGGGCTTGAAGGGAACAGTAACATCGTAACCGGCATTCTTTGCAGCTTGCTCTATACCCGCGCATCCACCCAAGACAATTAAGTCGGCGAGTGACACCTTCTTCCCGCCGGACTGCACGCTGTTGAACTCTTTTTGGATTCCCTCAAGGGTTTGAAGCACGGTCTTCAGTTGGGTTGGTTGGTTGACTTCCCAATCTTTCTGTGGTGCAAGACGTATTCGTGCTCCGTTTACCCCACCACGCATATCGGAACCGCGGAACGTTGATGCTGAAGCCCAAGCCGTTGAGACCAGCTGGGAGATAGACAAGCCAGAAGAAATGATCTTGCCCTTAAGGTCTGCGATATCCTGCTCGTTAATCAATTCATAATCGACTTGGGGCACCGGGTCCTGCCAGATCAATTCCTCTTTGGGAACCTCGGCGCCGAGATAGCGCGAACGAGGACCCATATCACGATGAGTCAGCTTGAACCACGCGCGAGCGAAGGCATCCGCGAATCCTTCCGGGTTCTGCAGGTAACGCCGCGCGATCGGCTCGTATTTCGGGTCGTAGCGAAGGGAGAGGTCCGCTGTGGTCATCATCGGCCGGTGTTTCTTCGACGGGTCGTGAGCGTCAACCACCATGTCCTCTTCTGCCACATCCTTGGCCAACCACTGATGCGCGCCTGCCGGGCTCTTGACCAGTTCCCAATCGTATTTGAACAGCACCTTGAGATAACCCATGTCCCATTTGATCGGATTCGCTTTCCAGGCGCCCTCTATGCCACTACCGATTGTATCGCCACCTTTACCGCTACCAAAGCTGCTCTTCCAACCGAGGCCTTGCTCTTCGATAGGAGCGCCCTCAGGTTCCGGGCCCACATGGGAAGCAGGGCCGGCACCATGGCATTTGCCAAAGGTGTGACCGCCTGCGACAAGAGCGACAGTCTCTTCGTTATTCATGGCCATACGTGCAAAGGTCTCTCGAACGTCCCGACCGGAGGCAACCGGATCCGGGTTGCCGTTCGGCCCTTCCGGGTTCACATAGATCAATCCCATCTGGACGGCGGCAAGGGGATTTTCAAGTTCCCGGTCACCAGAATAGCGTTTGTCTCCAAGCCACTCGCTTTCAGAACCCCAGTAAACGTCCTCTTCCGGCTCCCAGACATCCTCGCGCCCGCCAGCGAAACCGAAGGTCTTGAATCCCATAGACTCTAAGGCGCAGTTACCAGTAAGGATCATAAGGTCAGCCCAGGAAATCTTCTTGCCATATTTCTGTTTAATTGGCCAGAGCAAACGGCGTGCTTTGTCGAGATTAACGTTATCTGGCCAGCTGTTGAGTGGAGCCAAGCGTTGAGAGCCGGATCCCGCGCCCCCGCGACCGTCACTTATTCGATAGGTACCTGCGCTGTGCCACGCCATCCGGATGAAGAATGGTCCATAGTGACCATAATCAGCAGGCCACCAATCCTGCGAGTCACTCATTAACGCATAAAGATCCTTCTTTAGAGCCTCGAGGTCGAGTTTTTTGAATTCTTCAGCATAGTTGAACGATTCACCCATCGGATTGCTCAGGTGCGAGTGCTGATGAAGAATCCTGAGGTTTAACTGGTTTGGCCACCAGTCCTTATTCGAAGTGCCACCGCCTGCAGTGACATCTCTAGTCCTGCCCGTTACCGGACATTTGCTTTTTTCATTCATGATATTTCCTCCTTTTAATTCTTTTAATCATTGTTATTTATATTTGAAAGGCA
>Ga0268279_1001048_pt1 | contig 16125 bp, 12 predicted proteins | sample saktaG_6_FD_190142 | JGI IMG/M metagenome (GOLD analysis project Ga0268279, IMG submission 190142) | Saline water microbial communities from Sakinaw Lake, British Columbia, Canada - sak_2010_1_5_80m | ecosystem: Environmental > Aquatic > Non-marine Saline and Alkaline > Saline ...
AGAAAAATTTTATGGCATTTTCTTGCTCAATTTCTTATGCTTCATCATGGTTGAATAAATTTGATCTCTCAAATTGGCAAATTTAATTTAAGAAAGTTATGTTACTGACTATAGTTGTTTTCGTTCATCCCTTTTTGGGACGTAAAGAGGGTAAAAAGGTAAATTAGAAAATAGGGAATGGAAATGTAACCCCGGAAAGTTTCCGTGGTTCGACAAATTGATTTTATCAGGGGGTCGGAAAAACATCTTCATCGAATGGGGCAGGAAATATGAGAGATTGGTTAAATTGCTTTCCGAAGAGCCGTAGTTAAGATGCGGATAACTTAGGGATTGTGATATCCCGAATTATTTTTACACATATACCCATTTCTGCGTACAGGACACGATGTAGATTTTCCATGAAATATTATTTATAAAGGGAAGTTATAACAGGAAACATTGAATATTCAACGATAATGAGAGCAGTGCATTTTCACCATTCAATGACTACAAAACACCACTAAAGCTGACACCCATGAGTCACCAACCACGGTTTTCCTCACCTTGTTCCGGACCCAAAAAGAAGGAACAAAGATCCACGGCACTCTCTCTCAATAGGTCAAGGGGGAATTGATTACGGACACAGCGCCCACATCACTGGATAACCAGGACCGGGATTTTAAAAACTGGAAAAAAGCACAGGATTTATTGCTGGCATCTGAGACCCGGTATCGTCGGCTCTTTGAGACGGCACAGGATGGGATTCTCATCCTCGATGCCGGGACGGGGCAAATCGTCGAAGTGAACCCATTTTTTATCGCCTTTTTGGGATTCTCGCGTGAAGAATACCTGGGAAAGAAAATCTGGGATTTGGGGATTTTCAAGGACGTTGTTGCCAACAAAGATAACTTCGAAGAATTGCAACAAAAGGAATCCATCAGGTACGAAAATCTGCCGCTCGAAACCGCCGATGGGCGGAACATCGCGGTTGAGTTCGTGAGTAACGTCTACATGGTGAATAGCCAGAAAGTCATCCAGTGCAATATCCGGGACATCACCGAGCGCAAGAAGATGACCGAGCAGATCGAAGCGTCGCTTGCCGAGAAAGAGGTACTCTTAAAGGAAATCCACCACCGCGTCAAGAACAATATGCAGGTAATTTCAAGTCTTCTCTTTATGCAGGAAAGACTGGTAAAGGATGACAAGACCCGGGAAATCTTAAGAGAGAGCCAGAACCGTATTAAATCAATGGCGCTCATCCACGAGAAACTATACCAATCGGTTGATCTGGTACGGATAGATTATACGGAATATTTACAAGGAATTTCCCGGTATATGCTTGAATCGTATCACATGGATCCAACCTTCATTAAGCTGCAGATTTCATCGGAAACTGTGTTCCTGAATATTGACAAAGCTGTTCCCTGCAGCCTGATTCTTAACGAACTGATCTCAAATTCCTTAAAACATGCATTTCCCAAGGAAAGAAAAGGAATAATTACGATCGATCTCCAGATCAAAGCCGGTACTTATATCCTGATATATTGTGATGACGGAATAGGGATTCCTGACGGTATTACTGTCGATGGGACGGAATCGCTGGGGATGCATCTCATTAACGGCCTGGTGAAACAGCTCAACGGATCGATTATACTGGACAGGAAAACCGGAATGAAATATACAATTACGTTCCCAGAGTGAATAAAAAGCAATGAGGGATGATCATAGATAACAAAAACGGGGTATTGAAGACGAATTTGTGACAGCTTTTGAGATCCGGTGCCAGCTGACCTATATGGGATTTGAGGTGCCGGCAGCAGGGGATACCGGTCCGGATGGCATTATAGTAATGGCAAAACTTTTTAGAAAGTGTTACCATTAACAATATTCTCATTAGCAAATAATAAATCTGAATTGATTCTCAGACCACTCTGACCAGATACCCCTGCCTATCCAGTCGATCTGCCCCTTCCGGCAAAAGAGCACGATCATGGGTACAACGCATCCGGATCTCTTCCAGTGACGGATGTGGTCGCAGGAGCTCTCCGTTCTTCACTACCTGTTCAACGAGGCAGTCTCCGTCTGATTCGGTTCCGTATCGTACTACCTCATCTGACAGCATCTGTCCGTTCTGATATCTCCTGACAATCTGTCGTTTATAAGGAAAGGTAACTTTGCGGGGGCTGTATTTTACTTTTGGCTCTCCATCGTACTCCACCAGTTTGTATGCCATCTCAAGATAGGCCTGGTCTGACGAGGTGATAATACAGGTCCCTACTGCAAAGGAGTCAATGGGGACATCATCTGTCACCCACCGGTCAATATCATATTCGTCAACACCACCGCTCACGAGTATCTTCAGATCAATGAGGCCATGGGTGTCAAAAATCTCCCTGACGGTCCTCACTATTTGTGGAATGTCACCACTGTCTATTCTGACTGCAGTAACTTTCTGTCCCTCCTGTATAAGCCTGACAACCAGGTGAGCAGCTTGTATGGTGTCATAGGTATCGATTAAAAGGACTGGATTATCAGGAAACGACCTGATGTATGCACGAAATGCTTCTTCTTCAGTCTGAAATGAGAGGATGTAGGAATGAGCCATGGTCCCATAGACAGGAATGCCAAATCGTATACCAGCCTCCAGGTTTGAGGTTCCAAAAAAACCGGTGATATATGCTGCACGGGCACCATATAATCCAGATTCCAGGCTATGGGCACGTCTGAGGCCAAAATCTATAATATTTCGCCCCTTTGAGACTGCTACACTCCTAACAGATTTTGATGCAATAAGGGTCTGATGATGGATGATATTAAGGATAAGAGTCTCAAGAACCTGGCATTCCAACAGGTTACCCTCAACCTGAATAATCGGCTCATTTGCAAAAACTATCCGACCTTCAGGAACCGCATATATATCCCCGCAAAATCGGTAATCTTCCAGATATCTGATAAGATCTTCAGAGAAAAGGTGCAGTGAACGAAGATACAAAATATCTTTTAAAGAAAATGAATATGACAGGACAGACTGTATCATCGTCTCAAGACCGCATGATACCAGATAATTCCTTTGTTGTGGCAGTTCCCGGACAAAGAGAGAAAAAACAGATTGTTTATCCTTTTGATTCTCCAGATAACTCTGGAGCATTGTCAGTTCATAGAGATCGGTACATAAGCCAAATGTCATAACAATTCTCTTCTTTACATATCCAACAAGTTTATTGAAAAACTGATTGTATTGGATTTTTTCTGGCACTAACAGGAGGAACTCTTCTCATGCGTGCATCGCCGGTACCTGTGTATCGGATAGAAAATCACTTCTCCTGTAGCCATTCCCTGTAATATCGCGGACCGGGACTGGTATCTGTCTCACTCAATGATCCTTTATGGCAGGGATTACATCTATCATAAAATTGAAGAAAGAAACGGTATGGATCCCGGGCAGATGCAGTTGCCAACAAAACTGATTTTTAGGGATATTTGAGTGCCATGCATCATTTAGTACACCGGCTGCTCCTCCATCTCCCACTTTTCTGAACCTTTATGTATCAGTATCCATGACGGAATAAAGAGAATAAGAGCAAAAAACGAGAACACGGGATTTGTAAAGGCAAGAGAACTAAGAACGCTTGTTACAGTACCGATACAGAGAAAATACACAATCATCACTCTGACATGATAAATGAGGACATCAGGATAGAGACCGGTGAGCCAGACCGTGAGAGCAAGTGAAAAGAAAGAGACACTCATACAGATCACAAGTGCAGGAACAAGATAAAGAACCAGGTTTGATATCAGACAGAGTATTGATAAAAATGCCACTGGTATCAGAGAAAGGAGCATGAAACCAGATATTTTACTCATTATCACTGTCCTGACTCCTAGTGGCAGGCTGGAATAGGTACTAAATGTATCAAATGAGGTAAGCCAGGTATACATGGTTGATGAAATCACACCGGTAATGATTGCAAACAACAATAAGAGACTGGCTGATGGGAGATATCCGCTTGTGAGTGAGAGAAAAAACCATATTACAACCAATGGAATAAGAAATGAGAAGAGCGTCTGGCCAATGACCCTGCCACTCCGGTACAGGTCGATAAGGTCTTTTACCATAAGTGCCGGGAACGGGAGGAACGACAATCGCTGCACAAGTGGTGTGAAGACATTTCTGTATTGCCTGGATCGCGATGTAGAATCAGGTGTAAAGAGAAGAAGGGAGATGATAAAGAGAACGATTACTATTGCAGATGATAATATCAGTAATTCCCAGGAAAAGGTATAAAAAAGCATCAATGGCGGAAACAATATAGCAGGGTTCGTACCGGTTGCCGATACAAAGAGAATACTTCCAGCACCCATGAGAAGAAGAATATACAGGACCATCTTTGATCTGCTATACATCACTGAGAGAAAAAAAACCAGACAGAGTCCAAAGAGAAATGATAGCGTCAGGGTGAGTGCTAAAAGGAGGGAGAGGATGATAGGAATACCAATATAACCTGACGCCAGAAAAAAGCCAAATACGAGTGGAAACACCCAGAGCATAAAATAATAAAAGGTATCTTTCAGAACAAATGTAGTGAAGATATACCGGTCAGAGAGGGGCAAAGTCCGTGCAGCATATGCTAACAGGCTAGCCTGACCAAACCGCCGGTTCATTGCTTCATTCCCTAAAAGACCGAATGCACCTGCCATGAATCCAAGCAGAAGGTAATTCGCATGCAACAGTAACGAGAGATTCCCAGGTGGAAGCGATCCTTGGACGAGAGGGAGAAGAAATGAACCCATAATGGCCATACCACAGATCATGATCGGAAAAAGGATGAAATTAAGATTTCCAAACATGGTCGAATGGATTCGCCATTCTTCCTTTACCATACAGAAAAAGAGACTATACATCCCTGGTATCTCCTACACTAGCCAGAAAAAAATCCTCCAGATGTTGGTTTTTCTCCTGCAGATCTGCTCGATTCCCGGCATAGAGGAGCTTTCCCTTGTGCATAATAGCAAATTCCGAGCAGATTTCTTCCGCCACCTCAAGAAGGTGGGTGGACATAAAGATAGTATTGCCTGTTGTTATATAAGCCAAAAGATAGTCCTTGACTCTCCGCTGCATAATCGGATCAAAATTGGACAGAGGTTCATCAATGAGTGCAAGCGTTGGTTTGTGAATGAAGGCCTGTGCAAACATTAATTTTTGTCTGGTGCCCCGGGAGAGATCCTTACAGAGAACGTCTTTTTTATCAGAAAAATCAAGAAAATCAAACCACCATTCAGCTTTACTTTCAATATCCGGGATGGCACGGATATCACCAACAAAAAAAAGATATTCACTCGCAGTCAGAAAGCTTGGAGGAGTCTCCTGCTCAGGGATGATACCAACCTGTCGTCTGACACCTATTGGATCCTTTGTTACATCACAGGACTGGACCGTTGCAGATCCACTGGTTGGATGAATCTGTCCGGTCAGCAGTTTAATCATCGTGGTCTTTCCTGATCCGTTGGGGCCTAAAAGTCCATAGAGTGCTCCTTTTTGTACTGAAAGCGTGATATCATTCACCGCAGTTACAGCACCGAATTGTTTTGTCAGATGAACTGTTTCAATAATGGGTGTCATTCCCCGGGCTCCAATGTATGATCGTTCTGATCTATCATTCTTATATTCTTTTGCTCTCTGGATTGGTAATCAGGATGAGAATATAGAATAGTTATACCCTCGTTTTTCTGAGGATATATAAGAATTATCTGATTGTATTATGGGAAATACTATAACAATATTGGAGAGAGTACCTGCACAACTCCCAATCCTCTGTCATCCTTAAAAAAAAAGAGTGGTATCTCTCTTGCGGAACAGTTCTTGAATCCGGCAAAAAAAATACCTACTGATTCGTAGCTGGAAAACCACCATGATCCCGGGATGTACCACTATCAATATTGCAGTCTTTTAGGATCTGGTTGCCACCCATTCGTGACCACCTGTGATTGTCACAGTCAGTATGTGGTCCGGTTTTCCCATTAGGAAAGGGTGCATGGAAACCATCATCGTCATCAGAAGATAAAACGGCAGATTGCATGGCTGTTGCATTATATCCAGGTATTCCATATGGATGAGATGCATGTTTCATGCCCAGTACCGCATGAAATACAGGATTGAAACCCATTGAAAAACCAATACCAGGAACAGGGAACATTCTCTTTAGAGCAATACCTTCACACCTGAATAGGGTTCCTAAAAAAGCATCAGGAAGAAGGTTTTCGTTACGGGTACCCATGGATCCTGCAAAATATCCTGTCTTTGTATGAATTCCAGTATCACTCGCACGTGAGAGGCGCTGCCTTTCACCACCCTTTTTACCTATCATGGCATCTGAGTGCCCTCTAACTGTTGGGTATGTCTCATGCCCTGATGCTTTTATTCCCCTTCCTGTACTGGCATCATCATTAACAGATGCAACTTCCTTACCCCCGGATGATGCAGGAGAATATCTCTCACCTGCTATATCCTGGCGATAATTGTTGATTTTTCCGGGATTGTTATTCTGACACGTATCAGCATATCCTATGGCAGTACCAATACAGAGAATTACAAACAGAACAATTACTGCCCGAAATGTAACAGGAACAGGCATAAACTTCCGTATAACTCGTTTTTTCATTTAACTCACCTTATTTTGTCATTTATTATGCATACACACAAAACCATCTCTGGTATCATCTTTCTTTCCAGTATCCGTATTTTTCTGACTGGTATTTGCCTGAAATTTCTGTGACATGGAGAGAATTCAATCAGGATCTTACCTGATGAGAGAGAGGAGTACGCAGAAAATGTGCGATGAGTGACATAATGTAATGTTTATTTGACATTTTGTTATATATGCCTGCTGAGCTTATTGGTTTTTTTCGGTACAAAGTAATACTAAACCGATACCCTGAAAAAGGAATGTTAACTATCATTACCAATGAACAGATATCATATACTGCTGACAATCTGCATTATCATGTTGCTTTTCTGCAGCACAACATCTGCTGATGTCACTTTGGCACCGGTTTTACAGGAGAATGCAGATATCCTTCCACTAATTGAGTCCAATACGCAATATGAACCTTATATTGCACCACCTTATGGTAGTATTGCCCGCGGATATCTGACAGCTCTTTCTGATGATATCGGGGCTCGAAACCCGGGTTCTTTAGAAGAACAGGAGACATCAGCATTTATTAGATCTGCTCTTGAGGATATCGGCTATACCGTGGAGACGCAACCTTTCTCTTTTGAAACAGAAGATGATGAGACTCTGGATTCAGTAAATGTAATTGCAGAAAAAAAGGGACTCTCAAATAAGACAATACTTGTGGGAGCACATTATGACTCTGTTGACGATGGGGATGGAGCAGATGATAATGCAGCTTCAGTTGCTGTTCTCCTGGAACTTGCAGAACAACTACAGGATACAAAAACACCATATACTATCCTATTTGCAGTTTTTGGGGCTGAGGAAGCAGATCTGGACGGTTCCCGGTATTATGTTCAACAGATAGATCAAACAGAGAGAAAGAATACCATCGGTATGATTAATCTTGACAGTCTCATTGCTGGTGATATCCTTTATCTGTATGGTGATAAAGGAGTCTTCATCCGTGATTGTATCTATACAACTGCATCTGATGACGATATTGTATTAGAGACCAGAACAGCACGGGAACTGGATGATCCTGATGGAACACCCTGTGAATGTGCTGATTACTCACCATTCCAAAAAGCCGGGATTCCCTTTGCGTATCTTGAGGCTACTAACTGGAATGAGGGAGAAGAAGACGGGCTGACCCAGGTTGAGATGAAATATGGTGAAGATGGCCTTATCAGGCATACCCGGTTTGATACCACTGCATATATTGATTCCACATTCCCCGGGAGAATTGATGAACGACTGAGTGAAATAACCCGGTTGCTATATGACTCACTGACAGGATGTAAAGGACCCGATACGTAGTCATTGAAGTAATATCCCTTTTTTCTCTTATTAGTATCATATTGAACCCAGGTATCAGAAAGGGGAAATAAATTGAATTTCTCGTTCACAAGAGATCCAGTACCCCTTTTTAGGCTGCATTGATCGCTCATCACTAAATTGACCGGTTCCACCTCTGATAATTGGATCTTCATATCTCTGCATGGTTGCATCATACCCAAGAATCAACTCCCAGGCATCCCCGAGAGAGGCAAGATACAGACGGGTCTCTATTGGTTCTGATCCAAAATATCCTATCAGATTCCAGGAGGGTTTTAAAAGAATCCAGGGCACGGTCTGACTGGTTGCATATGTGATAAAAATATCTGTGGATTTTGTAGTATATATCCAGTATGCTTCAAGTGGTGTAACCGGATGCGTATCAGAGGGAATGTCCCAGGTCTGACAGGAAGCATCATACATATATATACTGTGCCCGTCACTCTCTATCCTGCCAAAGAGCAGACCAAGTGTATCCATCCCGATAGCCGGCTTTTTTGGGATACTGATACAATTCCATCCGGGAACGAGGTGAAGCAGAACATCATAATCCGGACTATCAGAGGCAAAATGGGCATTGATAGTATGATCGGTAGTGACATTTTCAAATAAGTATGAAGAGACCGGCCCGATAGAATCGTTGTCAATAAAAACGTCATCGATATGATACCCAGGATCAGGAGTGATAAAAAACCTCTGACTCCACCCGCAGGAGACCCCAATATCTCCTGAAGGTGCGATGCTCCCGCCCATGCCAGCTGTTGCAGCGATAATACAGGTTTTTCCGGTAAATGCTGGTGCAATGGTATGAGATTCATCTACATCTTTGAATGTGTATTGATACGGGCTTTCCTGTGGCCCGAGATGATACGAATAATCGATACTGATATCTGATATGGTGTAGCAATCCTCTGCCTGAATGGTAAAGGTGACTGAATCACCAAAAAGGACCATCTGTGAATTTGCCGGGGTAATACTGCCTCCACCAGATGGAATAGGGGTTAGTATATACATCCTTTCAGGGCTGAAAACAGCAGATATGGTGTGATTTGCAGCAATATTTCTAAAGGTATACTCAGTGACCACCCCTACCGCATTGTCATCTACCAAAACGCCTGAAGTAAAATAATCAAAATCTGGTGTGATTGAATACAATAGTGTTCCACCTTTCAGGACTCGTGTCACCCCTTGTGGGCATATAGTCCCACCACGGGTAGTGGTGGCAGTGATGGTATATAAGACCGATAAAGAGGAATTTTCTGTAACAGAAAGCACAGAATCAGTCACCACCTCTACTATCGGAGGATGTAACAGATTTTCATGAGCAACTGTGGCAGGAATCACCATATCAGGTCCAGATGAAGAATCAGGAGATAAAAAACAATCTGCAGTGACAGATCCTGGCACTAATACGCAGAAGAGCACAATCAGTACGTTTATGATGATATTTCGTTGTAGTACTGCAGGGCAGGTAACAATACCAGAATGATGTTTCTTTTGGTGATTCCGGTTTCTGCAAATTCTGTTTGTAGTGTGATTATGTGTCTTTTCCTGATTTATCATGATAATCCCCTATATCCCGGAGTGTCATTCTTCACTGGTTTATAACCCCTCTAATTCATCTTGTGTGTTCATTTCTCATTCAGGAGGATAAAGGCTCTGTCTGAAAAAAAGTGATATCTTACCATCATGTTCAGGCAGGATGTAATTATAGTGCCAGTCATAACGTATTGGAATAGTCGAAGTGAAACTAAAGCTATTTCATGGCGTACACACTGATCACACTCCATAGATTAAGGCTGACGTTCTAAAAGTAAGCCATTAACTCTATAATATGATTATTTCACATCACTAAAAAGATCGACAGAGCCAGAATATTAGGTGTAATTATTGTACCTGAGGATATGAATTGATATAGAAATGATTCTGAAACTACCTGTACGGTTTCATAGCGTCCAAATCACACAACTAAGGATAGTGTTCTTCTTCCTGGCGATGAATCTTCCTTATTGTCACCAGACTGAGGATATTCTGATCCACCTTATTTATCTGACTACAAACCGATTATTTTCCAATGGATGCACTTCTTCTCCTCCTCCTCACTCTCATTTTCATATCAGTCCTGGCACTGAAGCGGGATCTTCCGGTCTGCCTGGTTCTGCTCTTTGGAGGGCTGTTTTTCGGCCTGATGAACGGAAGTTCTTTTGAACAGGTGATTCTCTGGACAATAGAAGGAATGGGAAAGATATTTTCATCTTTTGCGCTTATTATCCTCTCCGGGATTGTCATTATGATGCTCCTTGCAGAGCAGGATCTGCTGGAGGTGATAGTAGCAACCGTCTCAGGCAGGGTACACAATACCAGGATAACCGCCTGCCTTCTTGGATACCTCCTCTCAGTTCCCACCACCTGCTGTCTCACCACGTACATGATGGTCGCTCCTGTCGTCAGTCATCTGGAACCGGATACTATCAGGTCAAAAGATCTATTATACCTGACCGCTATCGGAAGTATCATCTCCTATGTGCTTATCTTTCCGACCCCGGCAACCATCCCGCTCCTGACCACATTTGCCCCTGATTACCCGGCAGTCTGGTTCAATGCAATAAGCATCCCGATATCGCTTTTCCTTGTTGTTCTTGTTCTTTTCGCAACAGACAGGGTTTTTAAGACTGGAAAGATCAGTACAGAGCCGGGGGGGGAACAGACCAATGACAAAAGATCAATACCTATCGCACGGGACCAGTACATCCGGGCATGGGCTCCCTTTTGTGTAATCCTTCTCATGATTCCAGTCGGACTGTTTGTGTTACATCTCTCTCATGTCAGTCTGATGCAGGTTATCATGCTTGCGGGTCTTATTACCGCCCTTTTCCTGGCACCGACTTCTATTAGAAAGAAAGGTTTTTCTAATGGAGCAAAACTGGCAGGTCTCATTCTCTTTGATTTCTCGGCTGCAGGAGCACTTGGTACGGTAATCGTACGTTCAGGCCTTGCAGATAACTGCATTCAGATCTTTATCCCGATTCTGCCTGATATTTTAATCCCCTTTGTTATCGCTGCTGTTTTTGCGACTGCACAGGGGTCACGGGTTGTGACAGCTGTTATCACTACAGAGATTCTGTCAGGGACGAGCATTGTACATACAATCCATCCCGTACCCCTGATCCTTATGGTTGCGGCAGGAACCTGCTGTATCCCGTACTTTACCGATCCCTACTTCTGGCTGGTCAAAAAAACAACAGGCGATGATATCAGAACAGTGCTGTATAAGTACACCCTCCCCCTTGCAGGATTCAGCATCATCCTCTGCATCATTGCCCTTTTCTTGTCATATGGAATCTTTCCCTCTCCCTGATCCTGTATTTTTTCTTTTAATACCTGTTGATCACAAAAATGGGTGTTTTCTCATTTTACTTTCGTCGTAATATTCTCATGTTCCTGTTCCTGTACAACCGTATGTGCAAGCTGCACCTCTATGGTATTTATCAGCGTATCGATAGCAGTATCAATCCGCTCCCGTTCCTTTAGCAGCTGTTTTAATTGTTCAAAGGGTTCTGAAGAGTTTTTTGTATTTTTCAGCAGAGAAATATCTTTTTTCGGGGTTTTTTCAGATGGAGTAAGCAGTTTATTTGAGATAAAACCAGCAAAAGTGGCAAAAACACCAACTCCCATTGTCATAACCAGAATGCCAATGAACCGGCCCATATTGGTCACCGGGTAATGATCCCCGTACCCGACAGTGGTAATAGTAACATATACCCACCATAATGCATCTGGTGCAGTAACGATATTGGCATTTTCGGCCCCATTCTCGGCCAGAAGGATGAGAAAAGAACCCAATTCAATGATAAGTATTCCTGCAGATATAAGGATAAAGAGAGCTGATTCTGCCCGGTGGATAAACAGGTATGACTTGATAGCATCTATCCCGTACCGGTGAAACAGACGATATGCCTTTAAAATTCGAAAAATTCGGAATATCCGGAAGAATGGCACACATGCGAGCAGATCCGCCCACCCAAAGTCGGAAAAAAAGTACCTGGTACGGGACGGAGTCGTAACCAGCCGCAAAACAAAATCAAACAAAAATATTAGCGTCAGAACAAGATTGATGATCCCGACAACAACCGCGGCATTAAAATCAATCCCCGGAATATATAAAAGAACCATATTGAATATTGATAAAACCGAGATAAAGGCGATGAAGAGTTCATATCCATAATCCAGGTTCCAATGTTCATATTCTTGTGTGGCAGACATAGTACTAAAAGAAAAATGGGTTAATGATTAAATTATAGGTAATGGTTTGCTGATATTCATCGGTAGTAGATCCTACGCTAATGTAGACGGTGTAACTTCATCTGCGACATATCACATTTATAGAGGTAAACCAATTTCTTTTCAGTGATATTTCCTCAAAATTCTCATCTGAACCGTATCCATACTCTCATTGTAAACGAGTAACTGCACAATGAAAAAATAATATCTTCGATAAAAAATGTTATTTCAGGTTCTGACCAATATATCCTGCCATTTCCTGAACGGTCTGATTATCTTGTAACAATGCTGTAAGATCGTCATAGTAGCTGTATAACTCATAACAATCAGATGGAGTGGATCCAAGGGAGACAGAGACAGACCTGTCATTTCGTGTACCATACGCATACAGAGAATCATCGTCATAAATTTCAATAGAATCTGTTGCAATCTCAATTCCGTCTCTGAACGCAATTGCATCCAGATATGTCTGGAGTAATGTGGCATCCAGTGTTGCACCCGTTGGATTTTCTATTATTTTGACCATGTAGGTAATGTTACTCCGATTAGGATCAACAATTCCTGTCAACCCGTCATATCCTTCCATGGGAAATGTCACCCATCCTTCCGGGAGCATAATATAAAAGCTATCAGACTGAGTAGTATCAGGCAGGGTGTGACATACTAAGGGTACATTCTCCTCTGCTATAACCGGGCTTGTGATGGCAAGCCCGAAAAATATCAATCCACAGAAGAGAAGCAAGGCTCGACACAGAGGCATAATTCGTATATGAGTTGCCAGTATAAAAATCTGAATGGTCCTCATTTTTCTGAATACAAGAGACGAAAGTAGGTATACCAATGATGACAGGTTCCTCACCGGTTTATTCATTGCCATGAATATTGAGATCTTTATCAAAACACGTTTGCAATTTAATGTATCGCAGGAATTATCTAATCCAAACCCTTCTGTCTTCTCTCGTATCATATCAGAGGTTGAATGGTGACTCTGATAGAGGACGCATTATGATGCACTCATCAATTAGTTAATAATAAAGATTTATATTTCAAACTGACAAAAGTACAGCAGTTGTTTGTATGTATCCCTGTTTTTTGGATAATGCATTACTGCCAAAAACCGATTGATATGCAGATGAAATAAAATAGGTACTCCCTAATGCCAGATACACAAGATCAGGTTTTTCATATTCTCTATGTTGATGATGAAGAGACACTGCTTGATATTACCAAACAGTATTTAGAGAGATTGGGAAATATTCTCGTTGATACTGCATCATCAGCAAAAGAGGGTCTCTCTTGTATCCAGCAGAAACAATATGAAGCCATTGTTTCAGATTATGAAATGCCTGAAATGAACGGGATCGAATTTTTAAGCACTGTTCGATCACAGGGAATCGATCTCCCATTTATTATCTTTACGGGGAGGGGCCGTGAGGAAATTGTTATAAAAGCTCTTGATGCAGGGGCAGATTTTTATCTTCAGAAGGGAGGAACACCCAAAGCTCAGTTTACTGAACTGAAACACAAAATAATTCAGGCAATCCACAAGAGACGCTTAAATAAAAAAGTCCTGATATTTAACCACCTGTATGCGATTTTAGGGGCCGTTAATGCAACATCCGTACGGTTAAGAGATCGTGATGCCCTGCTTATGGAGATCTGTCGGATTGCAATAAATGAAGGATTATTCTCAGGAGCATGGATAGGACTGTTGGAACAGGAGGGAAGTCTTCTCTGCCCGGTTGCCTGGTCTGGATTTGTTGACCAGGTACCAGGTACAATCCCGGTTCGTGAGTTATATCCTGACCCCTTGTTTGAGATTGCCAGAAAAGCAGTTACATTAAATCATTATCAGATCTCTCAAATACCACAAAAACCGATACCACACAGTTCTGATGCCGATAAAGATACACACGATTCACCCCAGATAAGCCAGTTTACCCTGGCTTTCCCCCTGTATATCAATAACCATCCAGCCGGAGTAATCCAGCTCTACACAGGAGAACCAACTATTTTTTTACAGGATATTCTCCTCCTGATAGACAAGATAGTGTCAGATATCTCATTTGCCCTTGAGACCATTCAGGCTGAACAGGAACGTGATGCTGCCCGTTCTGCATTAGAGAAGAGTGAACTCCAGTATCGCGCCATCTTTGAGAACGCAGTTGAAGGAATTTTTCAGAGCACACCTGATGGTCACTTCCTGGCACTGAATCCATCATTTGCACGAATATTTGGGTATGATGCCCCAGAGGACATGATTGCAGAGGTAACCAATATTTCCCACCAGATTTATTCCTCTCCACAAGACCGGATCAAATTTTTACAGATGCTGAAAACAAACAAGAAAGTCTCGGGATTTGAAGTTAAATGTAAGGCAAAAACCGGATCAGATGTCTGGATATCAATTCATGCACAAGCAATTACCGATTCTGAAGGGAAAATCTCCTTTTTTGACGGCACAATAGAAGATATCACTGCCAGAAAAGAGGCAGAAATAGAACTATTGCAGAGAAAAGAAGAGATTGAAGCATCATATGGAGAACTTGCTGCAACAAAAGATGAACTAAGTAAGAATTATCGGGAACTTGCCACGTATCAGCAGGAACTTCTCGAACAGAAACACCTTTTCTCGGGTATTATTGAATTTCTGCCTGATGCTACCTTTGCTATCGATATAAAAGGGACCGTTATTATATGGAACCGGGCCATCGAAGAGATGACAGGAGTTACTGCCTCTGATATAATTGGCTGTGGAAATTATGAATATGCCATCCCTTTTTATCAAAAGAGACGTCCTGGTCTGCTTGAGCTGGTTCTACATGAGTCCGTACGTGAAAGCCTTACCTATGCACATATTGAGAAGCAGGGTGAAAAATTAATTTCTGAAACATTTGTCGCCGGTCTGAACAAAGGAAAAGAATCATATCTCTGGTTTACCGCATCCCCACTCTATAATGCACACGGAGAAATAATCGGGGCTATCGAGTCAATCAGGGACATTACTGATAAGAAGAAGGCTGAAGAGGAACTCCTACGGAAAAATGAAGAGATTACTGCTGCATATGAGGAGATAACGGCGACAGAAGAGGAACTCAGGCAGAACTATCAGGAACTTGCAACCTATGAGCAGGAACTAATTGAACAGAAACATCTCTTCTCTGACCTCATAGAATTCCTGCCTGATGCCACCTTTGCTATCGATATAAAAGGTACAGTCATTATATGGAACCGGGCTGTTGAAGAATTGACCGGCATCAGGGCTGATGAAATCCTGACCAAAGGCGATTATGAATATGGATTATTAGGCTATGGAACACGTCGCCCGATTCTGATAGATTGTATCCTTGATGAGACCCTTCTTGCCGGGATGCCATATGACAAGCTTGAACGTGACGGCAGAGTCCTCCAGGCGGAGGGATTCATACCAGAATTAAGAGGTGGAAAGGGAGTATATCTCTGGTTTACGGCATCCCCGCTATACAATGCACAAGGAGACATTATCGGGGCTATTGAGTCCATGAGGGACATCACTGATAAGAAGAAGGCTGAAGAGGAACTCCTACGGAAAAATGAAGAGATTACTGCTGCATATGAGGAGATAACGGCGACAGAAGAAGAACTCAGGCGGAACTATCAGGAACTTGCAAACTATGAACAGGAACTACTTGAACAGAAACATCTCTTCTCTAACCTCATTGAATTCCTGCCTGATGCCACTTTTGCTATCGATATGAAAGGTACTGTCATCATCTGGAACCGGGCTATGGAAGAGATGACCGGAACAAAGGCGATAGATATTCTTTTTAAAGGGGATTATGAATATGCCACTCCTTTCTACCAGACCCGCCGA
>Ga0268279_1001054_pt1 | contig 16087 bp, 18 predicted proteins | sample saktaG_6_FD_190142 | JGI IMG/M metagenome (GOLD analysis project Ga0268279, IMG submission 190142) | Saline water microbial communities from Sakinaw Lake, British Columbia, Canada - sak_2010_1_5_80m | ecosystem: Environmental > Aquatic > Non-marine Saline and Alkaline > Saline ...
ATAAAAAGTCCAAAAGGTGTGTGACCTGTACACGCCCTAAAAACCAAGTTGGCCTTATGATAAAATATAACCAATGAGTGGGAACGGGCCAGAAAGAATGACCAGAGCGGCAACCCATCTTGGCCAAATAACCGAAATGATCGATCGGGGCCAGGGAGGGGTGCTAATTTCTTTTCCGATTCAAGAGGCGGCTCTGGTTTTAAGAATTCCCGTTTCAACCCTAGAAAAATTAGAAACCAGGGGGCAAATGCTTGGTGTTGTCGCAGAAAAGGGCAACCTTCTTATTAACCTCCAAGGTAGCCCTGACCAGCAAGTAAGAAGCTATCAGTTCCTTTACGGCCTTTTGCAAAGCTATCAAGGTAGCCAAGCCGATAAATTTTTGGCCAGCCAAGAACCGCCATCTTCATTGCTTGAAGAAATTCCTTCTCTTGAAGAAACACTAGCAGTCATTGAGAGGGGTGGCTTTGATCTTCCTGAAGAAGAAATTATCGCTCTTCATATCCAACTTTACGGCCGCTGGAGGTCTTTATCCAGAAGAACCAACCTCTTTCCTCCTGATAAGGTTTTTGCCTAAATTCCTAACTGCTTTGTTGCCGGGCTAGGACTTGAAGATGACAAGAACCGCTTTTTCGCCTTGCCCGTTGTGTAATAACAGCCCGACTGTCTTTTTTTGTCTTGCCTGTCAGAATCTTTGCTAGGTTCTCGTCTAGACCCGGCAACTGATGTTGCGAGCTGTGGAAGAAGTTAGAACCTATTTTATAACCACAAGTAATGTTTTTTCTATGCCGAAACTAAATTTCTCCTCTTATTAGACTGAAATGATATTCACATAATTAACACATTTCTTCATGATCGGAAGTACACTCATTGCGTCGTATTTCTTTTTTCCTACAAACCACATGTGTGGATTTTCTGTAACTGGAGATTTTTCAATTCTTTCAACCTCCTCTTTAATGATATTTACAGATGTTACATCTAGGGTCATACCCTTTGTGAGTTCATAAATGTTGATATGCATGTATGGATTCCGTATCTTCTCATTAAATCCAATAAGATCCGCTTTCTGTTCCTTGTTTATAACAACAGACTTATGGAGTGCGTTTGCAAGCGGTCTGATTAATAGCCCAGCAACAGGTTCCCATTTTGCGTTCGGATCTGCTTTTTGACGTTCTTTATATACTCTTATTCTCATCGCATATTCTAAAAGCAGAATTGGGTGCATTATCGCGGATGAAAATATTCCAAGCGCAAGACTATCCCTCATTTCTTCATAAATTGATTGTAGTATTGCACTTCCCAAATTATCTCTCATTTTAGGTATGGGAGTTACCAATTGGAGCGCAACTTTTCTTTTCCTTGTAAATAAATCCTCAAGGTACGCTTTATAGGTTATAAATTTTCTTTCTATCTTCTCTCCCTTTTCTTCCATAGACCTTATAGTATCCTGATTTGAAACAAGAACAGTTGCATTTTTAGTTGCTAATTCAAGCTCCTTTTTGAAATCTTTACTTTTATTTTTCATAGCATTTTTGGTAAAACGATTTAAATATTACACACTCCAGAAGTGTACTAGCTAGACACACCTGGATTTTCTTCTTACTGGCTGGCCGTTTACAAAAAATGTCGAACTTTAATATGTTAGCTCGCCTCGTTGCAGCGGGGCTCGCTTCATTATTGCGCTCGTTTCGTTTCTTCTTCGGCGGACTTCGCTTGCGCTTTCGCATCTTTTCTTCAAAAGTCGGTTGAATGCAGAAAAACGCAAAAATTTTAACGTACAAAATCTTAAATGGTATATTCGGTAGACTCGGTAGTAATTGCTTTTACCATTGTCAGAACAGATTATTGAAAATAACAAGTTCTTATAAGCCTACGCCTACTTTTAGTTAGTGTAATATTTCGGGTAGTGATAAGTAAGGCTATTTTTGAAGAGAAAGTTTTAGTCTACTTGCAACAAAAATTTATTTATTTTTAGAGAATCATTCAGGGAAATTTAGATAAACGGTTAAATCGTATCTTCAAGTGTAATCCAACCATTTATAATTGCATTGGGTTCAAAAAATTTCTGAGGTATAGGGGCTTTATGATATGATCCTAAAATTCGAACTCGCAAGCAAGTTTTTCTAAATTCTTCTAGCGCTTCAGCAATAAATGGTTCATTCTGGTGTCCATCAAGGGAAAGTAAAAAATAATACTCGTCCAAAGCTCCGATGGGAAAGGAATCAATTTTAGTAATGTTGATGCGTCGATCTGCAAAAATTGCCAAAGAGTTTCTTAACAATCCTGTTCTGTTTCTCAAAGAAAATAGAAGAGTTGTACGATCTTTACCAGTGGGGTTTGTTTCTCCTCTTCCTAATAACCAAAAACGGGTTGTATTTCCTTGAAAATCTTCAATTCTTTCCTTTAATGTTTGGATGCCGTAGAGCTTTCCAGCAACAGAGTTTCCAATTGCCAATTCCTCTCGTTCTGCGGCAATTTGTACTGCTTCAGCTGTGCTATTATGAGCTACAATCTTTGCACCAGGCAAATTTTGTTCTAACCAATTAGTACATTGACCAATTGCTTGGGGATGAGAGTGAACAATGGCTTTTGACAATACCTTCTCATCGCCAAAAAGAACATGATGAATTGGTAAGATTTTTTCTCCTAATATCATAAGATTAGAACGAATTATTCCTCTGATCGTTTCTATCACATTCCCCTCGGTTGAGTTTTCGATAGGTACCAAACCTATGTCTAATTTGCCATTGTCAACAGAACGAAAAACATCAGTAATGCTTATTGAGGATCGTAGATTGACTTGGTTTTGTAGGAGCTCAGAAGCGGCTTGTTCAGTGTAGGTACCAGGGGGCCCCAAAAAGGCACAAAGAAGAGAGGACTCCCCACTTGTATTTTCAACTGCAATTTTGAAATCATGCAAAAAAAGCCCTCTTTTCTCTGGTCTATGTTCTTTCCTCTCTTCCATAAATTTTGTTTTTAATTGGCAGGAAGAATTAGTCGTAAAATGTTTTTGTGTATTTTATTCAGTATTATTCCTCCTAAGAGGAAGGCAAAACCAAGCAATTTTATTAATTCCATGGGTTCTTTTAAAAATATAGAGATAAAAATAAGAGAGACAACGGGGGTAGATAAATTAAGTTTGCGATTTTACTAACATCACCAATTTTTAGTGCTTCAGAAAATAAACTAAAACCAATAGCTGATGGTAGAATGCCTAAATAGGCTGTGGCTGTAAGAAACTGAGTAGTGGGAAAGACAATACTTTTTGTAAAGACAAATAAGATAAAAGACAATAAAAACGAGGCAGTATAGCCAACGAACATAAAAACAAAACTTTCGTAGGAATATTTTTTGGATAAAGCGAAAAAAAGGGCATAAACAAACGCCGAAACTAATATTAAAATACTCCCCAAGATATTTTGAGAATTAAAAATTGTGAAGTTTTTACCAAGGAAGATTATGGTAATTCCTATAAATCCTAATAAAATGGAACAGCTTTGAATAAAACTTAGTTTTTCTTTAAAAAGGAAACTAGAGATTATTACTAGAATAATCGGCCAAGAATAAGTTAAAATATTGATTTCCGTAGCCGAAATAAAAGAGAAAGATTTAAAACATAGAATGTTGTAAATAAGTATACCGAGCAAACCAAGTAGTATCACTTTTAGATAATCGTGTTTTGCATATTTTTTAAACAAAAATAATTTTTTTTGAAAATATATTATTGCAAATAAAGACAGTGAAGCAAACGAAGTTAAATAAAAGACAAATTCGATTATCGAAGCGTTTTTGAATGATGATTTAACAACAGTTGCAACAAATCCCCATAATATTATACAAACGGCAGAGAATAGACAGGCTTTTCTTAGGCCTACCGTCTTTTTTTTAAAATTCATCCTGTAAAGCGTATTTTTGCTAACCGTCTTTTACCAATTCTCACCAAGATTTCTTGACCTGAAATATTTATATGAGAATCGTCTATGGTTTTTCCATCTACTTTGATACCTTTTTGTGTAATCAACCTTTTTACTTCCCCCTTGCTTGAAGTAATGCCATTAGCAACTAAAAAATCTGCCAAGTCGAATGAAGGCCCTGAAACATTAAAAACAGGAACATCATTTGGCACTTCTTTTTTTTGCACTTGAAGTTCAAATTTTTTTTCTGCAGTTTTTACGTCCTCTTTTGGATGATAAAGAGAAACGATGCTTCTGGCTAGCTGTTTTTTTAAATCAAGAGGATGGATGTTTCCATTTTCCCATTCAGCAAGAAGTTTTCTTATTTCACCAAGCAGCAAATCCGTTGCCAATTCAAAGTAAACAGGCATTAAATCATCTGCGATTGACATTGTTTTAAAATACATCTTTTTTGCAGAATCTAATAAATCGATTGTATTGCCAAGACTTTTACTCATTTTTTCTTGTCCGTCTATTCCTGGAAGATATCTTGACAGTATAACCTCTTCTGGTCGTTGCCCATGGACTTTTTGTATATCTCTGGTGAGGACAAAATTAAATCGTTGATCTGCTCCTCCAAGCTCTATATCAGCTTTTACTGCCACTGAATCATAAGCCTGTAACAACGGATAAAGCATCTCATGAAATCCTAAAGCCTTTCCTTCTTGGACTCTTTTTGTAAAAGTTTCATGGGCCATTATCTGGCCATACGTAGTTTTAGACATTAATCTAGTCAATTGTTCTAAACTGAAATCTCCATACCATTCTGATTGAAGATGGATTTCTGTTTTGTTTTTGTCCAGTATTCTGTACGCCTGATCCAAATAACCATCAACATTTTTTTTTATATCTTCGGCGCTAAGTTGCTTTCTCGCTTCGCTTCTTCCCGTCGGATCTCCAATTCTCGCTGTGTAATCTCCGATAATAAAAACAGCCGTGTGTCCAAGCTCCTGAAACTGCCTTAATTTTCTTATCGGGACTGCATGCCCAATATGAGCAGACTGCATAGTTGGATCAATCCCATATTTGACCCTAAGAGGTTTTCTTTCCGCCAACCTTTTTTTTAAATCCTCTTGAGTTATTATTTCTGCAACTCCTCTTGTGAGGGCTTCTTCTAACAACGACTTTTCACTAGATTTCGTTCTTTCTGGTTGTGGGGCTAATCTTTCCCTTGTCATTTTTTTTCGGGATGGCATTCTATCATTGCATATAAAAACCAAAAATAGTTCAATGTTTTACCAATAAGTAATTTAATCTTAAAAACCTTTTAAATATGATAATCACTTGGTTTTGTCTTCTGTGCTTCAGCAAACTCATCTATTAAAGTTGGATTTTTAGATAAGATATCAGCGATCGCCATTACTGCTTCTGCCTGGCTATCTTTGTTGTCCTGGGCTTTAGCATAGACAAGCTTTGTTGTATTTACTGCTAATTCCTGTTGGGGGGTTAGTTGTTTTGACCCTTGTTCAACTGCCATTTTCAATCACCTCCTTATTTTGTAATATTGTCAATAATAGTTTGGATTTTATCTTCAAAAGGAATATTTCCAAGTGAGCCAAATAATTTTTCATAAAGTCTCACAATGTTAGCTAGATGGCGTCTTGCCCCGCCCAAGTGTTTATCTCCAAGTCTTTCTTCAGTTTCTACAATTTTTGCTTTTACATTCTCATTTGCTTTTAATAATATTCTTGCTTCGCCAGGAACATGAATATATGGAGAAACCTTTGGTCTTGAGAGATCAAAGGTTCTGCCTGGTTTAAGATAAACAAAAGACAAGCCTTCTCCAACTATGGTTTTATACTCTCTATCAAAAACTCTCTCGTCAAAACCTAAGTCTGTTTCCGTCGCTTGGATAATCCATCCCAACTTAACATTTACTCTCTTATAATTCCTATACCATTCTATATCAGCAACTTCTCGTCTTACGTACTCGTGTTTATCTGTTTTAATATTTCGATAGATCTCGGCATATTCTTCAGAATTATCAAATTCTGAGGCGAGCAATACTTCAAAATTTTTAATCCCTAGATTTTTTGCCATTCGTTCAAGAGTTCGTTTTACTGAAGCAGCCTGATAATTAACGTCTTCATCTTTAAAAAGTCTATTGCTTTTTGCATGAGTATCTGCAATATGATGATATATTGTTTTCATCCCAGTCCCTCTTCTAATTTTTTCTGCGACTAACACCATTCCTAATACATCAAAAGGTAAAGCATCTGAAAGTTCTCTTGCTGTGCAAAGACCAGTGCCATAATATATTGAACCATCAGAAGTAAGGGAATCAGGATTTATTCCCTCTACCGAAGGACGAACTTCAACTAAAGACTCATTCTGGATTATATTTTTATAGATAGTTAACAAATCTTTGTTTTCCATCATCTTCTCTCTTTCTCTCATAAAACTCTAATCTACTTCAAATTTTATTTTAACAGATTCACAAAATTGTAAAAAATTTGTTTTCTGGGGTCCTGATCAGCGTGATAACCTTGCTTTATGACTGGGAATATATCTAAACCGCCACTTTCAACAACATCTCTTCTTGCCATCAATATTTTTTCAGCTTTTTCGGGAGATATTTCCGGGTGAAATTGCACTCCCCAAACAGGCTGATGAGAATATCTAAAAGCCTGAATTTCACATAGAGATGAGGTGGCTAACTTAATTGCAGTTACCGGCAATGAAAATACTTGGTCTTTGTGATATTCAAAGGACATAAAATCAGTAGGTATATCCTTAAAAAGAGAATCTTTTATTCCATCCTGTGTTAAAGTAATCTTAGACCAGCCGAATTCTGCAGTGTCTAACGACATTCCTACCTCACCACCTGCAGAGTCTTGCCAGCCAGTCTTATATCTGGAAAATTAGGAGAAGTAAATTCATTTTCAGAGATAACATTCAGGCCAATATCTATTTTAAGCTTATCCTGTAATTCGCGTATTTCCCCAGCTATCTTCAATTTGGTATCTAGACTTAGATTTTTCACAACAACTAACAAATCTACATCGCTCCACCCAGGTCTGTATCCACCAGAAGAAATACTGCCAGAATCAACAACGACCACTAAGTTGTTACCTAGAGCTTTTTTCAATCTATTAATAATGTTTTTAAGGTGGTTTGATACGAGCTTATACCCCTGAAATATTCTTATTGCTTCTCGCAATGTATCTTTTTCGTATTCCAGTTTTTGTATTGCGTCTTTGGTTTCAAACCATCTTGCTTCAATGTAATCTTCATCTTGAAGAGGTTTAATATCCGGCTTTTTGTCAAGCTCGAAAACATAATGATGTAACTTCTTAAAATGACTCTTGTTATCATTGTTTTTATTGAACGCGTATTCGACAAAACCTAATTTTGCAATTTTGAAAGGGGATATACCCAAGCACAATTCTTCTTTAATTTCTCTTAAGGCTGCTTTTTCTGGGCTTTCACCCAGCTTAAGATGTCCTTTGGGTATGAAATACTTCCCATCTTTATTCTTAAGCAGGGCGACAAAAAGTTTTCCGTTTTCTTCACAAAATATGTAGCCACCCGCCGACTCGTGATAAACAGCGTTCCTACCGACTTTTATCTTGTCTCGTTTTTTGTTATTCATATATACTATACAAAAATACCCATTTCATGGGTAGTACTGGAATTTTACCATTTGAAGCTAAGTATAGCAATCGTATTAGTCACAATGGTTGTTGTGCGACTTTAAGTAATCAAATCATTGTCAGTTTAACTCAATCCCAAGCCCGATTAATCCTATCCAACATTAAAGAGGAACTTGAGAAAAACAAACTGCTTATTCACGATTTTGGTCCCTTTGTTACACCCGATGACGAGTGGAGATGGAATTCACTAGTAATATCTCAATTTCAGACCAGAATTATAGCTGTGTCTGCCAATGAAAGTATTAGAGGATTTAGGCACTTAGCCAGCCGTCCAGATTTAATAATTTGTGATGACATTGAGGATCTAAATTCAATAAAAACCCAAGATGGCCGAGATAAGACCTTTAGGTAGCTAACTGGGGACTTAATTCCTATGGGGTCAAGGGATACGTACGAAGGTTGTTGTTATCGGAAACTTACTTCATGAGGATTCAATTATCATGCGCTTAAAAAATCAGATGGCTGAGAATTCGAAAAATAGTACCTTCAAATCTTACCCTTTAATTAATCAGGAAAGTACTGTTTTATGACCATCAAGATTTCCCGATCAAGAATCATTAGATATTGAAAGGATAAAAATTGGCGATATTGCTTAGAAGCGTGAGTATCTTTTAACTATAGTCCCAGACAACGACGTTGTAGTTAACCCAAACTGGATCCGATACTACGAAAAGTCACCCGAGCTTAAAAACAGTGGTTTTCTGTTTGTACTAAATAGTCTGGATCTTGCCATCTCGGAAAAATCATCTGCCGATTGTACTGCCATTGTTTCTGCTTATGTGTTCGGTTATCAGGACAAAATGAAAATCTATATTCTTCCCCACCCAATAAACCAAAGAACGGATTTCCTCAAAGCCACTGAAACGGTTAAAGAACTTCATAAATCACAAAGAGAGGAAAATCTTGTTACTAAAATTCTGGTTGAAGAAGTGGGGTATCAAAGCTCTCTTTCACAACAATTGGAAAAAGAAGGAATCACTGTGGTGGGCGTAAAAGTTGTCGGGCAAGACAAACGAGCCAGATTATCTCAAACCATCAGTTGGATTAAAAACGAAAAAATACTTTTCCCAAGAAATGGTGCAGAAATATTAATAAATCAACTTACTGGTTTTGGAGTAGGGAGATATGACGATCTAGCTGATGCATTTAGTATGCTTATTCTCGAATTAGTGAAAGACACAAAACGAAAATTGAGAGTTTGGGGTAGATACTCAGCAGCCTATACACAATTCCACGACCGCATTTACTAATAAGATTTCTGCACTGGACTTCTCTATTTATCGCGGTACCCTTCCTGCTGAGAAGCTACCACCCCTGTAAACTATTGCCTGTACGCACGAAAGTCTTCAGAGTCAGACGAGCGTCAAGCAATGTCCATTGGATCACAGTTGGCCGAGATGAAAGATCTCGCCAAAAAAGGTGGGTTGCAAGTTATAGATATTTATCAAGAAAGTCATTCAGCAAAGATCTCCGGAATGCGACCGGTTTTTAACCAGCTTCTAGCTAACATTGGTCAAGGAAAATTTAACGGTATCCTAACTTGGGCGCCAGACCGGTTAAGTCGAAATGCGGGAGACTTAGGAATGTTGGTAGATTTGATGGATCAGGAGAAACTGCTTAAAATTAAAACCCTTTCTCAAAGTTTTTCTAATAATCCCAATGAGAAATTTTTACTAATGATCCTTTGCAGTCAGGCAAAATTGGAAAACGATAATCGGGGTCTGAATGTCCAAAGAGGAATAAGAGCTAAATGTGAGATGGGTTGGCGACCAGGGCCGACGCCGATTGGTTATATTAACCGCTCCTTTGCCGGCAAAAAGGACATTGCCATTGATCCGGATAGAGGGCATTTTGTAACCCAAATGTTTGAAAGGGTCATCGAAGGGAAAAGTGGCAGGCAAATCAAAAAATGGGCTGATGGGGTTGGTTTTAATAATAAGTCTTGTAGGCCGCTGACCTTAAGCCAAATATATAAAATGCTAGCTGATCCATTTTATTATGGTGAATTCGAATATCCGGCCGGTGGCGGGGTTTGGTACAAGGGCGGTCATAAACCTCTGATTACTAAAGATTTATTTAATCAGGCGAGAAAAAAGCTGGTTGTACCGAAAAAATCCAAGTGGGGTAGCCGGAATGTGCTTTTTAGGAATGTTTTCAAATGCGCCAGTTGCGGAGCCACTATTACCGGGGAAGAAAAATTTAGGAAAAGAAAACACCGGGATCCTAACAGACACGTTTACTATCAATGTTCTAAGGCCAGGAATAATCAATGCCAAGAACCAATGGTCGACGAGGAGCGATTAGTAAAATCATTAACAAGGTACATTAGTTTTATGGGTTCTTATCACCCCAGAGAGGATTAAGTTGACTCCAAAAGTTAAGGTTGGAATAGAAACCTACCAAAAAATCCGGGAACAAGTCCTAGTACTTCAGGACATTAGTCCTGGTTCAGGGGAGATTTCTTTTACCGAATATGCAAAGTATATTCTTAGAGATGGCAACAATGAAGAAAAAAGAGAAATTGTTAAAGTTTTCGGGAAACACCCTTACATCAATAACAAAGAAGTCTGTTCGGCTCCAATTAGTTAAAACCATATTTAAAGCTGTCCATTGTAATATAATTAAGAAATAATGGACGTAGATAAATTCGTTAAGTTAATAAATAAATACTATTGCTACGCTAACCTTATAACTTAAAAAGGACGATGTAGATAACTAACAAAACAAAAATGGCTGCTAAGAGGTGCATTTGAAGGTTAATTTAACTTTTCTAACATTTTTAAGGTTAGTATAACGCCTAGAAACACCCAAAGTTTACTAAAACGAAGTGAAGGTAAACTTCGATGAGCGAACGTTAAAAATAAAACTATTTAGTATTAATAAATAAAAAAATAAACAGTTTATTCGTATTTTAATATCAAGAAATAAATAAATAGACCGCTTATCCATATTAAAAAAAACGAGAATCTGCTTATTTTTATATATTTTTCTTTACTTATAATCAGCTTATGGATACCATAAAAAAACCAGCAAACTGTGAAAAATATAGAAATAATAGTATCCATATATTTAGATTTTAAATAATTTTATTTCATCTAACCAAAGATTATCATTTTACTAAAATGGCCTTCTTACTTTCTCCCTCGAAGGCTTTTTCTTTTATTCTTTCTATCCATACTAGGAAAGTGAAACAGGCTTTTACAGTCCAAACATTGATATTGCTTATGAATTGTGGGTGGTAGTTTAAGGCCCGTGGCGCCTACCCCATGAGCAAATCCAGTTCTTACAACATGATTGCTACCACATTTTGGGCATACAATGGTTTGGTATTCTCTTACTGCCTGTTTTATGACCTCTGATATATTGCTATTTTCTTTTGCTGCCTGAACTCTAAGCCATGCATACATATTTTCAGGCATGCTAACATTGGTTCTTACTGTTGATTCAATGTCTGCTATGGACCCTGGGAACTCTCTATAATTCCCGTATTTTGGAGGCTTATCAACATCTAAAAAAACAGCTGTGTCGTTTTTGTTATTTTTTTCATTGTGTTTAAGCATATCTTCAAAAGCCTCAATAGCATTAGAGCGGGTTTTTTCGTCAAAGTCTAAATCTTTACTTGGGAAGTTTTTATTTATTAAATCTTTTGTAGCCCATACTTCATACATTCCCAACAGTCTCTCTCCTTTGTCATAATGATAAACGATTGTCCTGATTAAATTGCTTCCTGTGGTGTACTCTCCGCTATATTCAATTTTTATTTGAGCCATATAACCATTATAACATAACTGCACATCCGTGTCAATTTATGTCCCCGAGGATTCTCCTTTCTGAATTTCCCTACTCTTTTTATCAACCGTTAGCTTAGATTCGGCGACAATGTCATAACCAGACTCGATAAGCTCTTGACGCAATTTACCAACTAAACCTAATTTGACAACGTTAGGCATAACCAAACTCATGTCTACAATCTTTACACTTTAGTGGTTTTTCAGGCGGCCGAGAAGGCATCCCCATCTCATTACCCGATCCAACATCTCTCTTTTTAATTTCAATATTAACTTTACCACATCTTGGGCATTTCATGATTTTTCTTTTTCCATCAACTAAACCAATCTTTATTTTTCAAGCTAAATTTTAGCAAAAAAATCACCAAACTATTAGTCAGAAAGCATAAAAAATGCCTAGCAGAAGTCGGATTCGAACGGGGTATTTTTGAGGGTAAAAAGCGGTTCGAATTCTCGGAATTTAAAATAGCGTTTTAGCAAGAAATATAGGGATAAAATAGGCACCTCGGTCATCCTGGGTGCCCGTTCTGGTTGCCGGGCTAGGACTCGAACCTAGATCTTCGCGTTCAGAGCGCGATGAGACTACCATTACTCCACCCGGCAATAAAAAACTAATTCTATTTTATCAAAAAAATTATTGGAAATCAGTTTAAGAAGCTATTAAATTCCAAAATTAGTCTTATTACAATAAAAAAATCTTTTTTATTGCTATTCTTATAAAAGATATTATATAATATAGGCCATGAATAAGGAAAAAATTCTTGTTCCTGGCCAAGAAAAAAAAGAACCTCTTCCCTATGTCGGAGTTCAGGGTTGGGGAGTAACCACCTCGGCCTGGTTGTTTCAACCCGAAAAATGCTTGGCCATTGTTAGCCAACTAAACAAAGAAAAAGACTCAAAAGATCAAGACCTGGTTGGGGTGGAACTTTATGCTACTCATCTGCCCCCGGCCATTAGAAAAGTTCTTCCTAAATCAGCCATTACTGCTCTAGAAAAATACACTCCTCCCGATTTAACCCCCGATAAAGCCCTAGATCTAACAAAAAAATTCCCCAATGTGCCAATAACCGAAGTTCATGCTGAATTTAATTTTTCTTTTTGGGAAGAAATTTACCGGACAACAATCGGTGAACAATTTTTTCCTGAAGTTTCAGATGGCAAAATAAGCGATAGGGCTAAGCTTGCTTTTAAAAATCGAGTTTTTCAAACGGCTTGGATGTTCTTTTTTGGCCAGGCAACCCAAGGAGAAGCCGTTGATATCGCCTCATATCTTAACCAGGAATCTCAAGGAAAATACCCAAACAGCCCCGGGACCGGACTAAACCTCCATACCAACATTGTTGAAGGTTTTGCCCAACAGGGCAGGCTCGAAAGAATTAAGGGTCGAGTTGCTCGAGTGCTGGCCGAACCGGAGCGTCCCTATCGATCACCAGTAATGAGGCGCCTTAGTCGTGAACTAGGTATTAAAGGTGAAGGCCTAATCTCTGACCCAGCCACCATCAGAGAACATATTGTTTTCCGTTATGGTCTTGATGGCATGACTCTAGGGGTTGATCATCAACTGGCCCAAGGAACTGACCCCACCCCCTCGTTTAAAAAAGTTCTTGACGTTATCCGCAATATTCATATCGCCGGAGGCCGGGGGTCCCAGCTTCATACCGCCATCGATTTCGACGACCCTAACACTCAAAAATTCTTAAACAGCTTATTTACCACTCGCCATCAACACCCCGTTAGATTGCTTTTAGACCTTAACCCCCTGGAAATGGGCAGACTTAATCAAGAAGAACAGTTTGAGTCAATAAAGACTACCATCGGCAGATTAGAAGATCTACAAAAAAAATCTTTAGACAAATCAAAGTAACTCCCCTATCCTTTCCAGGGTTTTCCCCTTACCCAAAACTTCCATTGATTCATTAATCGGCGGGGTGTAACGAGAGCCGGCGATGGCAATTCGCAAAGCCATAAAAAAAACCCCTGTCTTCCAATCGTTTTCTTGAATCAAGTTCATCAACTTTTGGGTAATCTCTTCTTCTTGCCAATCTTCAATAGACTGTAGGGTGCCAGCCGCTTTTTTTAAATAGATCTTATAATCACCCTTAACATTTTCTTTTAAGAGATCCTCTGTTACTTTTGGCGCTTTAAAAAAGAAACCGGCTAAATCTTTAAAATCAGATAGCTTAGTTAGCCGATCCCTAACCAAAGGAACAACCTTTATTAGCAAATTTTCTTTTGTTCCCTTGGGGGCAAAGGGCTTTATTAGTTTGATCAATTCTTTATCACTCTTCATTCTAATGTATTGACCATTAAACCAATCCAGTTTCTTAATATCAAAAACGGCATTTTGTTTTTGAATTTTCTTATAATCAAAAGCTTTTACCAAATCCTCTAAAGAGAGAAGTTGAGAATTGTCTTGATAAGACCAACCAAGATAAACCATAAAATTAATCAGGGCCTCTTTCAAATAACCCTCATCTTTATAGTCCAGAATAGATTTGACCCCATGTCTTTTGGACAGCTTGGTTTTATCAGGGCCCAAAATCAGAGGCAAATGCATAATCTCGGGTACCGGCCAGCCCAAAGATTGATACAAAAATAGATGTTTCGGAGTCGAGGAAATCCACTCTACCCCCCGAACAATATGGGAAATTTTCATATCATGATCGTCAACCACAACGGCTAAATGGTAAGTAGGAAAGCCATCCGATTTTAATAACACCTGGTCATCTGAATCTTGGGAATTAATACTAATCTCTCCCTGAACTAAATCAGTCCAAACAAAGTCCTGATTATCGGGCATCTTCAATCTAATAACATGGGTTTCTGTTTTTCTTCTTTTTTCAATTTCAACTTCCGATAAAGATAAACAATGCCGATCATATTTAGGAATTTGACCAGCCGCCCTTTGGTCCCGACGAAGATTATCCAACCGATCCGAAGAGCAAAAACAATAGTAGGCCGCCCCCTTATCAACCAGTTTTTGGGCTACTTCTTGATAACGCTTCAAACGTCCAGATTGAAAGTAGGGCTCATAAGGACCGCCTACTTTTGGTCCCTCATCCCAGGTAAGTCCCAAAAATTCTAATATTGCCAAAATTTTTTCTAACGATTCTGGCTGATATCTTTTTCGATCAGTATCTTCCACTCGGACAATAAATTGACCGCCGGTTTGCCGAGCCAGCAACCAATCAAAAAGAGCCGTTCTGGTATTACCAATATGGGGAACCCCAGTTGGCGAAGGAGCAAAACGAACACGAACCGGTTTCATCTTGGTTTGAATTTTATCATTTGCCGGTGCTATACTCAAACATGAAAATAGCCTGCTTTAGAAAAAATGAGCCAATTAACCCAAACTGCCCTCTACGCTCGTAAGTTTATTAAATTTTCCCTTATCGGCCTGGCGGCAATCATTATTATTGTTCCGGCAAGCAAAAGTTTCCGCGCTTATTGGGAGGAGCGCCACCCCCAACCACCCCCTCCACCTAATTTGGCTTTAGGTAAAATTCCCGCTATTAATTTTAGCACCGAAAGATATCAGGCCAAAAATTTTTCTTTTCAACTCCAAACCGTTGATGGTAATCTGCCCAACCTGGGCACCCAGTCACGAGTTTATTTTATCCCTATTTTAGGACCCAAATTCTTTGATGAAGATAAAACTAGAAAAACTGCCGCTGCCCTAGGTTTTACTAACGAATTAGGTAAGATTAGCAATACTCGCTTTGCCTTCAGCAACATCGATACTGGTGCCACCATAAAGATTGATACCATCAATAATAATTTTGAAATTAGCTACCCCTGGGAAGACAATCTCTTTTTTGCCAACACCCAGGGACCAAACCAAACTCAGGCCCTGCAGGCAGTCCAAAACTATCTTGGCCGAGCCGATCTTTGGCCAGACGATACCGACCCCCAAAATAGTAATTATATTTTCCTAAAATATAGTCACGACGAAAGAAGACTGGTTGCCGTCCCCTCTTTATCAGAAAGCCAACTAATTAAGATTAATCTGAGGCGGGCCGACCTTGATAATCGACCAATTATGCCCCCCAACCCGGATGAGAGCAATATCGCCTTTATTGTTTCTTCCCAATCTGGCAACCGCCAATTTATTTTTGGCAAATATATCCGCTACCCGATCACTAACGATCGCTTTGGCACTTACCCCATTAAATCATCGGTAACCGCTTGGGAGGAACTAAAGTCCGGACAGGGCTTCATTGCCCGTTTAGGCAATAACAACGATCAAACCCTAATTACGATTCGCAACATTTACTTGGCTTATTTTGACCCTGAAATACCACAAAGCTTCTTGCAACCCATTTTTGTTTTTGAGGGCTTAAACAATTTCCTGGCCTACTTACCGGCTCTTGACCCTTCGGTAATTAGTCAAGAAAATCAAGCAAATTAACTTCTTGGAGACTAAAACTAACTGCCCCCCAACCCAATAAATTTTGGGTTTCCCAAAATCGGTTTTCCGAACCCAAAACAACACTTAAAAATACTCGTCCATCCTGTTCCCAGAAACCAATAAAACAACCACCCGCCTCGTCGGTATAGCCGGTTTTGACTCCCAAAATGCCCGGGAAGGCAAGCAACTCGTTGGTTGTTTCAATCTGGTAACAGTTATCTCCCTTTAAATTACAAATCGAGCCGTTATCTTTTTTAATAATCTCTCGAAAAGAATCATTTTTTAGGG
>Ga0268279_1001055_pt1 | contig 16082 bp, 12 predicted proteins | sample saktaG_6_FD_190142 | JGI IMG/M metagenome (GOLD analysis project Ga0268279, IMG submission 190142) | Saline water microbial communities from Sakinaw Lake, British Columbia, Canada - sak_2010_1_5_80m | ecosystem: Environmental > Aquatic > Non-marine Saline and Alkaline > Saline ...
TATGCGAAAGATACATCGTTATCGCCGCCGTCAGTGTCGTCTTTCCGTGATCCACGTGCCCTATCGTTCCTATGTTCAAATGCGGCTTTGTTCTTTCAAATTTCTTTTTCGCCATGAGTTCCCTCCTTAAAGTAATTTTAAATGTTGTATATAGTACTATATCTTTATTTTTGTTTCTCCGAATTTCCCGTCACTAACTTTTCCGTTATATCTTTAGGTACTTCTCTGTAAAATGAAGGTTCCATTGTATACGTTGCCCTGCCTTGTGTCAAGCTTCTTAATGCGGTCGCGTATCCAAACATTTGCGCGAGCGGCGCGGCGCCGATTATTATTTTGGTCGTACCTTTCTGCTCAATGTGCTCTACCTTTATTCTACGCATATTCATGTCGCCGATAACGTCTCCCAAATAATCATCCGGAGTTGTCACTTCCAGTTTCATTATCGGCTCCAAGAATACGGGATTGGCCTTACGCATCCCGTCACGGAACCCGATCGAAGCGGCATTACTAAATGCTATTTCTGACGAATCAACTTCATGAAAAGACCCGTCGTAAAGCGTAACTGTTAAATCCGTTACGGGATACCCCGCCAACACTCCGGTTTTCGCGGCATTCCTTATCCCTTGTTCTATCGCTTTAAAATATTCTCTTGGTATCGACCCGCCCTTGACACTTTCCACAAAAACAATTCCGGCGCCCCCTTCAGCAGGTTCCATTTTCAATTCAACATGTCCATATTGTCCGCGCCCGCCGGATTGTTGAATAAATTTCCCGGTTGACTTTACGGATTTTTTTATCGTTTCTCTGTACGCGACCTGGGGACTGCCTACTGTCGCGCCAACTTTAAATTCCCGCTTCAACCTGTCAACAATTATTTCAAGGTGAAGTTCGCCCATACCGCTAATAAGCGTCTGCCCTGTTTCTTCGTTATACCTGACCCGAAACGACGGATCCTCAGTTTCGAGTTTTCTAAGACCTTTGCCTAATTTATCCTGATCCGCTTTTGTCTCCGGTTCTATTGACATTGATATAACCGGATCCGGATACTTTATCTTTTCTAAAATTATGGGATGGTTTTCATCCGTAAGGGTATGAGCCGTCGAAGTTTTTTTCAGCCCCACAACTCCGACTATGTCACCCGGTCCCGCTTCAGAAATTATTTCCCTCTGATCCGCGTGCATGCGGAGCAATTTTCCGATTCTTTCTCTTTCATCGACAGTTGAATTAAAAACATATGTACTCGGAAGTAATGTTCCCGAATAAATTCTGACAAAGGTTACCGTTCCAACGAATGGATCCGTCATTACTTTGTAAGCGTACGCGCATAAAATTCCACTCTCGTCAGGGATAATTTCTATCTCTTTGTCTGTCTTCTGCTCAAGAGCTTTTGGCGGCTTCACGTCCATCGGAGACGGAAGATATTCACAAACCGCGTCCAAAACAAATTTCATCCCTTTATTTTTTAAAGCCGAAGCGCACATAACCGGAACAAACACATTATTATGTGTCGCGCGCCTGATGATATTTTTTAATTCTTCAGGATAGATTCCCTGATCCATTAAGTATTTATTTTCCGCTTCTTCGTCCACATCAGCGAGTTTTTCAATAAGATTATGGCGCCAATGACTGGCGACATCTTTCATATCCTCCGGAATTTCCGTCTCGGTTATTTCTCCCAAATCGCCGTTTTCGGGAAAAATATACGCTTTGCACGTCACCAAATCTATTACTCCGCGAAAGTCTTCTTCTTTACCGATCGGTATTTGTATTGGTGTCGCGTTGGCGCCCAATTTCTTGTGCATATCAATGATCACTTTAAAAAAATCGGCACCGACCCGATCAATCTTATTTACAAGCGCTATTTTCGGAACTTCATAACGATCCGCTTGACGCCAAACGGTTTCAGTTTGCGGCTGTACCCCGCCCACAGCACAAAAAACCACAAGCGTTCCGTCAAGCACTTTCAAAGACCGCTCAACTTCAATAGTAAAATCCACATGACCCGGAGTATCGATAATATTAATCCTCTTCTCGGCCCACAAACAAGTCGTAACCGCGCTGGTTATCGTAATTCCCCGTTCCTGTTCCTGTTCCATCCAATCCATTACCGCCGTGCCATCATGAACTTCTCCTATCTTATGCGTTTTCCCCGTATGAAAAAGAATTCGTTCGGTAACTGTCGTTTTACCGGCATCAATATGCGCGATTATCCCTATATTTCGTATATCTTTTATATTGCTCATTTTATTTTTCTTTCTCCTTAACTCCCGTCCTAAGTAGGGTAACGGCATGCCGTGCCCCTACTTACCATTTATAATGCGCGAACGCTTTATTCGCTTCAGCCATTTTATGTGTATCTTCGCGTTTTTTTATAACGGCGCCTTCTTTTTTATACGCGCTAATCAATTCATCCGCGAGTTTAGCCCCCATTGGACGGCCTTTTTGTCCGCGCGCGGAATCCCGTATCCACTTCATAGCGATAAACTGACCCCTTTCAAGCTTTACTTCGATCGGCACCTGATAAGTGGCTCCGCCTATCCTTCTCGATTTAACTTCTAAAAGAGGCCGAGTATTATCAAGCGCCTGAGTAAAAACCTCAAGAGCCTCTTTGTTCTCGACTTTCTTCGCGATTATATCAAACGCGCCATAAACTATTTTTTCCGCGATAGATTTTTTACCGCGTTCCATTACCATATTCATAAATTTGCCAAGCACCTTGCTGTTATATTTAGGATCCGGTAACGGTTCTCTTTTTTCCGCTCTACGCCTTCTCATATCACTCCTCTTTTTAATTTCTAACCAGTGCCCCCCGCCAGAAAGCGGTCACTATTCACTGATCACTGTTTCGGTTTCTTCGCTCCGTATTTTGACCTTCCGCGCCTTCTGGATTCAACACCTGAGGCGTCTAAAGTTCCCCTGATCATATGATAACGCACCCCCGGCAAATCTTTTACTCTTCCGCCACGAACAGTAACAAGCGAGTGTTCCTGTAAATTATGTCCTTCACCCGGAATGTACGCGGTAACTTCTATTCCGTTAGTTAATCTTACCCTCGCTATTTTTCTTAAAGCGGAGTTAGGTTTTTTCGGCGTACGTGTCTTAACCTGCAAACAAACCCCTCTTTTTTGGGGACATCCTTGAAGAGCAGGGGCTTTGCTTTTGCTTTTTACAACTTTTCTCCCTTTTCGTATCAACTGATTTATTGTCGGCATAAGTTTCCTTCTTGTTTTAGTTATTCCTCATTCTTTTTATCATTCAGCTTGTCTTCTTCCAGAATTTCCCGATCCATAACTATTTTTCTATGCGCGTCATAACCGGTACCCGCCGGAATTAAATGCCCCATAATAATGTTTTCTTTCAGCCCAACCAAATTATCTACCTTTCCGGCACTGGCCGCTTCAGTCAAAACGCGGGTTGTTTCCTGAAAACTTGCCGCGGAAATAAAACTTTCCGTCGTAAGTGAAGCTTTTGTGATTCCCTGAAGAACCGGTTCCGCGACAGCGGGTTTCTTTTTCTTTTTGAGCACTTTTTCGTTTTCTTGCTTAAAAGTAACTCTGTCTATTTTGTCCCCGATCAAAAATTTTGTGTCACCGGAATCCGTGATTTTAACATTCCGAACCATCTGTTTGATAATTGTTTCAATATGTTTATCATTTATCTCCACGCCCTGTAAACGATATACCTCCTGAACTTCGTTCAGAAGATATTCCTGAAGCGCTTGTTCTCCGGAAACCCTCAAAATATCCTGAGGCACTACCGGACCTTCCACAAGCTGTTCTCCCGCTACGACATTATCACCGCGATATACGTTCAAATGTTTGCCGTGAGGGATAACATATTCTTTGCGCATCCCTGTTTCATTTTCAACAACTATTCTTTTCTGTCCTTTTTTAGATTCACCGAACTCAACGACACCGTCAATTTCACTTATAATTGAAGGATCTTTCGGTCTCCGCGCTTCAAAAAGTTCCGCTACACGCGGCAGGCCTCCGGTAATATCTTTTGTTTTCGTCATAATACGAGGTGTTTTAGCCAAAACATCACCGGCCATGACAGCCTGCTTATCCTTAACCGCGATATGCGCGCCGGACGGCAAAGGATAGATCGCTTCAACATCATTATTTTTATTTACAACCAAAAGCTGGGGGTGAAAATCCCCTTTTTGGTCAATGATAACTTTATTCTTAAGTCCGGTCGTCTCATCTATTTCAATTTTCATAGTTACATCTCGTTTAATATCTTCAAACTGCACGCGGCCGGCGGCTTCTGTCAAGATCGGAACCGAATATGGATCCCATTCCGCGAACTTCACGCCTTTTTTCACATTAGCACCATCCTTGAAGAAAATGCTGGACCCCTGAGGTATCGTCTGTCTCTCTATTTCCCGGCCGTCAGTTTCATCAATACTTATCTGACCGTTTCGATTAAGCACTACAAACTCTCCCTGCTGTCGACTTTCGACAACTTTTAAATTGTGATACACCAAAATACCCGCTTCTTTGGTTTTAAAAAATGACTGTTCGATAATTCGACTGGCGGTTCCTCCGATATGAAATGTTCTCATCGTAAGTTGAGTTCCGGGCTCTCCGATCGACTGGGCCGCTATAATGCCTACAGCTTCACCCTCTTCAACCATTTTTCCGGTCGCTAAGTTCCTTCCGTAACATTTCGCGCAAACACCCTTTTCCGCTTCACAGGTAAGAACGCTTCTGATCCTTATTTTTTCAATACCCGCCGCTTCAACTTTCCGGGCGTCTTCATCGCTGATCGTTTCTCCCGCCTTTAAAATCATAGTATCCGTAATAACATCCACCACGTTATCTAAAGCCACACGCCCGGCAATGCGTTCCGCCAATGAAACCACAACTTCATCACCCTCAATAATCGCCGTAGAAGTGATACCGTTAAGTGTTCCGCAATCCATTTGTCTAATAATCACATCCTGCGCCACGTCTACCAATCTTCGAGTTAGATACCCGGAATCGGCCGTTTTAAGCGCTGTATCAGCCAACCCTTTACGCGCGCCGTGAGTGGAAATGAAATATTCCAGCACCGTTAATCCCTCTCTGAAATTCGCGGTGATCGGCGTCTCGATAATTTCTCCGGAAGGTTTGGCCATCAAACCGCGCATCCCGGCGAGCTGTCTGATCTGCTGTTTGGAACCTCTCGCTCCGGAATCCGCCATCATGAAAACCGGATTAAAACTGTCAAGATGTCGAAATACAAGACTTGAAACGTCTTCAGTAACGTGAGTCCAGATGTCAATGATCTTGTTGTATCTTTCTCCATCGGTTATGAGACCTCTTTGGTACTGCGCCTGGATTTTGTCAACATCTCCCTGCGCGCGCGCTATTCTTTCAGCTTTCTCTTTGGGCACGCTGAGATCCGCCACAGACATTGAAGCTCCGGAAAGCGTTGATTCTTCAAAACCCAATCGTTTAAGCGCGTCAAGCAGGGTTACCGTTTCTCTATGCCCTTTCAAATGATAACAATCAAATATTACGCGGCTGACGGCTTTTTTGTTCATAGGTTCGTTATAATACGGCAGACCCTTCGGTAAAATATCATTAAAAACAATTCTTCCAACCGTAGTTTCAATAATTTCACCGTTTATACGAACTTTAATATTGGCAAATTTATCAACTTCTTCGTTTTGATACGCCATAATCACTTCATCCGCGTCCGCGAACATCTTACCTTCTCCCTTAACTCCGGATTTTTTCTTCGTAAGATAATACGCGCCTAAAACGATATCTTGTGACGGAGTTGTGATCGGCCGCCCGTTAGCGGAAGAAAAAATATTATTCGCCGCGCTCATGATAAGCCGCGCTTCCATCTGAGCTTCCATGGATAACGGAACATGAACAGCCATCTGGTCACCATCAAAATCCGCGTTAAACGCCGCGCATACCAAAGGATGAATTCGTATGGCTCTGCCTTCCACAAGACGAGGCTGAAATGCCTGTATTCCCAGACGATGAAGCGTGGGAGCTCTATTTAAAAGTATGGGATGATCCTTGATAACGTCTTCCAATATATCCCAAACTTCCGGATTCTCCTGCTGAACCATTTTTTTCGCGCTCTTAATGGTATGCACAAATCCTTTTTCTCTGAGTTTTCTTATGATAAACGGCTGAAAAAGTTCCAACGCCATAATTTTAGGCAAGCCGCACTCATCTATTTTAAGTTCCGGTCCGATAACGATAACACTTCTGCCTGAATAATCCACACGTTTTCCAAGAAGATTCTGACGAAACCGACCCTGTTTTCCTTTAAGCATATCCGCGAGTGATTTTAACGGACGTCCCCCTGAACCCAAAACTTCACGCCCGTGCCTGCCGTTATCAAACAGCGCGTCAACCGCTTCCTGAAGCATTCTCTTTTCGTTGCGGACAATAACTTCCGGAGCCTTAAGCTCCAAAAGCTTTTTTAAACGGTTATTTCGGTTTATAACTCTTCTATAAAGATCGTTAAGGTCACTTGTCGCGAACCTGCCTCCGTCTAACGGAACAAGTGGTCTTAAATCCGGAGGAATAACCGGAACAATGTCCAAAACCATCCATTCGGGTTTATTTCCGCTATTACGAAAGGTCTCAACGATTTTCAACCGCTTCAGAAGTCTTTTCTGCGTATTAATATCTTTCTTCTCTGAAATTTTAGCCGCAAGTTCCACCGCTATCGCAGCAAGATCGATCCGTTTCAAAAGTTCACGCACAGCTTCCGCTCCCATCATCACTTTACATCTTCCGCCGTATTTTTTCTTAACTTCCGCGTATTCATCTTCGGTCAGCATTTCACGCTCGACAAGCGGCGTATCACCCGGATCGACCACCACATATTGTTCGTAATATAGAACTCTTTCCAAATCGCGCATTTTCATATCCAGCATATTCGCCATACGCGAAGGTATGGCCTTAAAAAACCACACGTGAGAGACGGGAGCGGCCAGTTTTATACAACCCAATCTTTCACGTCTCACGCTTGATTTAATAACTTCCACTCCGCACCTGTCGCAAACAATCCCCTTATGCTTCACGCGTTTATATTTGCCGCAATTACACTCGAAATCTTTTGTCGGCCCGAAAATACGTTCGCAGAAAAGCCCGTCCCTTTCAGGTTTCAACGTTCGATAATTTATAGTTTCCGGTTTTTTTACTTCAAACAAAATATGACGATTACCTACCTTGCGCGTAGCCCATTCCTTGATTTTTTCGGGAGACGCTATCTGTATCCGAACTCTATCAAATTTGTTTACTTTGCGCAGCATAATTTCTCCACATTGTTAATTCGTTAAAAAAACTCGCACCGCTTTGCCTCTGCACCGGTTATCCGCTTAATCACTCAATCGGCTTGTCAAACAAACTTGCTACATGTCTCAAGCTACAAGTTACACATCCCCCGCCAAAGGCGGAAACCCTGACCCCTGAAACTTGAACCCTGAACCCTGTAACCTGAAACATTCCCACCTGCTATTGCCAACCTACCGTCACAATCCCATATCCTCATTCCCCAAACAAACTCACTAATATCTGTCAACTGGTAATTGATCACTGTTCACTGATCACTGATAACTGTTCACGCGGTTTCTTTTTGTTCAAGGCGAACATCAAGTCCCAAGCTTTGCAATTCTTTTATTAGAACGTTGAATGACTCCGGAGTACTGGGTTCAAGCATATTCTCGCCTTTTACAATAGTTTCATAAATCTTCGTTCGGCCCATTACATCATCACTTTTAACGGTAAGAAGTTCTTGCAGGGTATACGCCGCTCCGTAAGCTTCAAGCGCCCAAACTTCCATTTCCCCGAATCTTTGTCCGCCGAACTGCGCCTTGCCTCCGAGAGGTTGTTGTGTTACCAAAGAATACGGCCCGATAGATCTTGAATGCATTTTATCATCCGCTAAATGAGCCAATTTCATCATATAGATGTATCCTACGGTAACCTCCTGATCAAAGGGCTTTCCCGAGTATCCGTCTCTCATCTTTACTTTGCCCGACACCTGCAGTTTCGCTTCTTTTGTCGCTTCCCTTATGTCATTCTCAGTCGCGCCGTCAAATACGGGAGTCGAAAATTTTAGACCGAGTATCTTTGCCGCGTATCCAAGCTGTGTTTCCAAAAGCTGTCCGATATTCATACGGCTCGGCACCCCCAGAGGATTCAACACGATATCTAAGGGTTTTCCGTCCGGAAGATACGGCATATCTTCCTCCGGAAGAATTTTAGCGATAACCCCCTTATTCCCGTGCCGACCGGCCATTTTATCACCGGCCTGAAGTTTTTTCTTACTGGCGACATAAACCGTTATCCTGCGCAAAACTCCGGCAGGAAGTTCATCCCCATGTTTAATACGGTCAAGATCTCTTTCCATTTCCATCATAGTCTGTTCGATTTGACCATTTATCGTCACAATAACATCGTTAATTTTCCCCTGAAGTTTTTCGTCATTTTCGACATAAATATTTTCCAAGTCCGCCTTTTTAAATTTCGAAAGATCCCCTTCAGTAATAATTTGTCCCGGCTTTATCAATACCCTCCCGGTCTCAAGATCTTCCAATCTGCTGATAAGCTTACTGCCTATAAGTTTCTGATGAACTTTTTCTATTTTCTTTTCTTCCAATTGCTCAAGTATATTATTATATCCTTCTTTCACTATTTTCCGCTCTTTCGAATCCTGCCTTTTATCAGTACGTGTCATAGTTTTAGTGTTTTTTCGGGATAACTCTTTAATATCCACAACGATCCCTTCCACACCGGAAGGTACACGAAGCGAAACATCTTTCACATCCCCGGCTTTTTCTCCGAATATCGCGCGTAAAAGTTTTTCTTCGGGAGACAGCTCCGTTTCGGATTTCGGCGCGACTTTTCCCACCAATATGCTTCCGGGCCCGATTTCCGCGCCGATTCGAATGATCCCGTTCTCATCCAAATGTTTAAGCGCCTCATCTCCCACATTGGGAATATCGCACGTTATTTCTTCGTTTCCAAGTCTCGTATCTCTCGCTTCTAACTCAAATTTATTGATATGCACGGAAGTAAAGGCATCATTTTTCAGCAATTTTTCGCTTATTAAAATGGCATCCTCAAAGTTATACCCTCTCCATGACATAAATCCTACCAAAACATTCCGGCCAAGAGCCATTTCTCCCTTCTCTGTCGCTATCCCGTCAGCTAACAGATCTCCTTCCTCCACCATGTCGCCGATTTTAATGACCGGTCTTTGATTAATACTCGTCCGAGCATTTGTTCTTTCAAATTTCTTAAGACGATATTTCTCCCCTGCCGCCACGATCTCAGATCCGTCAACTTTCGTAACTTTACCGCTTTTTCCGCATAAAACCAACGCCCCGGAATCTTTCGCGGTGCGCGCTTCGAGTCCCGTACCTACAAGCGGCGCTTCAGGAAAAAGAAGAGGAACAGCCTGTCTCTGCATATTGGATCCCATCAAAGCCCTGTTCGCGTCGTCATGCTCCAAAAACGGAACCAACCCCGCGCACACGCTGACAAGCTGAAGCGGAGAAACATCCATATACTGAACATCTTTGATCTCCGCCAAGATAAAGTCATCCTTGAACCGGCAAAAAACTTTATCCTTAATAAAATATCCCTTTTCATCGATCTTCGAGTTTGCCTGAGCAATAATATATTTATCCTCAATATCCGCGGACAAATATTCGACTTTATCCAGAACACGCCCGGCTTCCACTTTACGGTAAGGGGTAACAAGAAAACCGAAATCATCAACTCCCGCGTAAGTACTGAGAGAGTTAATAAGTCCTATGTTAGGACCTTCCGGTGTCTCGATCGGACAAAGCCTGCCATAATGCGAATAATGAACGTCACGCACTTCAAATCCGGCGCGTTCACGGTTCAGGCCTCCCGGACCCAACGCGCTTAAGCGGCGCAAATGAGTTAATTCCGCGAGAGGGTTCGTCTGATCCATAAACTGAGAAAGCCTGCCTCTGGCAAAAAAATCATGGATCACACTTGTAATTAACTTCGTATTAACTAAATTATGCGGCAAAACAGTGTCCATTTCATATACGCTCATTCTTTCCCTGGCAACCCGTTCAACCCTTGCCATACTCATGCGTATCTGATTAGAAAGCTGTTCACCTACACACCGTATTCTTCTATTGCCCAGGTGATCAATATCATCTATACTTTTTTCTCCCGATTTTATAGATAGAAGATGCCTTATGGCTCCAATCAACACTTTTTCATTAAGCAAATGCACATCCAAAGGCTCGTCTAAAGACAATTTACGGTTAATCATACGAACACCGACATCCGTAAGGTTGTATCTTCTCTCGTCAAAGAACATCTGATCTATAAGATCTTTTGCCGCCTCTAATGTCGGAGGATCCCCCGGCCTCAATTTGCGATAAATATCAAGATACGCTTCTTCTTTAGTTTTAGTCCCGTCCTGTTCCAGAGTTTTAACGATTTCTTTTGGAACTGTTCTTAAAAATTTTACTTTTCTGATCTTGCTGTCCCATATACGCTCCGAGATGGACTTAGTCACTTTTTCCATACCCTGCGCTAATATAGAGGAAGAACTTTCATCAATCAGATCTTCCGCCAGCACTCTGCCGACAAGTTCCTCGCATTGTTTCTGTCTGGTCAGAACAACTTCCTCGACTCCCCCAAACGCTTTAAGTATGTCTTCATCGCGACTTGGACCGAAAATTCTTAAAAATGTGGTTGCTAAAAATTTTCTCTTTCGGTCAATAAACACGTAAAGAAAATCACTTTTATCAAATAAAAACTCTATCCATGCCCCTCTATCGGGTATAAGCCTCGCTGAATAAATGGATTTTCCGCCCGGAACCGCGCTTTCCTCAAAAGATATACCCGGAGAACGATGAAGCTGGCTAACAACTACTCTTTCATCTCCGTTAATGACAAAAGTTCCCACTTCCGTCATTACGGGAATCTCTCCTACGTAAACTTCCTGTTCTTTAATCTCTTTTTCCAAAGACAACCGCAATTTGATCCGTAAAGGAGCCGCGTATGTAAGAGACCGCTGTTTGCATTCCTCAGCGCTATATTTCGGCTGACGCATATCGTAATACAAATAGTCCAGCCGATATCGCCCATCGTGACTGATAATCGGAAACACCTCGCATAAAAGCGCTTCCAGCCCCTGTTTTTTTCTTTTTGTTTTAGAAACAAAACGCTGTAAAAACTTTGTGTATGAGTCAATTTGAATTTCGATCAAGTTAGGAATGTCATAGACATTCTTTAATCTGGCATAACTTTTCCGTTTGACTATAACAGCCATTCCTCATCACATCCCTTGTTTTTAGATACCGTCCGTTTAAAAAATAAAGAACCGCACAAGCTTAAATATTACTTCAGTTCAACCTTGGCACCGGCACCTTCCAACTGCTTTTTCATCTTTTCAGCTTCTTCTTTTGAGAGGCCTTCTTTAACTTCTTTCGGCGCCGCTTCCACGAGATCTTTTGCTTCCTTCAGCCCCAGATTAGTTAAAGCTCGTATTTCTTTGATAACATTGATCTTCTTGGCCCCGATTTCAGAGAGAATAACTGTAAAAACACTCTTCTCTTCCACAGCTCCGCCGGAGACCGCGCCTCCAACTCCTCCGGAGGCCGCGACCGCGACCGGTGCCGCCGCGCTGACACCAAATTTATCTTCAAGCGCCTTCACAAGATCGGATAGTTCCAGAACACTCATCTCTCCGATGGTATCCATCATACTTTTCATTTTCTCCGAAAGCTTCACCTTAGGTTTCACATCTTCCTTAGTTGCTGAAGACGCTTTCTCCACCGGTTTTCCTTCCGCCTTTTCGGATTTTACCTCTTCTTTTACGGCCGCTTTGTCCAACGCCGCTTCCGTGTTTACTTGTGTTTTCTTTTCCTCAGTCATCTCTTTCTCCTCCTTAATAGTGAATAGTTCATGTTGAATAGTGAATAGAAGTTCAAACTCGCGAATCTCGGATCCATCCAGCCCGCGAGGCTAAACGAATATATTCAGTCAATAGTGCCCGCCAGAGGCGGAATACCATTCACCAAATACCATTCACTACTCACTCTCTTTCTCTTTTTTTTCCTTTACCGCTTTCAACGTATATAACACGCTTCTCACTATTGACGCTAACACCCCGGCAAAACTTGTAATCGGCGCGTTCATGGTTCTAACAACCATCGCAAGAAGCTGTTCCCTGCCGGGCAATTCCGCGAGACGTTTAATCTCGTCCTTTGTCAAAACCCGACCTTCCAAATATCCTTTTAAAACGTTAAACCCCTCATTCACTTTCGAAAATTCAGCTAACAATTTCGCTACAAGAACCGGATCTTTTTTTATAACTCCTATCCCTAAGATCTTTTGTTCTCTGACAGTATCCGAAAGCTCCGCTAATTCCATTTCCTTTAGAGCTAAATCCGCGAGACGATTCTTAACGACCATGAATCTAGATCCGGATTGCCTCATCGTTTTTCGAAGCTTATCCATATCGTTTGCTTTCATGTTCTCAATGCTTGAAAATATAAATCCCGTATTTTCGGAAAAAACCTCTTTCAATTCTTCGGTCATTAGCGCTTTTACTTTTTTTCCGTATTTTTCTGCCATAACACGTCCTTCTTTTCGTTAGATCGTTGGTTCGTTAGCTTGTTGGTTCGTTGATCGTTAGTTCGTTGGCTTGTTGATCGTTGAATCGTTAGTTTGTTAAACAATCAACGAACTAACAATCAACGAGCTAACGAACCAACGAAACATCAACCCTGCCTAAATTGGTTCTTGTCCAGTTTAAGTCCCGGACCCATACTGGAACTTACCGCGATTGACTTCACATTCTGTATTTTCTGAAGTTTTGTACTGCTTTTCATAACAGCTGTTATGAAAGCTTTTATGTTTTCGTTTAACGCTTCTTCTGAAAAAGATAGTTTCCCCGCGGCACCCTTTACACCGGATTGCTTATCCATCCTATACTCTATTTTTCCCGACTGTAACTCTTTTACGGTTTTGGCTATTTCCGTAGTAACGGTTCCGGATTTCGGATTCGGCATTAACCCTCGAGGCCCAAGCACTTTTCCAAGTCTGGCAAGATCCCTCATCATATCAGGAGTCGCGACAGCTACGTCAAAATCAACCCAGCCCTCGGATACCTTTTTTACCAAATCATCCGCGCCAACATAATCGGCACCCGCTTCTTTCGCCTGTTTTTCAAAATCTCCTCTGCAAAAACAAGCAATTCGGGTTTTCTTGCCGGTTCCATGCGGCAAGCTCACAGTCCCTCGTATCGGATTCGTTGACTGCTCTATTTTGAGCGCCAACGTCACTTCCACCGTCTGATCAAATTTAGTTTTTGGTCCTTTTTTTAGAATAGAAACCGCTTCTCGGAGCGAATATTCTTTTTTATCCTCAACTAAAGCTTTAATTTCCTTTTGCCTCTTGCTTGTCTTGGTCATTGTATTACCACCCTTTTACCCTCTCCCGATTTCACCCCCTTTGAAAAAGGGAGTGGAGGGGGATTTTGATTTCAGAACCAACCTACCGTCACAACCTCGTAGGTTGAATCGAACTATCCAATCCGTCCACCATTACGGGCGGACACACCGGTCCGCCCCTACTCTACATCTATGCCCATACTTCGAGCGGAACCTTTTATTATTTTTATCGCGCCTTCCATATCAACAGCGTTAAGGTCTTCCATCTTTTGCTTCGCGATTTCCTTAACCTGTTCCATCGTTACTTTCCCGACTTTTTCCGCTTTCGGATTTCCGCTTGCTTTAGCAAGACCCGCCGCTTTTTTCAGAAGCGCGCTTGCCGGAGGACTTTTGGTTATAAATGAAAAAGTTCTGTCCTCATACAAGCTTATTACAACCGGAATTATCAACCCTTGTTTATCTTTTGTCCGCTCGTTAAATTGCTTACAAAAGTCCATTATAGGGATTCCATGCTGTCCCAAAGCGGGACCGACAGGCGGAGCAGGATTCGCCTGACCGCCGGAACAATGAAGTTTTATCTGAACTTTTATTTTTTTAGCCATAATATAATCCCTCTTCCTGTTACGCTTATAGTTATTTCAAACCTTAGCCCACTGCCGCGAAAAATACATAGTAGTCTGTCAACCCTTAAATGAGGAGTATGTTATATTACAGATCCCCGCATCCGCGAGGATGACAAAAGGGGGGTGTCATTCCCGCGCCCCTTGTTGTCATTCCCACACCCCTTGTTGTCATTCCCACACCACTTGTTGTCCTTCCCACACCACTTGTTGTCATTCCCGCGACCCTTGTTGTCATTCCCGCGCAGGCGGGAATCTATAACATAGAAATATCACGGATCCCCGCTTAGAGCACGCGGGGACAAGCTTCGCGAGGATGACAAAGCAGTATCAAAAGTTCTTTAACAGAGCACAAGATCATCAAATATGATTTACATCCCCTCGATCTGCCAGGCTTCCAATTCTACCGGTGTGGGCCTGCCAAAGATCGAGATCATAACTTTTATTTTTCCTTTTTCCAAATTCGTATCTTCAATATTTCCCGTAAAGTTCTTAAAAGGTCCCTCTTTAACCCTAACTGCCTGGCCTTGTTTAAAAAATATTTTCGGAACCGGTTTCTCTTTCGCCTCTTTCGTCTGTTTAAGTATTTCTTCCACTTCTTCTTCAGCCAAAGAAACGGGTCTGGTTTTTGTCCCTACAAATCCTGTCACACCGGGCGTATTCTTGATCAAATACCAGCTTTTATCATTCAGTTCCATTTCAATTAAAATATAGCCGGGGAAAAATTTTCTCTCCGTTATTTTTTTCTCGCCTTCTCTGATTTCTGAAACTTTTTCCGTAGGAATCAACACATTCGAGATGAGTTCCTTTTTTTTAGGATCACTGTCTATGAGTCTGTCCAACGCTTTTTTTACGGAAAATTCTCTACCGGTCGCTGTATGTATCACATACCATTTTTTTATCATTTAAATACCCCGCTTACTAAAAGATTAACAAATCGTGATAAAAACATATCGGCAACACCTATATATAGGGCTAACAGCAAAGTTGATACCAATACAACAACGGTAGAACCGATCAGTTCCGGTTTTGAAGGCCATGCGACTTTCTTCATCTCCACACTAACCTGACCGATAAACTTTCCGATCTTTATCATACCGTATCTCCTTCCGGGCAAATTAGGTAAAACCGCAAGTTCAACCCGCGAGGTGAAATTTATTCAGCCGCGCGCTTCACGTAACACGCAAACGTTTTATGTTAAAACGATTTCTAAGCGTGTAACTGTTACGTGATGCGTGAAGCCTAAACCCACCTACGAGGTGGAACTTGCGGTTTTTCGCACAACGATAACAACTAAACTATGCTAAACTTGGCTCTTCTCGTTAACTCTTAAAAACTTTGGAACCATACACTCTTCGCGATTACAAACTTCAACGTCTCATAGTAGTCTGTCAACCCTTAAATGAAGAGTCTTCTTCTGCCAGTTTTGTATTATGGATCCCCGCTTTCGCGAGGATGACAAAAGGGTATTGTCAGTCCCGCGCCCCTTGTTAGCCATTCCCGCGCCCCATAGTTGTCATTCTCGCGCAGGCGGGAATCTCTGTGACAGTACCCTCATTTGAACGTTGACGAAGTACCTGTCTTGTTATTAAATCTTTATCGAATATTATCCCAGCTTACTGTTTCTCCTGGCAGGAGAGACAGGCCTCGAACCTGCAACCCCCGGTTTTGGAGACCGGTGCTCTGCCAATTGAGCTACTCTCCTATTTGATTTCTTTGTGCACAGTATGTTTTCTATCAAATCGGCAATATTTTTTTCTCTCCAAACGATCTGGGTTCTGCTTCTTATTTTTTACGCTTGTATAATTACGCTGCCGACAAGTTTCACATTGCAGCGTTATTATTTCCACTCCGCCTTTTTTTTTCGCCATTATATATTCCTCTATAAGTTCAACAAACCGCGAATAACGAACCTACCTCCGTTCACCGCGATCGCCGCCCGATTTTATTCTTTTATTTCCGATATAACTCCCGCTCCCACTGTGCGGCCGCCTTCTCTTATCGCGAATCTGAGTTCTTTCTCCAGTGCCACCGGCGCTATTAATTCCACTTCCACC